>Ga0210396_10003192_pt1 | contig 16445 bp, 13 predicted proteins | sample IncBWH17OmetaG_FD_155466 | JGI IMG/M metagenome (GOLD analysis project Ga0210396, IMG submission 155466) | Forest soil microbial communities from Barre Woods Harvard Forest LTER site, Petersham, Massachusetts, United States - Inc-BW-H-17-O ... | reverse complement strand
TCCTCGGGCGACAAATGCGGTGTATGATGCGAAATCCTTAAGAGTCGCGCCAAATAACGTTGACGAAAAACGATGGAGCTTCCCATGAAGGCCGCTCTCTGTTATCGACTCTGCCTGATGGCACTGCCCATGGCCGGATCCGCCCAAGACACGAACCACACGGGATTTCGATCCGTACACGTTGACGCGGGAAAAGTAATCGGACAGATCCGCTCCTTTCAAGGATTGAACGGTCCGCCAAGCCCAGTGATGGCGGGCCTTCCAAGCCTGATCGAGCAATACAGAGATCTCCGTGTCGATCAGGTTCGAACTCACGATTTTATGGGCCCAACGGAAATCGATTCAAAGTTCATTCTCGATAGCGGGTTGCTCACATGGCTCATTCCTGATGGCATCCAGCGTGCCAGCGTCGTGAAAGCCGGAAATTCCAGCATCATTTTTCCCGAGTGGACAGCCGACCCCGAAAAACCGGAAAGCTACAATTTTGTGCCAACCGACAAAGTGCTCGCAACCATTCGGGCCAGCGGTGCGGAAGTCTATTACCGCATCGGGCGCAGTTGGGGAGCCAACATCGATCCTCCGGACGATTTCGACAAGTTTGCCAGCGTGGTGAAACACATTGCCATGCACTACAACAATGGCTGGGCAAACGGGTTCCACTATGGCATTCGCTATTGGGAGTTCTGGAACGAGCCAGAGGCTTTATTTTGGTCTGGCACGCCGCAGCAGTTTTATTCTCTGTACGAGAAAACTGCGCGCGCCTTGAAGTCCGTCGACCCAAACCTCAAGGTTGGCGGTGTCGCCAAAGCTTTTCCCTCCGACGATGGAGGTTATCGCGAAAGCTTCATCGATTACTGCGCTTCGCATCACGTGCCGCTCGATTTTTATTCCTGGCACACTTATGCCAACGGTTCTGCGGACCCGTACGATGCAGTTCGTCTGGCCAAGGAAATTCGCGGCATCCTCGATACGCACGGCTTCCCTCATGCCGAGAACATTCTTTCCGAGTGGAACCTAAGCGCCGACTTTACGGAATCTGAGAAAGCTGAACTTCAGGGTGAACACAATGCCGCTTATATCGGCGCGGTGCTCAGCTATTTGCAGGACACCTCCATTGACCATGCCCACTTCTATCGTGGAGATGCTGCTTGGATGGGTCTCTTCGACCTTAATGGCAAGTATTTCAAGACCCGCTATACATTCAAAGCGATGGGCAAAATGCTGGACACTCCGCAACGGCTTTCAGTCGAGGGCACGGATACTTTCGGCTTCGCCGCACTTGCGGGGCGCTCGGCTGATGGCAAGATAATTCAGATCCTGATCAGCAACTACGCGATTCCCGCGAACTACAAACCCGACCTCATGGCCCTGCCGCCGGAGTTGCAAAAAGCCGCACCACCCATGCCCGATATGTCCAAAATCAAATTCCTGCCGCCGCGCACGGACATCGTTTACCACGATAATCTCGGCTACAAGCTAGCCATTAGCAATCTGCCATGGGGAAGCGGTGCATTCAGCATCAAGCGCTACCGAATCAGCAAGACCCAGAATTTCGAACTGGTGGAAGATGGAATCGGAAAGGGCAGCGTCTTGAATTTGTCGAACTCTCTCGCGCCCGACGCGGTAGAACTTATTGTCCTCACTCGCCGGTGACGGTACTGAACGTTAACTCCGTCCGAAAGAGAGAAAGCGCGCGAGGGCCTAAGTCACTTCTTGAACAGATTCTCGAATGCTGTGCGCGCATCCATCGGCCGCGCCGCACTTGGCGTGGATGTTTCCTTTTCCATCCGTACGCTCACCGAATAAAACGCACAGTCATTGCGCTCGTCTTTTCGCGGAATCCGTTCCGGAATCGGTTGCGTACACTCGAACCGCCTCGAAGTATCGAAATATGTACATTGCCGGCAAGAGTGCAGTTCGAATCCGCACTTCGGACATTTTCCGATTGGTTCGGATACCGAGCCGAGTAAAGTGCCGCACTGGGCGCATCGCGACACAGTATGCGTGCCCGGCATCTGCAATGCGCGCGGGCCAAAGGTTTCTTTTTTAGGCGGGCGCTCGCTGGACTGCTTTTCGCGTTTTTCGCCGCTGTCCTGATAGCCGTGTTGGCGATACTTACGGTCCGACACCAAGCTCTCCTGAATGCAGCGGATATTGTCTCGCTTCGCGCGAATCTCGACAAGTCCATTGCGCAACTGCAAAAGCTAAAGACGGAGCACGGCCGTCTCGCCCGTCCGTCCGAGCCTGGGTGTCCGGCCTCCAGTGAAAGGAAACCGCGCAACCGATAGTCGCATGACACGCTAGCCGCATCCGAACGCAGGAAATCACTATGGGACACGCGACTGCCCATACGGTGTTCGCTGAATTGTATTTCACTACCTCGGGTGCTACCATCCGAGTTAGTAGATTCATAATCGGGAGGTTTGTTGTATGTCGGATAGAGATGGTAATAGTTTCCTTTGGTTCCTTGCTGGCGTAGGGATTGGCGCGGTGGCAGGCGTCCTTTATGCTCCACGCTCTGGTGACGAGACCCGGGAAGCGCTGCGTTCCAAGGCGGAGGACGGCCGTGAATTCGTTCGTGACCGTGCCAAGCAAGCGCGGGAGCAGGCAGCCAATTGGGCGGATCGTGGCCGCGATGTATTGAATCAGCAAAAGGAGCAATTCCGGTCGGCGTACGAAGCGGGCAAACAAGCTTATCAGGAAGCGACAACTTCCGAGGGTAGCGGATCACAGAACCCGTAGTGAATCGATTCCGCCGCGTCCTATTGATTCGGCATTGTAAGCGAAGCAACGCAAAGCGGAGCAACCTCTATGGATTATCTACCGATTTTCATCGCCGTGACTGCAGCGGCTGTGGTTATACAAGCGGGCATTCTGGTGGCCCTGTACCTGGCCGTGCGGCAAACCTCGGCGCGCATGGAAGCACTGGCCACCGAGGTCACCACCAAGGTTCTGCCAACTACCGAGATCGTGCACTCCATGCTGGTGGAGTACCGGCCACTGCTCCAGAATTTAGTGACGAACCTGAGCGAATCGAGTACCAAGGTTCGCGCACAAATCGAGCGTCTGGATGCCACCGTGGCCGACGCCATCGATCGCACGCGATTGCAGGTGATCCGTGCTGACGAACTACTTCACCGCACTCTCGACCGAGTGGAAAACACCACGAATTTAGTGCACAATACGGTGGTTTCGCCGGTTCGACAACTCGCAGGACTGGTGCAGGGAATTACTTCCGGCGTGGAATTTTTCCTCGGCGCGAAACGTCGCAGGCGCAACGGCGTTGGCGTGCCGCAAGACGAAATGTTTATCTAAAATTGCTCTTGCGGAAACTGTGACGGCGTCTCAAACGATCCAACCGCCGCCCACAACGATATCTCCGTCGTAGAATACTGCAGCCTGCCCGGGCGTGATAGCGCGCTGCGGTTCATCGAACGTCACCAGCACTTCGTCTCCCTCTGACTTCTCTAACATAGCGACAGCGCCCTCGTGACGGTGACGGATCTTCACGCGAACCCGCATGGGTTCGCGCAGATCCTCGACAGCAACCAGATTAACCCGCCGAGCGCGCAAACTTCGCGAGTACAGTTCCTCCTGATTGCCGACCACCACTTGCCGCTGCTCGCCATTTATTTGGATTACATACAGCGGCGAGCCAGTAGCTACGCCCAAACCCTTACGCTGGCCCACTGTGAAATTGTGAATTCCGTTGTGCTCACCAATTACTTGTCCGTCGGTGGTGACAAGTTCGCCCGCGGTGTCGGGCAGAGAATCGCCCTGCTCTGCTAAATACGCATCGAGGAATTTCTTGTAGTCGCCGCCGGGAACGAAGCAGATCTCCTGCGAATCCGGCTTCGCGGCGAGGGCCAACCCGTGATGGCGAGCAAGATCGCGAACCTCTGGCTTAGTCATATCGCCGAGCGGAAAGAGAGTGCGGCTGAGCTGATCCTGAGTGAGACCAAACAGGAAATAAGTCTGATCCTTCGACAAGTCTGCCGGACGCTTGAGCAGCCAGCGGCCTCGACCCTCATCGAATTCGACTCGCGCGTAGTGGCCCGTAGCCAGCGCATCCGCACCAATCTGCTGCGCCACGATCAGCAACTGATCAAACTTCAAATGGTTGTTGCACAGGCTGCAAGGGATAGGAGTGCGTCCGGACAAATATTCCTCGACAAAGGGCTGCACCACGTCGCGCTCGAAGCGGTCCTCGTGATTGACGACGTAGTAGGGAATGCCAAGCGTCTCAGCAACACGACGCGCATCGTAAACGTCATCGAGCGAACAACAGCGTCCCTGAACGGCTTCGGGCATACCGGGATGCCCCGACAAGCGGCGCTGATTCCAGAGTTGCATGGTCAGGCCGATGACGTCGTGGCCCTCGGCGCGCAGCATGGCCGCGACGGTCGAGGAGTCGACTCCGCCCGACATGGCTACGGCGATGGTTCTATTTTGCGGCATTAAATCTCTGGATAGCTGTCAGCTCTCGGCTGTCAGCTATCAGCGAAAAGCTCCCTTGCGAAATTTGGGCTGAGAGTTGATAGCTAAGAGCTGATAGCTGTTCTATTGTAAACCGGCGACAAGTCCCGCAATCGGGCCACGGTTTGCGGCACGAGGTCCGAGGCGAATTGAACGTCTTCGGCATTGTTTTGCTTGCCTAAGCTGAAACGAAGGCTGGCGCGCGCAATCTCTGAGGGCAAGCCCATAGCCGTCAGCACGTGCGATGGCTCGATTGCGCCAGAGGAGCACGCTGCCCCCGTCGAAACCGCGAGGCCCTTCAAGTCGAGCGCAATTACCAGGGCTTCGCCTTCGATGTAGTCAAAATGGATGTTGGTGGTGTTCGGAACGCGTGGAGCCCCGGACCCGTTTACGCCTGTGGCTTCGACCTCGGCAAGAATTTTCTGTTCAATGCGGTCGCGCATGGCGGACATCTGCGCGAGGTCGTCGCGCACAAGGGCCTCCACGGCCAGTTGGGCCGCCTTGCCTAGGCCTATGATTCCGGGAACATTCTCCGTGCCGGCGCGCCGGGATCGTTCGTGGCTGCCGCCGTAAAATATTGGTTCAAGGACGGTGCCCTTGCGCACATAAAGCGCGCCCACTCCCTGCGGCCCGTGAAGTTTGTGTCCAGAGATCGAAAGCAGATCGCATCCCAGACGATTCACATCTATAGCCACTTTTCCTGCCGCTTGCACCGCATCGGTGTGGAAATACACATCCGTTTCGCCAGCGATTTTGCCAATCTCTTCAACTGGCTGCAGGACACCAGTCTCGTTGTTTGCCATCATGATCGTGACAAGCCGCGTACGTGGGCGCACGGTGCGGCGGACGTCGTCGGGATCGACTAACCCACGGCCATCCACGGGAACATAGGTGACTTCGCATCCCATTGCTTCGAGATGCTTACAGGAATTCAGTACCGCGTGATGTTCGACGGTCGAAGTGATAACGTGGTCGCCTGCGCGCACCACGCCCAAAATGGCAAGGTTGTCGGCCTCAGTGCCGCCGCTGGTAAAAACGATTTCAGAGGGCTTGCACCCGAGAAGCCCGGCTACCGATTCACGCGCTCTCTCGGTAGCCGCCCGTGTCTCCTGTCCATGATGATGGATGGACGACGCGTTGCCGAAATGCTCCGCGAAGTAAGGCCGCATGGCCTCGAAAACCTCGGGTAGCAGCGGGGTGGTTGCGTTATTGTCGAGATAAACTCGGCGCATCGGAAAGTCCTGATTTATTGTACGCTGCCGGCTTCAGGGGATAGAAGTGGCGAGCTTAGCACAGAGCCAATACCCGATTCTGCCGGCTCAGGGCTAACGTTTTTTATTTCCACAGCCATGCGGCACCTACTTTTCGGTTCACGCCGTAGACCACTGATAGCATCACAAAAGAAAGCGCCAGCAGAACTAACGCGGTCTGATTTGCCGCCGAATAATTCAGTGCCTGCACTTGATCGTAAATATCGATAGAAACCGTCCGCGTGACCCCTGGAATGTTCCCCCCGACCATGAGCACGACTCCGAACTCACCCATGGTGTGGGCAAAACTCAAGGCGATTCCGGTGACGAGTCCGGGAACCGAAAGTGGCAGGATGACCCGAACAAATGTCCGTAGCTTCGAAGCGCCCAGCGTCGCTGAGGCAGCAATCAGTCTTCGATCGACCTGCACGAATGATGCGGCAAAAGGCTGTACAGCGAATGGCAGGCTGTAAATGATGGAGCCAATCACTAGCCCGCCGAAAGTAAACGCCAAGGCGTGCCCAGTGACTGATTGCCAGGCGCGTCCCAGGGGACTACGAGAACCGAGCGCGACCAGAACGTAGAATCCCAACACAGTTGGCGGAAGGACGATCGGTAAAGCCACCACGGCTTCGGCTAGGAACTTCCAGCGCCAGCCCGAATATGCGATCCAATATGCAATCGGCAAACCCAAGATAACCAGTGCGGCGGCGACCAGCACTGCCAGCCGGATTGTAAGCCAGAACGCCTGCCAGTCCATTCGTCTCCGCCCATCGAAAAATGACACGGCCAGTATAGCCCGCGAAGTTCCAATGTGGGCCGATGCGAGCCGGGATGTTCATTGGTCACAAAGGGAGGAGGAAAGGCGGCGTTACGATGCTTGGTCAGGAGGTTGCAATGGAAATTCTGGAAGCAATCAAAATCATCCGGGCGCTGGCCGATGGAGTCCATCCAGAAACTCGCGAGACGCTGCAAGGGGATTCGATTTGCCGTAATCCGCAAGCCGTTATGGCGTTGAACCGGGCATTGGCAGCCTTAGTTACGGAACAGGAGCGTGTACTCAAGAAACCGGGAAGCGCAGGCCAGTATTGGTCGCGCGCTGAGGATAAACAGGTGTGTGAGGAATTGCGTAAGGGAATGCCCTTCGAAGAGATCGCAAAGACTCACAACCGGACAGTGCCCTCGATTATCGTTCGCCTAGTCAAGCTGGGAAAGGTTGCGCCGAACAAATCGGGCTCGCTTTTCCCAACCCAGGTTGCATGAAGAACGTCCCAACAGCGCCCAAAGTTTTGATTCCATCGTCGGATAGACCTGACGAGTGGAATCGAATGCACAGGCAAAGACGACCACGCCTGCACTGCCTTGCGCTGCTTTTACTTCTTAGTTCCTTGGCTTGCGGACAGGAAGTGAAGACGGGTTCGCAATCTAAACCTGCGGGCCGCGAGCGGCGAACGTTACAGGAGCAGTGGTTTCTGCGCGGGCGCAGTTCGTGGGCGGGAATAGGCGCGCGGCAGCGGTATCACGCCTACTTGCAGAAGATGCGAATGCGGGCCGATCGTCTGTTGAGAGCGCAGGCAGCTGGAGCGGCGCCACCACCGTCCTCTGCCGTAGTTTGGAGTTCGCTGGGACCGGCGCCGTTGGCGTCGGACGCGAGCGGCACCGGAGAGTACAACTACGGCTGGGTTTCGGGACGCGCAACCGCGACTGCGATTGATCCTGCCGACGCGACAGGCAACACGGTTTATATCGGCGGAGCTTATGGCGGAGTTTGGAAGTCGACCAATGCGGGACCCGCCAGCCCATCTCCGGCGAACGTTATCTGGCAGCCCGTGACCGATAATCAAGCTACGCTTGCCGTCGGGGCAATCGCTATTCAGCCGGGTAACAACAGTACAAATGACAGCGTAATTCTGGTAGGTACGGGCGAAGCGAACAGCTCCTCGGATTCCTACTACGGACTAGGAATTCTTAGATCAGCAAATGCCGGAGCCACGTGGACGCTGATTTCCACAGACACGACAGGAACCCGCTCATTCGCTGGAATGGCGTTTAGCAAGATTGCTTTCAGTAGCGCTGCTCCCAGTCTTGCGGTAGCCGCTACGGCCGGAGCGTCGGAAGGAATTATTGAGGGGCTCGCGGATCCGCTCACTGCCAATCTTGGACTTTATGATTCAGGCGACAACGGAAATACCTGGCGGTACGCAATTGTTACCGATAATGGCGTGAGCACAGCGCCGGGTTCCGCTACGTCGGTGATTTATAACGCAGGAGCGGGACAGTTCTTTGCGTCGCTGCGCTATCACGGCTTCTACTCGTCGAGCGATAGCATCAACTGGACTCGCTTGGCAGCTCAGCCCGGCGCAGGGCTGACCACGACCGCGTGTCCGCCGAATCCCAGTTCATCGACTTGTCCGATTTATCGCGGAGAAATCGCCGTCGTTCCCGGTCGCAACGAGATGTATGTCTGGTACGTGGATGCGAACGATTTTGATCAGGGTATATGGGAGTCCACGAACGGTGGCATTTCGTGGAGCCAGATCAATGAAGCAGGCATTATCAACTGCGGTGATGAAATCGGCTGCGGAACCGAAGAGGGTGCGTACAATCTGGAACTCGCCGCGGTGCCGAATGGAAACAGCGGAGTCACCGATTTATATGCGGGGGCGATCAATCTTTATAAATGCGAGATCTCCGCTGAATTTCCTTCGTGTAATCCCAATGTAACCGGTGCGCCGCCCGATGCCACGTTCCTGAATCTTACGCACGCTTACGGATGCAGCTCGATTGCTATGGTTCACCCCGCGCAGCACGCGGTGGCATTTCAGGTTAATCCAAGCGTTCAGGACGTAATGTATTTCGCCAACGATGGCGGGATCTACCGTTCGTTGAATGGATACATTGATCTGACTACCGGAACCTGCGGCAATGCGAATGAATTCGATAGTCTGAATCAAACGCTGGGATCGATGACCCAGTTCGTCTCGTTTTCGCAGGCCCTGAATGACGCCAGCACAATTATTGGAGGAACTCAGGGCAACGGGTCGCCGGGCACGCAGTCGACCGGCGGGAGTTGGCAAAACGTCAATGCCGGTGACGGCGGCTATACCCAGATCAATCCCAACAATGAAGAAGAGTGGTTTGTGTCCAACCCGCCCGATGCAATCTCCGGAGTCAACATTTTCAGTTGCACCAATGCAAATGGCATCAGTTGCCACACCCAGGACTTTCAGAGCAACCCTGTAGTCAGCAGCGCAAGCGTAGGTGGTGACACTGGCGCCTACTATCCGCCATACATTTTCGATCCGCAGAATGTTGGGGAAATCATCGTAGGAACTTGCCGGATGTGGAGCGGTCCGAGCACAGGGGGGGCTTTCAACTTATTAAGCCATAGCTTTGAAACCGGTGGAGACGGCATATGCACCGGAGGCGAGATTAACCTGGTGCGGTCGTTTGCGGCAGGAGTGCTCGATACAAACACCGGCCTTTCTAACGTGATGTATGTCGGAACCGATGGCTTTGGGCCGCTCATTCCGACGGTTCCGCCCGGCGGACATGTTTGGGTGAGTACAAACATTGCCGGTGGACTTTCGACGTGGGTGGATCAGACCGGATCAATCAACCCTAACAGTTTTCCGATTTCTGGAATTGCCATGGACAGTTCGGACAAGCAGGGTTTGACTGCGTATGTGGGCGTTATGGGATTCAGCACGGCCGCCTTTCCCACGTCGCACGTGTGGCTGACGACCGATGGCGGGTCCTCCTGGACCGACTTCAGCGCCAACTTACCGGATGCTCCCGTGAATGCTGTGGTCGTTGATCCGGCGACGAGCGGAACACCGGGCAGAGTGTATGCGGCCACTGACGTAGGTGTGTTCTGGAGCTTCACCGCGGCTCCGAACTGGGAAGAACTTGGCCCAGCGCCAAATAGCGGTCAAGCCGGATACCTTCCGAACGTTGCCGTGACCGCGCTGGGAATTTTCGTCAGCTCAGACTCTACTAAGTTGATGCGCGCGTCAACGTACGGACGCGGGATTTGGGAGTTTCCGCTGACGCCGGACTTCTCGTTATCGATTGCCAACACGCCAATCACTATTTTTGCGGGCCAAACGCCGCCTTTGTTCACCGGCGCAATTACGGCTCTGGGCGGATACAGCTATCAGGTTAACCTGAGTTGTGTTCCGGCTGCGACCTGCGTGATTACACCAAGCTTTGTGAATCCGCCGGGTCCTCCGCCACAGGGAACACCGCTTACGGCTACGGTGGATCCAGGCAACACTCCCGGCGATTACGCCTTTGACCTGCATGGTGCTGGGACTGACCCAGATCACGTCGTGAACGATGCCACTTTTACCTTAAAGATTGTGGACTTTAATTTAACCGTTCCTTCTCCTTCGAGCATTACGGTTGGTCCTTCGAGCGTTTCCGGACCTGTCTCTTTTTCAGTAACCGCGCAAGGTTCCTTTGATGACACGGTGAATCTTTCTTGCGGAAATTTACCCGCGGGAGCAACCTGCAATTTCGCTCCTTCGAACTCGGTTAATCCGACTTCCACGAGCCCCGCCGCCGTAATGTTGACCATAAGCACATCCTCGACTGCGACAGCAGGCACGGCAGTGGTCACGATTATTGGTGCCGTGACGAACGGTCCGATTAAGACACAGGATTTGTCTCTGACAATCACCACAGACTACTCGCTCGAAATCAGTAATCCGTCGCTGCAGGCGTATGTCAACAGCACGGTAAATTTCAATGGCTCACTAAATTCGCTGAACGGCTACAACAGCGCGGTGAACCTGAGCTGTGGAGCAGGCGCGCCCCCAACCTGCTCCGCCTCACCCGCAAGCGTCGTGCCGACCTCGAGCGGCGCGCCTTTCATCGTCACTGTGGGCAGCGGCCAGTGCGGCACATTTAACTTCAACATCGTGGCCACAGGCACTGATCAGTTAAAGACGACGCATTTGTTTCCGGTCACTTTTAATGCAAATGCGTTTGCCGCGCCGAATTACACACTGGAAGTCACGCCGGCCTCCCAAACTGCCCCCGAGAGCACGCCGACAATATTTAATGGCACGCTGCAGGGCACATATTGTTACAAGAGCGTGGTGAATGTGAGCTGCGGATCGAATCACCCGCCGAGTTGCGTGGTTTCTCCCGCCAGCCTGGTACCCTCGCTCAGTCCCGCGCCAGGAGCGCCATTCACAATAACCGTAAGCAGCGCTGTAGACGAGACCTACAACTTCAACGTTGCGGCCGTGGGAACGGATACCAACAACATTGCTCATTCCGTTCTCATAGCGTTTACTTCCACCGGCAACGGGACGGATTCCGGATTTAGCTTCGCTCTCACACCGAACCCTGGAATCGAGTCGCTGCCCGCTGGACAGCCAGCTATTTATGATCTTGATGTGGCTCCGTCGGGAGGAACGTTTCCTAATAATGTCGCGCTTGCCGCTTCTGACAACTGCCCGCCACTGAGCACGTGCGCGTTCAGTACGACGCTGGTGAGTAAAGGCAGCGGAGACACGCACGTGACCTTCACGATCACGACGACCGCACCGGTTCTTGCGGCCACACATCGGACGCGTGCTCTTTACGCATTGTGGCTTTCCTTTCCTGGATTGGTGGTAGTGTGCAGAGGGCTGAGACGACGGCGAAAGCGGATGTTAATTTTCCGGATGCTTGCGTTGACCGTGCTTGGACTTTGGTTTGAACTTGCTTGCGGAAGCGGCCTTCAAGGGAACGGTACCGGAGGGAACGGGCAGCCGGGCACGCCTCCGGGAACATATACGATGACGGTGAGTGCTACCGTGAATACTTTTCCGCAGCAGACGGCGCAGATCCAATTAACCGTCAACTAGATGTTCCTTACCGCTTAATGCCCAGTACAGAGACACAGAGCCAACAGAGAAACGCGCCCTAAGATTCTTCTGTTTCTGTGACTCTGTGTCTCTGTGGTGGAAGCTGACGTGGTAGCGCATGAGAAGGCGCTCGGCTACATTCTTGTGCATTGTCCAGCTTTTCTGTTTATCTTGTTAACTGCGCCCCATCAGATCTACGTGCGCGCCCTAACACATGCCTGATCAGAGTTATGACATCGTAATTATCGGCGGTGGAATTGTGGGTCTGGCCACGGCATTGCAGTTTGGCCGCGCTTTTCCCAAGTTACGTTTAGCGCTGGTGGAGAAGGAAGACCGCGTCGCGGGCCATCAGAGCGGACACAACAGCGGCGTCATTCATTCCGGAATCTATTACAAACCGGGTTCATTAAAGGCGAAGCTGTGTGTGGAGGGCGCAGCGGCGATGATTGCTTTCTGCCGCGAACATGCCATTCCGGTGGAGATATGCGGCAAGCTCATCGTTGCGACTACTGATGAAGAAATTCCGCGCCTGCATGGGCTGCTGGAACGCGGGCAAGCTAATGGAATAGCCGGTTTGCGGTTGCTGGATAAGGCGCAAGCCCAGGAGATTGAGCCGCACTGTGGCGGAATAGCTTGGCTGCAGGTACCGGGCACGGGCATTACCGACTATGTGGCGGTGTGCCAAAAATACGCCGAACTGATCGTTTCCCAAGGTGGAGCTGTAAATACCAAAACCGAGGTGACATCAATTGCCCGGACGAATGGAGAAATAATTGTCGAAACTTCACGCGGATCAATCGGCACGAAATATTTAATTAATTGTGCTGGCCTGCACAGTGATCGCGTAAGTCGGATGGCTGGAGAAAAAACTGAAGTCACAATCGTGCCATTTCGCGGGGAGTACTACGATCTGGTTGCGGAACGAGAGCATCTGGTTCGCGGACTAATCTATCCTGTGCCCGATTTGCGCTTTCCATTCTTGGGGGTGCACTTCACCCGGCGAATTAGCGGCGGGGTCGATGCTGGACCGAATGCGGTGCTCGCATTCAAGCGGGAAGGCTACCGGCGGACCGATTTCAGCTTGCACGATACAGCCACCACATTTGCCTATTCCGGATTCTGGCAGATGGCGGCTAAATACTGGCGCAGTGGCGCCGGAGAATTCTACCGTTCGTTTCACAAACCGGCGTTTGTGCGCGCTCTGCAAACCTTGCTGCCTGAAATCACAAGCCCCGACCTGGTCGCGGACGGTTCAGGCGTGCGCGCTACCGCGGTTGCTCGAGATGGATCGCTGGTCGACGACTTTCAGTTTGTCTGTTCGCACAACATGCTGCATGTCTGGAACGTTGTGTCTCCTGCGGCCACCGCGTCACTACCGATTGGGCGGGAAATCGTCCGCATGGCGCAGGAAGGCTTTGATTTGACTTGAGGGGTTGAGCCCTCCTTTTCCAACCGTGGACTGAGGCACATCGCAGCATATTTTTGTGACAATTAACACATAACACCTTGTAAATGCAATACGTTGCAACCCACCTTTAGAGTCCAAGGTTTACCTTTCTTTTATGGCACTAAAGTGCCATTTACCGTGTATAGTTATGAGAATAAAGTCTCGGTAAGACAGTCGCCGGGGTGGCGGCTGGAGTTTAGGGTGGGACATTCTCCTCCATAAAATTTGTGACCCGTCCTCATAGCTGTTTAACTTCTGTGTAAACACATCCAAACCTTCGCGGGAGAGTCTTTTCTCGGAGGTGCGGTTGAGGAAAACAGTCTGGGGAAGTGTCCCAGGCACATGGTCTCTATATTCTTATGGCACACGCTATTGCCTTACCCGAAGTTTCCAACGTGATTCGAGTCTTGGCCGCTGACGCTACCCGCATGAACAGCCAACTGCTGGCTGCAGCCCTGGAGCGCGACAAGCGCTTTCAGGTTCTGGATCCAGTGTCAGACGCGCGCGGAATCATCGCTGCAGTTGCTAAAGAAAAGCCCGCAGTAGTCGTGATCAGTGCTGAACTGGACGATGAGAAGGGAAAGGGGTTCGAGATAGCTCGCGAATTGCGGTCTATGCATGCGGAGGCTCGCGTAGTCATGCTGCTCGACGCATCGGAGCGCAACCAGGTCGTGGAGGCATTTCGCGCTGGTGCGCGTGGAGTTTTCTGCCGCAGCGAATCGCTGTTGTCGCTCGCCAGGTGCATTCAGTGCGTGAGCGATGGGCAAATCTGGGCAAACAGCAAGGAACTACGCTATCTGTTAGAGGCACTGGGCGAGGCTTTACCTCTGCGAGTTGTGGACACCCGCGGGGCAGCGTTGCTTTCGCGGCGTGAAGTTGAGGTGGTGCGTTGCGTGGCAGAGGGTCTGTCCAACCGTGAGATCGCACAAAGACTTGGCCTTACTGAACATACCGTTAAGAACTATCTATTCCGAATATTTGACAAGCTTGGCGTTTCCAAGCGGGTTGAAGTCGTGCTCTATGCGTATAGTTTGGGCGGCATGTCTGCGAGCACAGACTCTACCGACCGTGGGAACGGCAAAAAGTTGTCTGCTCTCGGCACGGACAAGGTGGTGGGTACCCCTCCACCGGTGTCGCAGTTTCCTTCGCCGTCGCCCTCACGGCTAGCGAAAGCCTAGTCCAACATCCGGCCGTCATCTCGGATGTAGCGAATTGAGTGTTTCGGAGAGATCCGGCCTGCAGGTCCTGCCTAGCCATTAACCGCCTATGACCGTTCTACATCCTTGCGCGCCCGCACCGGCAGTCCTATGCGTGGGCCGCTGATCGCCTTGTCCAGAGAGTCCTGCCAATTCTTGAGCTTCATAGCCACTTGTTGCATGTAGGCGGCTGCTTCTGCGGGACTCAATATCTCATGATTATTCTGGCCATTGGAATGGACGGGTGGTTGGCGGCTGGGCTGGTAAGGCAGGTCGAAATCGGAGATAAGGTTAGAGGAACCATCCGAGGTGAGTTTCGAAATGTCGAGATCAGCGATCACTTCCTTGACCGCTTCGGAATCGACCAGCTTCTTCTGTAATGCGCATATAAGCGAAAGCGCATTGAAGCAGAAGTTATTGATATTTCGCGGAATGCCCTGGGTGAATATGGCAATGTCTTCATAGACATCAGGCGCAAAAAGCGGCTCTCCTGCGTAGCCGGCAATACGCAGCCGGTGCTCGATATAATTCTTGATTTCTCCTGAGGATAGAGGCTCAAGCCCATGCACGATGGAGACGCGCTGTCGAAGCTGGGCCAAGCCAGGGCTAGCCAATTTATCTGCGAGCTCCGGCTGCCCCGCCAGGACGATGTGCATCAGTTTGGCTCGCGGAGTCTCGAAATCGGAAAGTAGGCGAACCGTTTCCAGGACTGAAGGTTCAAGATTCTGCGCCTCATCGATTACGACAATAAAGCGGTTGCCAGCACGGGCCTCCTGCAGCAGACGCCGGTTAAATTCCTCATGCATGCGCACAAAGTCATTGCCGTCACTCTCGTAACCCAACTCGTAGAGTAAAAAACGCAAGAACTCGCGCGAAGTACACTGTGTCTGGAAAAGGAAAGCGGTGCGGGCCGAACTGCGAAATTTCTCCAGCAGATGAAACAGAATGGTGGTTTTGCCCATACCGGGCTTGGCGATGAGACCCAAAAATCCGCGATTGGCTTCAATGCCGTAATACAGGGAGGCCAGCGCTTCTCTATGAGCCGCGCTAAGGTATAGGAACCGTGGGTCTGGGGTTACGCCGAAGGGCTGTTCCCGCAACCCGAAATACTTCTCATACATACCACTCTCCTGCTGTTTCAGCCATGCGCACTAATAACTAAGCTCCTGAAAGAAGGCACCGAGCCACGAACGCCTGTAATACCAAGCTTTTTTCGTAATTGAAATCTAAGAGCCCTTGGACGGGGATCATCCAAAATGGACCAGAGCGAGACACTTCTATTTGATAATCTGCCTGAAAGCCTGGCGATGAACAAGAGGATAAAAGTCATAGAGCCAAACGTCTCGGTTTTGCAACCCCTGCAAACCTAAGCCTAAACTCGAAATGTCGAGGTTGTCCCAACTGATTTTACGGGAATTAAATTACAACGCCAATAATTGTTGGGTGAAAATCGCGGCACAGGAGTCCTATGGCTCCTTGTGGAGCATCACAATACCGCGTAGACTTTCGAAGTCTTCCTCCTTAACCTGCGTATTCTATCTTGTCGGATTCCGTCTCCAATCCGTGTGTTCGGACCAGGGTGCTGGTTGCAGATGCGGTCGCCATGAGTTGCCAACTCCTGGTGGACGCGTTGCTGCTCACCAAACGTTATGACGCGGTCGTGGCCACGACTCCGGAAGAAGTTGTTTTGCTGCTGGACGACGGCCGGTTCGATGTCGCGCTGATTGCCACTACATTTTCTCAGGACCCAAGGGACGGTCTGCGTTTCGTCAATGAAATTCGCGCACTCCATCGAGAAGTGCGCATCGTAGTTTTGCTGGACGCGCTTGAGCGTGATCTGGTGGTAGAGGCTTTCCGGAATGGCGCGCAGGGCGTTTTTTCCCGGTCAGATTCGTTCCAGGCTTTGTGCAAGTGCATTCTTTGCGTGCATGAGGGGCAAGTGTGGGCCAGCGCTATGGAAATTGGTTATGTGCTGGATGCGTTGGTCGACCCGTTGCCAATTGAAACCCGTACCTTGCCCAGTTCGCGTCCGCTCAGCAAGCGGGAAGAAGAGATCGCGCACATGGTGGCCGAAGGATACAGCAGTCGCCAGATCTCTGAGCGCCTGGATTTGAGCGAGCACACCATTAAGAATTACCTGTTCCGGGTGTTTGAGAAGCTCGGAGTCTCGACCCGGGTCGAGTTGACGCTCTACGCCCTTAAGCGCGGCAAAGTTCCG
>Ga0210396_10003191_pt1 | contig 16445 bp, 14 predicted proteins | sample IncBWH17OmetaG_FD_155466 | JGI IMG/M metagenome (GOLD analysis project Ga0210396, IMG submission 155466) | Forest soil microbial communities from Barre Woods Harvard Forest LTER site, Petersham, Massachusetts, United States - Inc-BW-H-17-O ... | reverse complement strand
ATCATGCTCAAGACCCCCGCTCGGCCCTCCAGCGCTCATTGAAGGTCTTTGGAGCAAAATCCAACGCTTCGCGGTGGGCCGCCCATGCTTTAAAAGCCTTGTTTACCATCCAGTTCTTGAGCCTGGCATTGCCCATGTTCATCATATTGCGATTGAGACTTGCCGTGCGCCAGATCTTCCAGGCCAGTTTCTCCGACCAGGTGGCGTAGCCGTCTTCGACAGCTTCGGAGCGGTTTTCCAACAGCAATTCGTGGAGATTGATCTTTACCGAACAGACTTCGGTGCAATTGCCGCAAAGCGATGACGCATAACTCAGGTGTTTCCATTCGCCCATATCCTTGAGATGCGGGGTTATCACCGACCCGATGGGTCCGCTATACGTCGTTCCATAGCTGTGACCGCCGACATTCTTGTAGATCGGGCAGGCGTTGAGACAGGCGCCGCAACGGATACAATAAAGACTCTCGCGGGCCCTGGCATTGGCGAGAATATCGGTGCGGCCGTTATCGAGCAGGATGAGGATCATCTCGTCCGGGCCATCCGGCTCGCCCGGCTGACGGGGTCCCGTGATGATCGTGTTGTATACGGTTACGCGCTGACCGGTTCCGTAAGTAGCCAGCAAAGGCCAGAAAAGGCCCAGGTCGGTCATCGAAGGGATGACCTTCTCCAGACCGGCAATCACGATATGGGTCTTGGGAAACGCCGCGCTTAACCGGGCATTGCCTTCATTTTCCGTTACGGCGATTCCGCCAATGTCGGAAATGATAAAATTTGCGCCGGTGATGCCGATCTCGGCCTGTACATATTTCTTTCGAAGCTTTTCGCGCGCCACCAGCGTAAGCTGTTCGGGAGTCAGCCCGGGACGCGTATGCAGTTTCTCATAAAATAATTTCGCGACGTCTTCCTTGCTTTTATGCATGGCCGGCGTTACGATGTGATACGGGGGTTCACCGTCCAGCTGCTGGATATATTCACCCAGATCGGTCTCCACGCTTTCAATCCCATTTTCTTCGAGGAAATGGTTGAGCTTGATCTCTTCCGTGACCATGCTCTTGCTCTTGACGACCATTTTGCAGCGTTTTTCCTTGCAGATCGTGAGAATCTCCTTTAAAGCCTGCTTGGTATTCTCCGCCCAGATGACCTTCCCGCCTCGCTTGGTAAAGGCCGACTCGAAATCTTCCAGCTGTTGATCCAGGGTCTCCAGCGCACGCCATTTGATGTTCTTTGCCCGTTCACGCGCCAGATTGAGTTCTGCAAACTGTTGTTTTCCCTGCGGCACGGCTGCATTGTACCGACCGATATTGAAATTGATCTTTTTACGGTGGTCCATGTCCTCCGCCTTGACCGTGCTACGGGCTATGAAATTGGCAGCGGTATCCGTCATGTTTTTTTCTTTTCGGCCTTTTCTGCAAAATAGGTTTCCGCTACCTCGGTAAGCACGTGGTAGAACTCTTCCCCATACTTACGGATAAGCGCATCTTTTAGAAAAATATACACCGGGACCTTGAGCTTTTTCCCCTGTACACAAGCCGGGTGGCAGAGCGTTTCCCGGGGCTCATAGTTCACGACTTCGCCGGCCTTGGTCTTCCCCGTTTTGATCGGGTAAAGATGACAGCTGATCGGCTTTTTCCATGTGGTTTTCCCGTCATAATAAGCCTGTTCGATGCCGCACTTTATGACGCCGTTGCTATCCCTGAAACCATACGCACACATTTTACCGCCAATGGTAGGCGTAACCCAACCAAATTCCCGGTCATATTGATAGCGACCATTTTTCTCGATCTCCTTTACCCCGGCGGGCGTCAAATAGGGCTTAACGACCTCATAGATCTCGTTGATCCGGTCCATCTCCTCTTTCTCGAGCGGTGCACCGGCATCGCCATCTTCACAACACCCGCCTTTGCATTTGAGCAGATCGCAGACGAATTGCTCGCGGACTACGTCATCACTGACCAGGATTTTACCAATTGCAATCATAGCTAATACAAATATATATCATTTGTGGGGTGCAGCGGCGCTTGCGGAGCCGGTATTCCGCCATTTAAAAGTGTTGATCAGGTGTTGCATGTCTTTTTCCAGGAATTGGTTGACGATGCCCAGGGAATCCTCATTGGGCGTGGTATCGAAATAAAGCGCCCCGCGGAGAAAATGTTTTGTAGTATCGGTGAGGAAGAACTGGTTGGCCGTAGCGGCGTTCCCACCGACATTGAAATAGATGCCGCCGACACCATTGGGCGTCTGGATCACGGTTTGATCGATCGAACTGGCCTTATAGCTGTGTTTGAAGGTCATTTTGAAGGCATCTTCGCGCAGCTTGTCGAATTTGTTCGGGCCTATATCCTTGTAGCTGACATAAATACGCGCATCGAACCGGGGAAAATCGATATTGATCCAATAGGGATTCTCGGGCACCGTATCAAAAAAGCTGCTGTCTTTGACGATCCTGGCGTATACGGGGTATTCGAACGTATAAGGAAAACCCGGTTGATCAAAGGTTTGATATTCATGCCGGGGGAAATCTATTTTGAAATAACCCCGCCGTTTGGGAGTATAAACGCTATTACAGGACAAAAGCAGCAGGCATACTATTGAAAAACGAAAAAAGGACATCAGCGTTTAAATTTTAGAGTTGCGGCCGGATAGCCACTTTTACTTTCTTTACCCGACTGCTGTCGGCATCCAGGACGGTGAATTCAAAATCCCCGGAATGGATGATATCATTGACCTTGGGTATATCACCGGAGAGTTCGAGAATGAGACCGGCGACGCTGTCGCTGTCGCCTTTGACCTTGTCGAAGGTGTCGACAGGCAGATCCATGGCCTTGCAGACATCGTGAAGCATGGTCCGCCCTTCAAAAACATAACTGCCGTCGTCCAGGCGTCCGTTCCCCGACTCTTCTTCGTCGAATTCGTCCCTGATATCACCGATCACCTCTTCCAGGATATCTTCCAGGGTGACGATCCCACTGGTTCCACCGAATTCGTCCACCACCACCGCAAAATGGATCTTTTTCTGCTGGAATTCCTGCAGCAGGTCCTCGATGAGCTTGTGTTCATGGACAAAATAGATCGTTCGCAACAGACTGTGCCAATCGAAGTTATCCGGTTCCGTGATATAGGCGATAAGGTCTCTCGTATGGATCATGCCGGCCAGTTCATCGAGACTGCTTTTATAGACGGGAAGCCGGGAATAATGCAATTCATCGATCCGCTGTTTGAGCTGCGCAAAGGAGAGCTCATAGCCGGCGCCGCAGACCTCCAGACGCGCCCGCATCACCTGGCGGACGGTGATGCTTCCGAACTTGGCAATGCCTTTGAGGATGTTCCGCTCTTCTTCACCCCCTTCTTTGCGGATGGACAGTTCGATTTGTTTGTCGATGATCACGCCCGCCTTTTGCTGCCCGAACAACCGCTCGAGCCCTTCGGACTGAGATACGGCCCAGCCGCTGACCCGGCGAAACAACAAATGGACCAGCTCGATGACACCCGACGTATAGTAAGCGAATTGCAGGTTGTTTTGCGTAGCCCAGATCTTGGGCATGACCTCGCCGAAAAGGAGCATCACAAAACCTATGAGGATCACTTTTATAAGGAATACGATGAACCAGATATTCTGTGTGAAGAGGACCATCTCATCGATGAGAAAATTGGCGAGGATGATAATGGCGATATTGATGATGCTGTTGGCGATCAGCATGGAAGCCAGCAAGGTCTTGGGATCCTCCAGCAGGGAGACGATCCGCCGCCAGGACGTATCCTGCTTGGTCTTCAGGATATTGATATCCTTATAGGTAAGCGAAAAAAAGGCCACTTCCGAACCCGAAAGGACAAAAGAAAGCAATAAAAGAAAAAGGATCACAATAGCCAGGACGGTAGTTGCCTGGGGATTGATGATTAAGGGCAACAAAGGGAGCTCCAAATTTGATTAGGTTTCGTGAATTAATGTCGGTCCGGCGGCGCAGGCTTAAAATGGCAGGTCTTCGGAGGGTTCGCCAAGAGGGGCGGCGTCAGTTCCCGGAATCCCGCCCATGCCTTCCATTCCTTCGTTGTGATGGATAGGTGGATGAGCTGGTCCATCGGTACGTTTATCAAGCATGATAAGGTTATCACCTACTACTTCTGTGGCAAATTTCTTGTTTCCTTCCTTGTCTTCCCAACTCCGGGTCCTGAGGCGCCCCTCTATATAGACAAGGCTTCCCTTGTGGAGGTATTTTTGCGCAAGCTCGGCCAACCCCCGCCATAAAACCACGGTATGCCATTCCGTTTGTGAAATCAGTTTACCGGCCCGGTCTTTAAACGTCTCCGTAGTTGCTAAAGAAAATTTTGCAACGGCGATATTCCCCTCCAGGTATTGTACGTCGGGATCCTTTCCTAAATTGCCTATTAACATCACCCTATTTACGCCTCTCATACATCATTTTTTGATATGTTTACAAATCGTCTTTTGGAATTCAGCGCCGACTAAAATTAGCTTTTTTCAGCCAAAAAGATAAATTTTTCCATTGGGGTTCATTGCTTAAAACAAGGTTTGTGCCGGTGTCGGATCTTGCAGCCAGCCATTGATAAATTTCGGGAACGGGTAATCCGCCAACTGTTCCCGGTCGACAAGCCGGTACCCCTCGAACAGGGGTGTCCCTCCCTGCAGCCGGATCGTTATAAACTGCCCCTGTATCGATTGGTGGCTCAGCTCCTGCCGGTAGACCCTGGAGATATACTTCACTGTGAGTGCTTGCCTTCCAAAGAGTTGGCGAACTATCTGGGTTTTCCGGATATCGCCCTTGTCGAAGTAAATGGGCTGGTCGGTTTCCTGCAGCACGAACTCGTATAATCCTTCCCAGATATCCTTGCCGGCGCGTTGTCGGATATAAACTTTATCATCAGCCGTTTCCACTATAAAATAATACAACCAACGTTGTTTTTTCCGGATGTTCTTTTCTTTTACAGGCAGTTGTGTGGTCAGGCCTTTTTGAAGGGCCTGGCATCCGTCGCGTTGCACGCAATCTACGCAAAGCGGGTTCCGCGGCAGACAAACGGTAGCCCCGAAATCCATAATGGCCTGGTTATAAAGATCCGCCTGCTCCCGGTCCAGCAAAGCATCGGCGAGATGCGAATATATTTTTTTCCCGGCGCTGGTGTCGATGGGTGTAAAATCTCCGAAGTAACGCGAAAGAACGCGCGTGACGTTGCCATCTACTACCGCATGCGGCAACCGAAAGGCAAAAGAAGCGATGGCTGCGGCTGTGTATGGCCCAATGCCTTTGAGCGCAAGGATCTCTTCATAGGTATTGGGAAATTCTCCATTGTACTCTGCATCAATCTTTTTCGCCGTTGCGATCAAATTACGACACCGATTATAATAGCCAAGCCCTTCCCAAAGTTTAAAGACCTTTTGTTCCTGCGCCTGCGCGAGATCATGCACGGTGGGAAACGCTTCGAGAAATTTTTCGTAATACGCCCAACCCTGATCGACACGCGTCTGTTGAAGAATTACCTCACTTAACCAGATCCTATAGGGATTCTTTTCCCCTTTCCAGGGCATTTTCCGATTATTTTTACCCTTGTGCCATTTTAGCAAAATAGGGGTAAAATCGGCTTTTTTATGCGACATTCTGGCGCGATTTATGATAAATAAAATTCACAATCAATATTTTAGAGAATTCTTGCACAAATCCATCAAATCCAGTATTTTGATACCCGAAAAGTAATTTCAGGGCTAATGAGTTGTGAATTAATTATTTTGTTATATATTTAAAATCAGAAACTTATAAAACTTAATCCCCATGAGAAAGGCGGACCTTGTTAACCAAATATCGGAAAAAACAGGTATACCTAAAGTAGACGTCTTAGTGACGCTTGAAACCATGTTTAAAGAAGTGAAAGAAACCCTCTCCCAGGGAGAAAACATCTATATCCGTGGGTTTGGTAGTTTTATCACTAAGAAGAGAGCTGCGAAGATAGGACGTAATATAAAGAAGAATGTGGCTGTTCACATCCCCGAGCACTTTATTCCTGCGTTCAAACCTGCGAAAGAATTCGTTGCAGAAGTAAAAAAGTTGCAGGCGGTGAAGGAAGATCAGCCAAACCCGGACGAAGAGATGTAATTTTGCGTCTCTAACTATCAGCATGAAGAGACAGCAATTTCTCGTAGCAGGCACCGGGGTGCTAGTACTACTCCTTTTGTATTTCTTTGGACAAACTGTTCCTCCACATCAGAAACCGAACGCCGCAATGGCCGGCGCTGCAGGTGCTCCTCTTGGTAAATCCATTGGTTTACAGGAAATTCTACAGGCTGCTCAAGCTCGTTTGACGCCTGCACAGCAATCTTACGTTAACAGGCTGCAACAATCTGTTGTCAGGGGAGACGTACATGCGCAGCAGTTAAATGTCGACCGGCAGCTGGCTGAGTTCTGGAAAGATTCGGTCAGTAACGGATTTTTATTATATGCCTATTATACCGGGGAAGCTGCTAAATTGGAAAAGTCCGAAAAAAAGCTCACCTTTGCTGCCCAATTATTTTTGCAAAGTTTGCGTGGGCAGGATGATCCGGCGCTGACCGGCTGGATGGCTACCGACGCTAAGGAGTTGTTTGAAAAGGCCTTAGAACTGAATCCGAACAATGATTCATCTAAAGTGGGATTAGGCGCCAGCTATATTTTTGGCAGCCAGGCGGGCAATCCCATGGAAGTGATGCAAGGTATTCAGCGGATTTTGGAAGTAGCCCGGCGGGACTCGGCCAATATGTATGCTCAGCTGATGCTGGGTTGGGGGGGACTGGAGTCGGGGCAGTACGATAAAGCTATTGAACGTTTGACAACCGTTGTTCGACATCAACCTGCCAACATCGAAGCAATACTCCTGCTAGCCGAAGTTTACCAGCAAAAAGGGGACAAAGCGGATGCTATTAATTGGTATGAAGCTGCAAAAAAACAGCTTGGTGAGCATGATTCGGAAATGTTGCGTGAGATCGACCAGCGCATCCAATCTTTGCGGTAATTTAAGAACTGAAAATCTATTTGTTAACTAAAAATTGTATTGAGTATGCCTTGTGGTAAAAAGCGTAAGCGTCATAAGATCGCGACGCATAAGCGTAAGAAAAGACTGAGAAAGAATCGCCATAAGAAGAAGAATAAGTAGTCGTTATAGAGAGGCAGTTTTGAATGGAAAGGCTTGAAGAAGATGGAAAACGCTCGATACGCTTGAATAAGGAACTTATCATAAACGCAACCCCGCAAGGTGTTGAAATAGCTCTGCTGGAAGATAAAAAGCTGGTAGAGTTACACCATGAAAAGGCTGACGCCAGCTTTGCGGTAGGTGATTTATACCTGGGGAAGGTCAAAAAGCTGATTCCCGGGTTGAATGCCGCATTTGTGGATGTAGGTTTCGAAAAAGATGCTTTTCTCCATTATACCGATCTCAGCCCATATGCCCGGAGCCTGTTGAAGTTCACCCAGCAGGCCATGAACGATGCAAGTCCGGGCGGATTCGATTTCGGTACCTTCCAGGTGGAGCCGGAGATCATAAAGACCGGCAAGATCAACGAGGTGCTGAACGGGAAGCCCCATATCCTGGTTCAGATCCTCAAGGAACCCATAGCGGCCAAAGGGCCGAGGTTAAGTTGCGAGATCTCTCTTCCGGGCCGTTTTGTAGTGATCACTCCTTTTAATGACATCGTTGCCGTTTCCCGGAAGATCCATTCTTCGGATGAACGTAAAAGGTTGCAGAAAATAGTGGAGGCGATCAAGCCCAAGAATTTCGGGGTCATCGTACGCACTGCCGCCGAAGGAAAGAATACGGCCGAGCTGCACGAGGACCTTACCGAGCTGGTGGCCACCTGGAAGACGATCCAGCATAATCTTAAAGGGGCCGTGGCCCCGGCGAAGATCCTGAGCGAGCAGACGAAAACGACCAGCATGCTCCGGGACCTCCTCAACGAGGACTTCAATAAGATCGTGATCAACGACCGGAATATCTTCAACGATACCAAGAGCTATATCCAGCGGATAGCCCCGGACAAAATCGATATCGTCTCCTATTATCACAACGGCTCACCGATCTTCGACCAATTCAGCGTGACCAAACAGGTAAAGGCCGCCTTTGGCAAAACGGTAAACCTTCCCAGCGGCGCCTATCTTATCATCGAACATACCGAAGCGCTTCACGTCATAGACGTCAACAGCGGCTACAAAAGCGTCAGCAACAACCAGGAGCAAAATGCCCTGGAGACGAATATGGAGGCCGCCGAGGAGATCGCACGGCAACTACGGCTCCGGGATCTCGGCGGGATCATCGTGGTGGATTTCATCGACATGAAATTACCCGATAACAAACGCAAGCTCATCGAAGCCATGGAGAATTTCATGCGGACGGACCGGGCCAAACATGCCGTGTTGCCTATTTCCAAGTTCGGACTGATGCAGATCACCCGGCAACGCATGAAACCGGAAGTGACGATCAATACGCAGGAGGTTTGTCCCACCTGCAATGGCACCGGCAAGATCTCCTCCGCGTTGATCCTCGAAGACGAGATCGAAAAGAATCTCAGCTATCTGATCAATCACCAGCATAAGGATCTGATCCTGGCGGTGCATCCCATTATGCATGCCTACCTCACCAAAGGAGGTTTCCTGGGCATCGGCAGCCGCGGCTGGCATTGGCGTTGGAAATACAAACAAAAGATCCGCATCCGCGCCAACACGAATTACCATCTCACCGAATTTCATTTCTTCGACAAACAGGAAGACGAGATCAAACTCTAGGCAGACCAAACTTTTTCGCCACCGGCGAAATAATTTGGCCCCGGTAGAAACCGGGGCCGTCTTTCACTGTCAACATTGAGTCACACATTCTTATGATGCGTTGAATTCATCCAGCGCCTTTTTGAGATCGCCGATGGATTTGAATTTTATTTCCTTACCATTTATGGTCGCCTTCTCTTTCTTTATCCGCTGCATGGTCTTGCCATCGTAGAGATAATAATCCTCATACAACCTGTACTCCTTCGATGTCTCGCCGGACATGACATCTTTATTGGTGGCGATGACCTTCCGGCTGGAATGGAGGAGCGATAATTTTCCCTGGGCCATTACTTCATAGAACGTATTGCCGTCCTGTTCGTCGACGGCGGGAAAGCCGTTTTGAAAATGAAGTTTCTCCCCGGGACCCGCCCCGGGAAGAATGACTTCTTTTATATACCCTTTGGCCAGGGCCAGTTCGGTGTTGTTGCGATCGAGAATATGCACTTCCTGCGTCAGGATGTTCAGCCGCGTCTTGATGGTGTCGTAACGGCGATTGGTGTTAGTCACCAGGGTGGCCAATCTCCAGTCGTCCTTGAGAAACGGTGTGCCGTTGACATCGGGGGCAGGATTGACAAAGGTCTTGCCATTCTTGTCGAAGACATTATAGCTGAGCGGGGCTCCGCTTTCGGAAACGAAGCCTTCCTGCGCTTTTGCCTGACCAAGAGATGCGGCGAACAAGATACCCGCAAGAAAATATATTCTCATACACTTAGTAATTCGGATTCAGGATCGGAGAGGTACCCGCGGCCGGCGGATTGAGCTGGGTCTCATCGGCCGGGATATCCCAATAATCCATGAAGTTGTAGTCGACGGTGACATTTGTGTCATATGTACCATTAGCGTTGTACAACCATTGACCATACTGACCACCGCCGTCGCTGATATCGTAGATCCAGCCCCAGCGACGGACGTTGTAGAAGGAAACGCCACGGCCAAAAAGGGAGACCCGGCTTTCGCTGGTGAGCTCTTTCATGGCAGTCGGGAGGTCGGTGACCACGCCGGAGACATGGGTTACGCCCGCACCCTGGTAATCGCGTACGGCATCGACGAACGACAGACCGGTGGCAATATTTCCCAGGCGGATATTGGCCTCTGCCAGCATAAGCTCATTTTCTTCATAGCTGGGACCGATGTAGGCTTCATATTCACCTATCTGCGCATTTCCTATGGGATATACTCCTGTTGTACTTTGTTGAAGGCTGTCCGTTATGTTATAAGGGGTGCCGTAGAATGGGTTATTATAGGTGCTTCGCTGATTGAAGTCCGTGGTGAGCCGCTTATCCCCAGCCTTGAAACACTGGATGTACCGCACGCTGATCTTAAAGGTGGACGAGACATTGTTTCCCGTGGTCATGGCAGCTACTGTTCCGCCGCTGGCGCTGAAGACCGAATTGGAGGCGGTGGAATGGGCGGAGAATACATAGTCGCCCTGCTGAATGCCGTTGGTACATAGCGTCACCACCTGATTCCAATCCGCCGTGGCCATGGTCCCGGTGGAGGACTTGGAGATGGTCGCGCCGGGATTGCCGTTCACGTAGGGCGCGAGTTTGTTGCAGATGATATTCCTGGCGAGGAGGCTGTTGATATTATGCACCCACATAGCCGGCGTCAGGATTCCGCCGTGACCCTTTTGACTGGCCGCGGGAATCAACTCACCCATTACCGTGTTATAATCGCCGCCGGCGGTGAGCCCGGAGAGCGTGGTGGCTGCCAGGTTGAGATAGTAATCGCTCCGCGCCAGGATGGAATCCTTCGGCAGATAATGCGCATTGGATTTGTTGGCCGGGTCGTCCTGCACGAGGCCGGAGTAATAGATGGACCCGACCTGCGAGTAGGCATATCCTTTCCACCAGTAACACCACGCCTTGATGGTATTGAGCTTTGTCGCAGCATCACCGCTGAGTGTGATCGTTGGTGCAATTGCGAGGATCTCATTACAGGCGGCATTTAAGGCATACATGTTCTGCCACTGGAAGAAAACGGGGTTATTGCCGCTGCCGCCAAGGACGTTGTAAGTACGAATGATAGAGACGTTGGAGCCGCCGGGGACTTTTACACCAAGGTCATTGATAAAATACGCTGGATATCCTACCGTGGTTATCTGGTTGTTGGAGGCATCCGCGCCGATATTATCGGCCATCAGCTCGTGGTATCCGTAGGGCAATGAGAAATAGCTGTCACCCAGCCAACCATCACCGTTAGTGAAGCCGTTGGTATAAACGCCTCCTTCTGCCAGGGATATCAACCCGCTTTCAGTGTTGACGTTGCCGGCAATGGTAGGGTCATTCGGGTCTCCAACCTGGAGGCTGGACTTTTTACATGAAGCGTTCGCCAATGCGACGACTCCGATGAAAAAAACAATATGGGACAATTTATATTTAGTCATGATCTTCTTTTTGATTGTTCAAATAATTAGAATCCAAGATTCAGGGTTGCCTGGTAGGATTTGAGATTGGGAATGGAGCTGTTGTCTACGCCGCGGGTGTACGAAGAATTGGGCGTAAGCGAACTGATCTCGGGGTCCATGCCTGGGTATTTAGTCTTGGTCCAAATATTGCGGCCGGAGAAGACAAGCTGTAGCTTTTTGAAATATTTGATCTTGTAAAGCCGTGCGAAATCGAGTCCCGCGGAAACGTTCCTCAGCCGCAGGAAGCTGGCGGAATACAGGAAATAATCCTTGGGAGCTTCGTTGCCAGAACCGTGGAGGCTGCCCCAAAGCGCATAGTAGGCACTGGCCCGATAAGCGGTAAAGGCACCCGTTTGGCCATTGATGGTAACCTTCTTTGTAAAGTCGTTATCGATGCCATCGCGGTACATCCATTCCTTGGTCTCGCTATAAATATGGGAACCATAGATCCAGTCGAATTGGAAGGAGACGGTCAGGAAGTCCTTATAGGTGAATTCGTTGATGAAGGAGGCATTGAACTTCGGATCGGTATTCCCGAGCGGATATTTTTCAGCAGTGAACTGAATGGCCTTCGAAGCGGTGTCTACGACATTACCTTCAACCATCTGGTAGGCGCCGGTGTTCCCGTTGGGGAAGTACTTGGTCTTGCCATCCTGGTAGGTCTGATTGAAGCTATGGATCGTCTTATAGCCATATAGCTGACCGACACGATAGCCGGGAACGAGATAGACATAGAGGCTGTTACCGTCAACAGGTCCTACAGGGATAGGCTCATTTGCTTCAACCTTGTCGATGACGGACATCTGATGTCCCCAGTTAGTGGTGAAACTCCACGAGAAGGTACGGGAAGTAACCACGGGCATGTTAATTTGGAACTCGTACCCTTGGGAATGTAAATCGAAAGCATTGTCGATGAACTGACTGGCGCCGGTAGAGAGCGGCGTATTGATAGGGAAGATCACATTGGAGCTCCTCTTGTGCCAGTAAGTGAATGACCCATTGATCGCGCTAAGCCATTCTCTGCCTTTGTTAAGGCCGATGGTAAAATCAGTACCTGCTTCGAATTCCTTGGATACTTCTACCTGCAGATTCGGATTCTTGCTAACGGACGGCAGGCTATAGCCCAGTTGCGAACCGATATCGCCCTGTCCCAGGGTGGGGTACCGGTCGAAGGGCTGCGGTTGGATACCTGCCTGGCCATAAGCCGCTCTCAACTTGAAAGTCGGGAGGATATCCACCAATTTGCCATTGCTCCAGAAATTGAAGGCGGAAGGCAGGATATAGCCGTTAACGTGGGGGAAGGTGAAGGCCTTGGAACCCTGGCCGAAGGAAGAGGAGTAGTCACTGCGGAAACCGCCTGCAACGCCACCCCAGTTGCCGATGTCGATGGTTTGGTTCACGAGATAACCAAAGGTGACGAACGGAACTTTCAGATCCCCATTGTAATTCGCGTTGTCGAAGGTGCCACCGATGTTGTATACACCCTGGGTTGAGGCAATGTTGATCGGGGGATTGAGTGATAATCCCTGGCCATATGTATCGTATTCGTCGTATGTTCTTTTACGCCAGTCATAGCTGATCTGAGTAGTGGTGGTAATCGGCACCTTGAGATGGAAGTCATTTTGAAAATCCGTCCGGATATATATGCTGCTCAGCAGGTTCTGGAACGTATTCGTGTACTGAAAGTTATCGATTTCGCCGAGTCCGCCGGGGCCAAAGATATCGGAGGAGGATTTATGCGCCTGCCAGTTGAGGTTGTTGGTTTGGTTGTAAATGGTCCAGCGGGCATTTTCCGTCCGGTAGTTGATCCCGTATTTGGCATCCAGCTCGACAAAATGGTTGACCTTGAGGTCCGCATCGAAGCTTTGGACGACATCGATCTTGTTGTCCAGCCCCGAAGTATATTCCTGCTGGTAATAAGGATTGAAGGCATTGATGGAGACAAAATCCGCTACCTGGTAGGAAGGGTGTGTTCCATCGGCCATTTTGTAGCGCAGATCGAAAAAGGGCGAGGTGTTCAGGAAAGAAAAGATCTTGCTGTTGTAGCCGTTCTGGTCGCCGTAGCCATAACCGAATCCGCCCGGGCTGCCGAGGCCAGGCGTAATGGTATTTCGGGTATAGATGACCTGCGTGATGGAGCGGAGCTTGAAGCCCTTGAATAGCTCGGTTCCGATATTAGCAGTTAGGTTGCTCCTGTCCAGGTAACCGGCCTTCATCACGGCAGTGATGGTGTGGCTGTTGGAAGCGCTAAGATTGAAGTCGCTTTTATCACCACCGCCGGAAATGTTGATCATGTTATTGTATGTGCTGCCCGTTTGGAACACCTCCTTGAAGTGATCGTAGTATTTCAGGTTGGCGTTATACTGTTTGTCATCCACATTTTGGGTGTTGAGGATGGCATACCGGGTAGGACCGCCATAAGTGTAAGACAGACCTGTAACATCGCCTACACTATTATAGGCCAGGGGCTGGCCCGAGGTGTTGATGATATTGTTGTTGGCATCGGTGAGCCAGGGATGGAGTCTGGATTTCCCCAGGTGTCCGCTGTTGATGTAGGAGTTGGACGCTCCGCTCCCCGAATAATTGATGGCGATCTGGCCGCGTTTTCCTTTTTTGGTGAAGATCTGGATCGCGCCATTAGCACCCTGGGCGCCGTAGAGAGACGCGGAGGCAGCGCCCTGTACCACTTCAACGCGTTCGATGTTGCTGAGGTCAAGGGAATTGATGTCCGTCCCCGAGACCTGGAGACCGTCCACCATGATCAGTGGTTTTGTGCCGCCATTGAGGGTGTTGATCCCGCGGAGCATGATGTTGACGGGATCGCCGGGGTTACCGCTGGTGGAAGAGATCTGGGCGCCGGGGATCTTACCGATCAGGGCCTGATCGATCGAAGCCGTAGGAGCGGGCGGTAATTTGTCCGAGCTCACACTCTGGACCGCTATGCCCAGTTTCTTTTTGCTCGTGGCTACCCCGACCCCCGTAACGACAACTTCGCTCAGTGATTTGGAATCGGTGTTCAGTGCGATCATCAATGTAGGGGAAGACCCAACCCTGACCTCCCGGCTCTCATACCCAATGGCACTGATGATCAGCTCGGCACCAGGCTTGACCTTGAGCGTAAAAGCACCATTGGCGTCCGCGCTGGTGCCCGAGGTGCTTTTTCCGCTCTTGATCCGAATGGTGGCATTGGGGATGGGCCCTCCGGTCGGGTCCGTGATCTTTCCGGAGACCTCCATAATCGTCTGTGCGAGGAGGCCTTCGCCGGTGAGCAGCAGGATGCACACCAGCAAGCAGTGAAGTTTTCTCATGTGTAGTTATTAATAGTGAATAATTAATTTTCACTATGGCTTACCATCGATCAAACTAACGTTTCAACAGATTGAATAACAGACACTTAATATCAACATAGTCTCAACACGCCGACGTTAGTTTTGGTCAATTAAATTAGTGATTTTTTAACTAGAATTTAATTTCTTTAAGACAATTTTTAAAGAGCGCATCATTAGCATTTTTTAGCGAATATGCATTCTGTTTACTATCAATATCTTACGCTTTTATTTTTGATGTAAAAAAAATTTTAAAAAAAGTCGAATAAGGAAAATCACCTATTTGTTGTCGTCTTGGGTCATTGTTCCATCAATCGATTGTTCCTGACGCGTTTAGGGAAAGCAAGGCCAAAACACATTACTTTTATAATGCATGTTCTTGAGACCTGCAAAATCCCGTGGGAAGAGACTTTCTTTTCGCCCAAAAGGCGACATTATAGAAATTATAATTTGATCGGGCGGTCTTTTCTGCTAAAATATTTTCAGAAAAAATTTTGTGGATTTTGTCTGGTTAATATTCAATCTTTTACCAAATCCGCTGCTTGGGAGGCCTCCCCCGGCACCCTCTTTAAGTTGTTGTTTTACAACTATTTGCGAGTTTTTTTTAAACGTTTTTCCGACCAGCTTCATGGGGTCTAAAGTTATTCACACCGCGAAAAATTTATTTTGCAATGTGGCGCTAATTTGTAATTTAGTGCAAGAATTTAATGGGTTAGTAAGTAAGGGGCCGGCGATTTAGCTGGCCCTTTTACTTTTATCTGCTTCTTAATAATTTTTCCGTCGCCCGGGTTTAATTTTCCTTCGTCCGGGTATTTCTTTCCTCTTTTCTTCATCTTTTTCCGCGCAACACATGCTTTCCAAATTATGGAACAATCATTAGAAGCTAACTTTACCGCATGAGTAAGATAAGGACAGCATTTTTTTGTAGCAATTGCGGATATGAGAGTGCAAAATGGTTGGGTAAATGCCCAAGCTGCGAGCAGTGGAATACATTTGTCGAGGAAGTGATCACCAAAGACAACAAGATCCAGGAGAACGATTGGAAAAAGTTCGGCAGTAACGAGAAGAAAGAGAAGAGGGTAACGCCCTTGCAGGAAGTCGTGAGCGCCGAAGAAAAAAGGATCGTCAGCGCCGATCCGGAATTGAACCGCGTTTTGGGCGGCGGCATCGTTGCCGGAAGCATCGTCCTCGTAGCGGGGGAACCGGGTATCGGTAAGAGTACACTCTTCCTTCAGAACGGACTCAAGCTGCAAAATATCAGGACCCTTTATATCAGCGGAGAAGAAAGCGAACAACAGATCAAGATGCGGGCGGACAGGCTCAATATACAAAATGAAGAGTTTTATTTGTTGACGGAGACCTCCACCCAGATCATTTTCCAGGAGATAAAAAAATTACGCCCGCAATTGGTGATCGTCGATTCGATCCAGACCCTGCAGTCTCCATACATCGAATCCTCGGCGGGGAGTGTCTCCCAGATCAGGGAATGCACGGCTGAATTCCAGCGCTTCGCCAAGGAGACCGACACCCCCGTGTTCCTCATCGGGCATATCACCAAAGATGGAAGCATTGCCGGTCCAAAAGTGTTGGAGCATATGGTCGATACCGTCCTTCAATTCGAAGGTGACCGGCACTATGCCTACCGCATCCTTCGCACCCTGAAAAATCGTTTTGGAAGCACGGCAGAGCTGGGTATCTATGAAATGACCGAACAAGGCATGCGCGGCGTGAGCAACCCCAGCGAACTGCTGATCACGCAAAAAGAAGAAACGCTAAGCGGTATCGCCATCGCGGCCACGATAGAAGGGCTTCGCCCCTTGCTTATCGAAGTACAGGCCCTGGTGACCCAATCCGTTTACGGGACGCCACAACGGACGGTGAGCGGTTTCGATCTGCGCCGGCTTCAGCTGCTGCTGG
>Ga0210396_10003189_pt1 | contig 16448 bp, 11 predicted proteins | sample IncBWH17OmetaG_FD_155466 | JGI IMG/M metagenome (GOLD analysis project Ga0210396, IMG submission 155466) | Forest soil microbial communities from Barre Woods Harvard Forest LTER site, Petersham, Massachusetts, United States - Inc-BW-H-17-O ... | reverse complement strand
TGAATGCCTGATTGGCTTCGTTCATAGTGCGCGCGAAGTGAGGAGCAAAGCGATACGAGTCAGCCGACGCAGAGTCATCCTTTAAATATGCCTTCACATATACCCAGTCAAGCCGATATTTCCCGGCGACTCCGAGCGTTCGCGGCAAGGCGAACGTGGTCATAAATCCCTTACTGCCGCGCTCGTTCGAGTTACCCAGGGTTCCCTGACGGCCAAGAACGGAAAACTCGGCGTCCCCGCGAAAATCAAGCCGTGTCTGGTCGTCAAACCGATACTTATTCAGTTCTTTAAAAAGGCCCTGTTCGGGATTGGCCGCAAGTAACGGAACGCCGGAGGCAGTTGGGTCACTCTGAAACTTCGTCGTCTTGAAGGCAAGCCCGGCAATGTCCATGCCGAAGCCCACTCCAGTCGCGTACTTGACCCCTTTTGTGGCCCAAAAAGAAGGATCATTCATCTTCCTCAAGATGGCCGATTTTATGCTGACCACCGAGCCATCCGCCCCCGTCGTGTTCATATCCCCGGCAACGACTACCGGATGAGAGATCGGTTTAATGAAGTCTAGAATTTCATCCATCTGCTTCACTCGATTCTTCGGCGTCGTACGATTCTCCAGGTGAACCGCAACGATGGTGGCGTGGTCTCCGGGAAGATCCGGCACATCGATGGTTGCAATCAGGTTGGTGCGGCCTCCGCGGCGCACCTCGCGTACAATCTCTTCTCCGAAGAGAAGGCTTGCGCCTTTCCGTTTTCCGGCTTCGATTGAACCATACTTCTTCTCGCCGTTGTACCAGTCGTAAGCCTGATATTGAAAGGGCACGAGCTTCACATCCCGAAGAGGATAGCGAGAGAGAATGGCAGTGCCATGCAATCCCAGCAGGCGCGTCTTATCGACGCTAAACAGGTCCTCCAACTCCTTGCGCTCGTCCTGATTCTCGACATTCGCGAACGATTGGGTACCTAATATTTTGGGATCAACTTCTACAAATTCCACGCCATAGGCCCAATTCATCTTGAGTGCATCGGCAAGATCCTTGACCACGGCACGATAGTCACTTCTCTTCATGCCCCAGTCCACCTCATTCAATACCAAGACGTCTGCCGACTGAAGCACGTCCAGCTGAGCGCGTAGCACTTGGTCCGTTGCCTTTTCGGCGTTCGTATTGCCGGCGGCCTCGCTGTGCACTTCGCTGATGAATCCTTGCGTATCGGTGAACGCTAGCTTGATCTTGTCGAATTCGATTCCCCGCTCAATGTTCCATTCGACCAGGCGCAGCGAGGGTCCCATACCCTTGAGATCGGGCCGCAGCGGCTTTACCCCGTTGAAATATGCTTCATTGTTGACAAAGGGAGTGGTTAGCAAGGTGTGCAGTTTGGCAGCCAGTGCGGGATCAACCGTTTCCTGCTCCCCGAGAGCCACAAGCTCCTGGTAGCTCAACATCGCAGGCTGGGATGTCCGCGTATAATCTGCGACAGTTCCGTCCTGCGCCGAAGCTCCGGAACAAAAGATCAGTGTCAGAACCAGGGCGATTGGGACCCCAACGAAGCGAGCACGACTGCCTTCCACAAGAGACCTTACTTCGACATGTGTTTTGAGCGTTGTCATAATTGTGAGTTACGTTTACGCGCACAAAGTAAGATTGACCCGATCCCCGAGCAGACACATTTTGCGCGCTAAAGCAGTCTACAAAGCAAGCTACCGCCGCGCATACTAGTAGAACTGACAGTTCCCCACGCAAATTAGCCGAGCCTTGCGGAATCGCTATCGAGTAGCCCCTGTGTGCTTCGGTCTCAGCTTGCACCTTATTCAACGAAGGGCCGGCCGTCACTACATCCGATTCGGGTCGAGGTCTGGGCGGGTACCCACAGCGGATTGCCGGCTCTGCCACCTACAACAGGTTTGTTCTCCCTCTTGTAGTCTTGCTAGTATCGCCGTCTCGCGATCGCCAAATATCATAGTACGGATGCAGGGCACACCACGCCGAAGCCGCGACTGCCGCGCGGGCTTAGCTGAAAATCAGGGGGATAAGTGGCGATCGCGATCTGTAGTCCTAATATATTCCGGCCGTTTTTGATTTCTCTCTGCCTTTGTTCGGTTGGGCGTTCCGCGAGCAGTGCGTTCGCATTTTCTCACCTCGCAGCTGACCCAATGCCTCTTGTGGAGGCACCCGGAGATACGTTGCCGGACGCTCCGGCCGCGCAAATTCCGGTAACCGAAAAAGGTCTCCCACTAGCTATCCTCAAGGATCAGGTCGCGGTTTGGACCAGCCCGGTGCGGATCCGGCCCCACGATTTGATTTGGCTGCTACCCGTCGGCGCAGCAACAGGTATAACGCTGGCAACCGACACGGACGCAATGCGAGACCTATCCCACAACCCGGGCTTTAACAAAGACAGTGTCAATGCTTCAAATGCCTTGCTTGGCGGTGAGATCGCCATCCCGGTAACGTTGTATGGCGTCGGACTCTTCAAGAACGATGCACACGCTCGAGAGACGGGCATCTTGAGCGGCGAAGCACTTGCGGATAGCGTAGTGCTGGACCAGGTCACGAAGATCGTCTTCCGGCGTGAGCGCCCGCTCTACAACAATGCCGCGGGCGGGTTTTTCTCATCGAACGCCGGTAATAATTCGTTTCCCTCTTCACACAGCATGTTGGCCTGGACCATAGCGGGAGTGACCGCGGGAGAGTATCCGTCGAAGTGGGTGCAGTTGGGCACATATTCTCTGGCCACGAGTGTAAGCCTGATGCGCGTCCTGGGACAGGAGCATTTCCCGACGGACGTCCTGGTAGGAGGCGCTGCCGGATGGCTAATCGGGCACTACGTCTTCAAGAAGCATTCTTTGCATGCCTTGACAAACACGGCTCGACGGAAATTCTGACTCCTCTGCTGTCGCAAGGTCAAGCCATCCTAGAGTGGCGACGATGATCAGCCTCTACTGAATGATAGGCACCGCATTTGCGATCTGGAGGTCGACCAGCAGGTTCAAGCGGTTATCTACCTGGAGGAACTTGGCGGCCTGTTTGGCTCCGATTGCCTTTTTAAACTTCGGGTAGTACTCCGCTCGAAGAGCAGCTCTGGACTTGTCGAACTTCAGCATGCGATCCACCAGTCCGTCAGCCTGCACGTCATCCATGGTGTCGTATTGGCTAGCGTAATCCTTGATTGCGCTCACGCGCTGATCTCCGATGGCTTGCTCTTTGTTGACATACTCTCGGTATAGCGGCCAGAAATTCTTCGCATCCGCATCATTGAGCTGCATGGTGTGCGCAACGACATCGGTCCTTTGTGCCTGAACATCCGATCGCAGCAATGCGATGTCAGTGTCAGTCCCCGTTTGGCTGGTGGTTGCGGTCTGGGCTACAGCTCCCACGGTTCCCAACAAAACACTCAACATCACTATAAGGCGGAGTTCTTTCACAGATTTTGTCCTCGTTCGGCCTTATGCTGGGCCGTAATCCGGTTTCGGGCGGGCAACACCTATTTGAATGGTGGCACCCGAGCGCGGATGTGTCACCTGGAAGTTTTACTAGTACTTCTCGAAACCAGGGCGGTTGGTTCGAATGATTGCAGAGAAGTCCGCGTAATTATTCCCTGCCTTTGCGATCGCGTTAATGTGTGCCAAGCTCTTCAAATCCCTAAACGCGAGGCCGTCTGTCACCAACCGCCCGCGATCATATAGCAATTCGTCCAATGTACCGTTCACTAGAATTTGGTAATTCCAAGGTTGAGGCTGGGCGACTTCTGAGGCGATTTGCCTGTCAAGAGTCGTGGTGCAGTTGCGGGTCAGCGCGTTGTACCATTCAGGTTGGTCTTTCAGATGGTTTAGATATTGAACATAAGTGAGAAAAATAGCGCGCGCCGACTGAGGTCCCATCCTCGCGCGATAAAGGAAGACCTCCTCGTCTTTTCTGAAGTTGGTCCGGAGACGGATCACATCGCGCTCATCAGCGACCACAAAGATCAGCTCATATTGGCGAAAAAATCCAAGAATAGCGGAGTATGCTTGCCCGTATTTGTAGCGAGCCTCAATGGAGAATGCAACATGTTGGTCGTCGCCGAACTGGAAGCTAACTATCGGATGACCGATCCATCGAACGCCCCACGTTGTGAAGAAGAGGTCGACGCCGCGGAGATCCGACAGATTCACTGTGCGATCGCTCCAGCAGTTGCTGTATTCGGTCTCGGTGCGATAGGCACAATTACGTAAATTGTGGATGACCATTCGATCTCCATCCAATTGGACCCACACCGTCCTATCCACGTCGGCCCGCCAGTCTGCGGCGTTCGTGGGCTCCAGGTTCAGCCACCAGGTAAGCACCACGCAAAAGCATCCAAAGCATAAGAGCATCGATGGCACGCGTAGTTTGTACTTGAGGAAGATCGCAACGAGGATCACCGCGTACAAAATGGTGAGCGGGAGCCTCAATGTTGCTAAACGGACATCAATGTACAGGGCCGCCATCGCCCATAAAGAAAGCAGGCCAAGAACGAACCAGACAACGGTGAGGCGTAATCCAGTCAAGCATCGGGTTAACAATCCCCGCTTGGGATAGGGTGGTGCCACGGTCGTGCCGATCGGCGGTTCCATACGAATCGCTCGCCTTTGCTTGTTCCCTGCTACAGTGATTAGACCCCTAGGCAGAGAACGAAAAAGACTGGCAATACTACCAGAGTCCGGGTTAAAAACTGACCATATCGGACCGGCTCTCTGACGCGGTGTGTGCGTCACTTCCGCGGGCGCGAACCTTCCCTTATCGACGCTACCTACCAAACGTTTATACCCTTCCTTGTAGTTCTGCCAGTATCCCTAACGTCGCTGATGGCCAAATATCGTAGTGGATGCAATAGGCCGCGCAAGAGACTGAGGAAGCCATGAAAACCAACCTTCAAGCAAAATCCGCTTACACCATTCCCGCTATTCTTGCGACACTAATGATCATTTTGACTGGCAATTCGGCGATGCAGGGCCAGACTGTAAAAGGCGTAATCAACGGGCGAAATGGCGCCACGATGACACTGCAGACCGTCGACGCACCCAAACTCGTCGTATTGCTTACCCCGACTACAGAAGTGGACGAAGTACAAGGCGTATTAAAAGGACGGAAAAAGCAGATGGCCATGACTTCGCTGATTCCGGGTCTTCCTGTAGAAGTTCAGGGAACGACAAATGATCAGGGCCAACTGGTGGCGGACAGTGTCAAATTCAAAGGCAACGATTTGAAGGCCGCTATGGACGCTCAGGCTGGGCTGCAGCCGACGGTAGAAGCACAGGAGGCGGATCAGCAAAAGAACGAACAGGCTTTGGCGGAGCAGCGAGCAGCCCTGGCAGCACAACAGGCGCAGCTCAGTGCTGAAGATAAGAAAATTGCCGCTAATAAGGCCGCCATCGCCGCAGCCAACAAGCGCTTCGGTGAGTTGGGCGAGTACAACATCATGAATGAAGTGACAGTGCTTTTTGCCAACGGAAAGACAACCATCGAGCCACAATATAAGCCCCAATTACTGAAGCTGGCTGAGCAGGCCTTGACGATCACCGGTTATGTTATCCAGGTGAAGGGATACGCGTCAGCGGTAGGCTCTGCGTCGCTGAACCAGAAGTTGAGCGTGGAGCGCGCCGACGCTGTCAGCCAGTTTCTGGAGCAGGATGCCAACGTTCCCCTGACGAACATGCTTGCTCCCGGCGCCATGGGGACGGCCGATCAAGTAGCTCCTGACAAGACTGCAGAAGGGCAGTCCCAGAATCGCCGCGTGGTGGTGATGGTGCTACAGAATAAGGGCATAGCCGGTTCGTAGGGAACTTCCAAAGCAGCTTCGCGGAGCGGCACTCTGAGACGTAGTGTGTGACGGCAATGGTCTGAGGATTGGTCGGGTCGGTCCCGGTGTTGGCGGTGGCGACCGCATCCAGTTTGCCGTCTATGGTTCCACCAAATATAAAAACTCCCGCGTGCCCGCGGAAAGACTGGCAAGAGTACTAGGGAAGCAGGAACAACACTTTCCAGACCGCACCACGCTCACGCTGCGCTTGATAAAGCCATCTCTTTGATGGTAGGAGCATCGAGCTAAGGGCTCCCCGTCAGGGATCGGTCGCACTGGTAACTTTTCGTGGTTTCCCTAACAGAGTTGATAGTTTTGGTAGTTCATCTTTTCGCTTAGCATTGTCTTGCCTGAAGGTGGCTCGTTTGTGCTCTATTTGCGTGAAGCCGCTAAGGTCTTCCAACTGAGCTGCGGCGTCTCCCTCACAGGGAGGCTACAGAGATAGTCACACTCGACAAATGGGAGCATATATGAAGAGACAGCTGGCGCATGGCGTATGCAATTCTACAATCACCCTTTCTCTCACGACTGCGTTCGTTACCCTGATTCTTTGCGTTCCACCAGCCATAGCGCAGAACGCGGCCCTACAAGAACGCCTCGCCCAGGTCAAGATGGCATCCGCTGCCAATAAGCAAGCTCTATCTCATTACAACTGGCAGGAATCGGTGACTACCAGCATCAAGGGCGAGGTCAAGAAACAACAGCTCTTCCTGGTAAGTGTTGGACCCGATGGTCAGCAGCAGAAGAGCGAGATCAATGCCCAGCCGGATCAGGCGAGTGGCGGCCCACTGAAGCGGCACATCGTTGCGAAGAAGAAGGCAGAATATAAAGACTACGGCGAGCAGATTGCGGACCTGGCAAGGCGATATACGCAGCCAGATCCGGATCGCCTGCAACAGGCCTACCAGCAGGGAAACATTTCGATGCAGTTAGGCGGAGGGGAAACTACGATGACCCTCATCATTAAGAACTACATCAAGCCAAATGACTCGGTTACCCTCGTGTTCAACAAGCAGAACAAGGCGATTCAGAGTGTTCGGGTCTCGAGCTACCTCGACGACCCTACGGATGCTGTCACCATCGCCGCGCAGTTCGCCAAGCTACCTGACGGCACAAACCACGTGACAGGCACGCAGATAAACGGCGCCAGCAAGCACTTGACCGTTGTGACTCAAAATTCGAACTATCAGCCAACTTAGGGACAGATTCCGCCATTGTTCGCAACGGAATGATTTAACACACTATTTGTGTCAGAGCCCACTGAGAAGATTTCTACCGCGACTTGGCATGATCATTCATTGCCGTCGTCCGGCAGGTTCTCTGTTGCCGAAACTCCAGCTGAGCCCCGAACTGGTTCCGTAGTCGCTTCCCGAGAGTGTCGGAGGAGGCTGATTGTCCCAGTTGCCATAGAACGAAAAATTCCACGATAGATCGCTGAAGAGTCTTATGTAATAAGACGCGTTGAGATTTGCCCGGATACGACCTGGTTCCGAGATCCCGGGTAGGACGACAGCAGAGATATCCAGATTCGTCTTCTTGAATCTGAAGAATTTGAGTTCACTTTCAAGAAGCCCGGCAGCAGCATTTTGCGCGCCTTGTCCAGTTGTATAAGTCTTATACTGCGCGTTCTGCCAGGCAAAACCACCAAGCACGTAGAGACTTTCCCGGTTGCTATTCTGCAGATACCGTCCGACGCCTCCTCCGAGAGTCGTCTGCAGATCGATTCCCTGCACCGAACTTTGCAGGAAATTCCCTGTCCCCGAATAAAACCAGTTGTTCCATCGAAGGAGCCTCATGCTGCCAAGGTCTACCTGGTTTCGAGTGGCGATGCTAGCGGCACCACTGCTGGAAGCGAAGCTGGAATTGAAGCTCGCCTGACTCGACCACCGCTCTCTGGGGTATTCCACCTGGGATGCGACGTTATACTGGGTGGTTTCATTGCCCTTGGAATAGAGAATGCCAGTGCTAATAGTGCCGTTGAACCGCCGCCGCAAACTCTCGGCGGTTTGATCAAGCTTGATGACCTGAGATTGTGAAATCTCGACTTCTTTCTCCGGTGCAGAGGCGATTTGAATGCTCATTGGGCGCTCGCCAGATGTTACGGCTGTCGACAGCTTACCGGTGTACCTCTTGCCGTCCTCTGTCTGCACGAAAAACAATTGATTGCTTTCCAGGTGAGCCACGGCCGACCATTGCACCCCGATGATGCCCTGAGCGTAACTGAGCCTAACTGAGAGCACACCGGCGCTCAGCCCCTTGATCTCGCAAGTCATGCGATCGCCGTTCTTCATCACGATTACATCGGTGTTGTTCCGCGCAAAGAGAGGCGCCCGGAACAAAAGAATAAAGGTGAAAATGATGACGGGAGGTTTCATAGCGTATGCCAGGTCTCCGCGCACCGCCTGTGGCAAGCCGACACCGGACGAATCGTCCACGCGAGCGCAGCGCACGGTGCTAGAATATCCGCCCAATCCGAAAGAAGAACCTCCCACGGCCATAATCGCCCACGGCCCCTGCGAGTTCGACCGGTCCGAAAATCGTGTTCACGACGATTCCAACTGCTCCGTCCATGGGGAGGTTTGGTGGCTTTGGACCGAGGGCTAGTTTGTAGGTCTTCCCCACCTCGTATAGCCCAAGTAGCTCAATATTGCTGCCCAGCAGGGGAGGCAATGTCGTTAGCTCCCGGATATACCCAAGTTGCCCCAGGAAATACTGGTTGGCATACAACTCGTTGGTATTCCAGGCAACCAGGCGCTGCGACCCGCCGAGAGAAAAGGCAGGTATTCCGGCTTTGTAACCATAACTGCTTCCTCCAGAAGCTCCAATAAACACGGAAGACGGTTCGCTCAGACGGAAAAAGTTTTGTGATTGAACCTCAGACAGTGGAAACGGACCTGGGGCGGCTGGATTAGTGTTGTACCCCTTCGTGTACATCAGAAGACTTCGACCCGAGCGGGGGATCACGGGATCGTCCAGCGTGTTCAACTGATACTGCAGTCTGGCGTCACCGGTTGAGCCCGAAACCGTGGGTAAAACCGCTGAGTTGCCAATCTGCGGAGAAAGCTTTTCATACCCACCCTCGTATCCCAGTCTCAATTCTCCCGTGGTTCCAAAACCGTATCCCACATCCAGGCCGCCAAAGACCTGCCGGTTCCGGTAGGTTGCGGTCAGCGTATCTCCGTTGTAGACGTAGTCTTGCACGCTGTTGGCTCCTCCGCGCGGAGCAACAAACCAATTGCTGGTGGGTGTAAATGGATGGTAGTACTCGCTGTCGATCAGATATTGCGAGCCTATGATCGCATCGGCGCGCAACTCCGATCGGTAGCTCCCGAAATCGAGAAATGTGAATCGTGCTCCGACGCTGAACAGCACGTTGTTGTAGTCAGAACCGTCTATGAGAATGATGGGGCGTACCACAGGTGGCGCGTATGCTTTCTGCTCCGTTCGAATCTGCAATCCCTGGTTCCCGTCCTTTTCAACCATCGAATAACTGACGCTCGCGAAGCGACCCTGGCCCTGAAGCCTCATCATCTGAGCATCCAACTTCGCTGTGTCCACTGGTTTGCCAACGTTTACGGATAGGCCCTTCTGGATGGAATCGGCCAACTCTGGACCGGTACCGGTAACCTGGATAAATTCGGGAATCGACGTTGTTTTCTTCCGGGCATTCCGGTCAGCGAGATATTGCTGCCACTCGGCTTCGCTGACCGAGAAAGCGGAGAGCACTTTGGCCTTTGAAGCTGCGGCATCATATCCTGCCTTTATGATTGCGGCGGCAGCATCGTAATCCAGCGCGGTGTACTTCTGCAGCGGCACGGTTACGAGAATGTCCGCTTGCTCCATGGAGCGAAGTTCGTTGGCAGCGATCATGACCGAGATGGATTGACCTAGTACGGCGAAGCTGGAGAGCGGTGCCGTTGGACTAATTCGCTGGGTTTCCAGATGGATGCCGATGACTATGTCCGCACCCATCTCCTTGGCAACGTCTATCGGAATATTGTTAAGCAACCCGCCATCAGCATAGATGTGATCCCCGGTCCGGACAGGTGTAAAGATTCCCGGTAGAGACATCGTCGATCGTAGTGCCAGGGCCAAAGGCCCGCTGCGGAATACGTGCGGCTTACCGGAAACAAGGTCCGTCGCCACACAGGCAAACGGGATAGGGAGGTCGTTGAAGCTCTTGAGTTCAGAATATGGCAGGGCAACTTTATCAAGTATCAGAGAGACCTGTTGACCTGTATTGAATCCACCGGGAAACTGCAGACCCTTACGCAGGCCGAATTCGAGACTGTTCGGTACTTCATGAGCGTCTTGCTTGCGTCGAAAGGAGAGATCCTGGAAAGGTGTTTGCCCTCTCAATACGTCGTCCCAGTCGATGGTATTAGTGATCCCCCTGACCTCCGCGGGAGATCTCCCGGTAGCATAGATGCCTCCGACTAAACCTCCCATGCTGGTACCGGCAACATAGCTTACCGGAATACGGTTTTCTTCCATCCACTGGAGAACTCCGATGTGGGCTAAGCCCAAGGCACCGCCACCCTCGAGAACAATACCAAGCTTCGGGCGCTCGGCCGCAAGGGGCTTTGCCACCTCTTGCGGGGTGCAAACGCTGATAGGCAGGAATATGCCAGATAGAAGTAATGATTTTACGGCTCGAAGTCTCATGGTTGCCCTTGACGTGCGGTCATAACCGGCGTAGCAGACCTGTGGCTCGGGCTTGAACAGCCGAAGCGTCGCTTCAACAGCACACCTGGAAGATGAACGTGTGGGCTGCGCCAAGCGCCGGCAACCATTTCCTGCCCCGCTCCGCCCCTCCCGAACAACCGAAAACCCATGCTTCACATGTGATAAACGGGGGAGCCCAGGATGAATCATCAATTACTCCACAGTATCCAAGCAGACGAGAGCACAGGATACTGTCAAATCTAGTAGATGGGAGGTCAAAAGTTGCCAGCTACCAGCGTGGCTGCCTTTCATGATGTAGAGATACCTCAAAAAGGGGTACTCGGGCAGTAACCACGGCCCGTGCCGTAACTCCGCTGACGGCCGGAGGTGCGATAGCAATTTCCTAGCTTGCGCGATCAAGCCGATACGGTCCGGACGCCCGGAACGTATCGGCTCGTGGTCACCGCATCTTCACGGCGGAAGGGAAAATCAACAAGGTTAAGCCGGCTGATAGTTCGAATTCTGAGTCACGACCGTTAATTGCTTGCTGACGCCGTCTATTTGCGTACCGGCAACGTGGTTTGTGCCGTCTGGCAGCTTGGCGAATTGTGCTGCGATGGTCACTCCATCCGAGGGGCTGTCGAGATAACTCGAAACGTGAATGCTCTGGATTGCCTTCTGCTGCTTGTTAAACACAAGAGTTACCGAATCGTTAGGTTTAACGTAGTTCTTGATGACGAGCGTGACTTCGCCTTCACCTCCGCCTGACTGAAGCGAGACGTTGCCCGCCTGGAAGGCTGCTTGGAGTCTCCCTGGATCAGGCTGAGTATATTGCTTAGCCAAGGCTGCGATTTGCTCACCGTAGTCCTTGAACTCGGCTGTTTTCTTCTCGATTACGTGCTGCTTGAGCCTGCCTCCACTGGGTGGTGCAGCTTGCGAGCCGCCGATCTGGGTCTTCTGCTGTTGACCGTCTGGTCCCACGCTGACCTGGAAGACTTGTTGCTTTTTGACTTCGCCCTTAATACTTGTGGTCTGCTGCTCTTGCCATGTGTAATGAGCGAGCGCCGCCTTATTGGCTGCGGAGGCCTGCTTGATTTCGCCAAACCGCTGCTGCAGTTCCGGATTTTGCGCATGGATTGGCAAAGCAGAAAGCAGCAGCGCGGCGGTCGCGGTAACTATCGGGAGCGCGAGTGCTAGCCTCTTTGAGCCGTATGTGAGTCGGGTGTTCATGAGTTCTCCTCTTCGTGGCGTTTGTACCGGGAACACGCGTTTCTACTGATTTTGTATCTGGTCACTCCTGCACGACGCTCCAACTGCCATCGGGATCGAATTCAGACATTGCGGATGCTGTCTCCGCAGTGGTCTTCCCCAAGTCCTTTTGCAGCAGAACTCCGTCCTGGTTGATGATGAATGTCATCACCCCAGAATTGCCATATTCGGCCGGATAGGCGACGAATGCGAATCCGCCCACCATCCTTCCGTCTACCACGTAGTCTTTCGCACCGCCTGGTGCGTGAGTACCTTGTTTGGTCAACATACGGAAGTAGTAACCATGGAAAGGTGCGTGCGCGTCCGGCTTTGCTTTATATCCTTCGGCACTTGCGTACACCAATAGGGGCCCGAGCGGACTTCTTGGTTGACCTTGTGGCGAGTCCCAATACAACCCGTTTTGCTTGCCGGCGTCGCTAACGAATTTGCGAGCGTATTGCTTCGTGCTACCGTCATCGTGGCGCTGCGAATAATAGTCAGCCTGAGCGTCGACCAGTGTTCCGCAAATGTCGATGACAGTCAGTTCGTTTCGACCGATGCGGCGGCTTAGGATCTCTTCCTTACCAGCAGCAGTGTCGAAAAACCACTTGCCGCCGCCATTTTGTTTCAGCGGAATGGGGAAGGGAAAATTCTGAGCTCCAATCAGCAGGACCTCGGCACCATCAGGCATCTTGCGCCAGCGGTGCATTTGCTCATAGCCTGTCACAAATGCCGCGACAGTTGCTTTGTCCTGCACCGGATCGCCAGAGGAGATGATTTCCTTCGAATCCGGGCCGAATATCGCCAGGATCGTATTCTGATCTCCTGACTTTGCCGCTGCCAGTAACCCATTGCCCGCGTCGTCAGGTGAACCGAACTCGCTGTACGAAGGTTTGTTGGACTTGTTGCAGGCGGCGAGCGAAGCGATGAGCACGAGGAGCATCAACCGGGTCGTAACCGCCGCCGTGCGTCCAGCAAGCGATGTTTTTATGCTTCGAACCGGCGACATAGTTCCCCCAAATCTTCGTCTATAGGTGCTTCACAAATACTGCTCGGAAAACGTGCCTTCTCCTGGTTACTGGAATTACCTGCGGCCGCCCCAGCCGCCGCCACCGCCGCGGCTTGCAGAACCCCGAGCGCTAGCCTCTCTGGACTGCCAACCTCCGCCTCCGCTGTTGAAGGCCGACGTCCCGCCACTCTTTGCCTGCCCTCCCCAGCCATTGGAGGCTGAGCTGCTCTTCGCCGCGCTTTGGTAGCTGGATGAGTTGTACTTCGGAGTATTGTTCGCGTTGCCTTCCCAACCACTCCCGGTGTTCTTGTAGGTGTTCCCATTCGCGGTTGCATACTTGTTGCCATTTGCGGTCTGACCTACGGCAGCGCTGCCATTCGCGCCCGATGCGCCATAGGCCTTGCCACCGTTTGTGGTGGTCACCGAGCCAGTGCTTCCGTAAGCGTTCGTTTGGTGCTGCGAGTACGCGGTGTTGCCGTTCTTCGAGACCGTCGAGGCCCCCGAGCTGCCGTAGGCATTGGAATTCTGCACCGTGGACGCAGAGGCCCCGGTTCTCGGGTTGTACGCTTGCGCGGCGGTTGTGGTGCCGTAGGCGTTTGAAGTGGTAGCGCCACGTGCATAAGTCCCGGTATTTGGGTTGTACGCCTGGCCGGCGCTTGCGCTGCCGTAGCCGTTCGAGACCGTGCCTCCGCGTGCGTATGTGCCGGTGGCCGGATTATAGCCAGCGCCATAGTGCGCGACGCCGTTCGGACCATACGCAGAACCACGCCAGGCGGTGTTTCCGTAATACGACCCGCCACGGTAAACCACCGTGGTGGTGCCGTGCCAGCCACAGTTCCAACTGCTATAACCCCATCCGCAGCACCCACCGCTCATCATCGCCCCAACCGCGATTCCCACCCCGAACGCAACCACGGCCGTTCCCACCACCGCCGCAGTACTGTATCCCGGAGTCACATAGGGAGTGCCGTAAACCACCGCCGGGTTGTACATGGGGACATACACTACTTGCGGGCTCGCGGATTGAATCACGATGACTTGCGGCGATTGTTGCACGACTACCATCTGTGAGCTCGATTTCAGATTGCCGGCAGCTTGCGCTTTCGCACGCAACACCTGGACTGCCGACATGACGTCAGGGCCCTGGGTGGTATACGCCTCTCCTAACGCGGAAGTCCAACTAAGGTTCTTTGCCATGTTCTGGAGCACGGAGGGAAATTGTGTCATCGCCTTGACACTGGGATCCCACTGCTGCGCGTCGACGGCATACATGAGAGGCTGTCCCGTGAGATTGCTGTTTTGCTGCAGCCAGTTGGCGGCAAAAGAAACCTGGTCTGGAAAGCTCGCGGCCCCAAGAACCTGGGCTACCAGCGAGTCTGGATACAGTGCGATGGGCGCTACCAGTTGTTGCAACTCTTCGCCAGACAGCGGCGCACCTTGCCCCGAATACCCCGTCTGTTGAGCCCCAGCTTCGAGCGGCGCAGTCGTAATGGCTAGCAGAAGAGATAGAGCTGTTGCCAAAAGCTGTTTCACGAGGGTCATATTCTTCTCTGCATGCACGAAAGGGTTGATCTTTGAGACGGTACCGATGCAGTCCGATAAGGGGCGAAAATAGTTAACCGGCCTGCTTTAGGTAGTCGCATCTCTCCAGCCAACAACCACGGAAGACGTGCAGGATTTTTCCGAGCAGAGACAGGCTACCGAGCCTGCTCCCTAGACGTAACTGTCACTTGCGACAGGTGCGACGCAGCAGGCTGCTTGGTTGTTTCAACTGACACAGCGGGTGATTGTAAGAACTGACATTCCTTTTTGTGGCGACGCCAAAGGGGGCGTCCGCGCCTACACCCGGAATGTTTCGCAATCGGAAGCGTTATGGCGATGTGGACCGGATAACGAATGGTCGAATAAGAACCTGAAGAGGTCCAGCCCGGGTAATTTGGGTTTGAAACCGTCCGCGACGGCTGCAGCGGGGGCGCTTGAGCGCGGAGCAAAGTTAAACAGATCAGCTCCACTTCGTCGAAACGTTGTTAGAACGCGCACCAGATCTGATTACGCGGGTGTCATGTGGCGCTTAATTGCGTATTCCAGGAGTTCCGCGTTCGTTTTGACGTTCAACGTCTCCATCATCCGGTACTTGTGGAATGCAACTGTGCCAGGCTTAATGTCGATAACATTCGCCACTTCTTTCATCGACATTCCTTCCGCCAGTAGCTGGAGAATCTCGCTTTGCCTTTTCGTAATATGTTTTTCGTCGCTGAAATGTTCTCCCTGATTTAGAAGGTAGGTCACTGTTTCCTTGGCAATCAGCGGCGAGAGGTAGGATGCCCCTTGGTTGACTATACGGACAGCAAGCACGAGCTCGTGACCGGCTGACTGTTTAAGAACATACGCGGCAGCGCCGCGACGGAATGCCTCAGCGGCAACATCGGCCTCCATGGTCATGGTTAGGAAGATCAGCTTGACCGCTGGGAGTCTCTGCTTCACTTGGCTTCCAGCATCAAGGCCATTCAAGTGTGGCATATAGATATCAAGGATGATGATATCTGGCTTGAACTCAGCCGCTGCCGCGATTAGACGGTGCCCGTCCGTCACAATGCCAACCACTTGAAACTCAGGCTCCAGCAGACTCTTGCATGCATCCGCTAAGAGTTGATGATCATCGGCAATCAAAATGCGTGCTGCGGCTTTTTGTTCTCTCACAAGCGTACTCCTGAAAAGTGATCTTTGAACATGGCCGTGTGGGCGAGGGAGAATCCGTAAATGGGACCTGGCGCCCTCTTTGCCAGGGAATTGTCTTTACCTCGGGCTGTGACGCGTGTCACGGCCCTGGAGACACGTCAGCGGAAACGTGGGGGTCGGCACTGGAAATGTTACGCCACCATTCGATATTCGCGCCAAGTTTGTTACTGCTGAAGACCGATTTCTCCGAAAACCTGGCATTCTGCGCCCCCGGCGTGGTGCAGTTTTCAAGCTGGGCTGAAGCGTAGCCTTTTCGAGTCTAAAAAAGAGATAACTTTCCCCGCCAATGCTGATAGGCGCCGTTCCGGCCAGTCATGGCATATCGACCTCCGCCGATTGCTGCGAGAAGCGCCCGCAGATCAGAAACCGGCACACCCTCACGCCGGCTGACTACTAGCGTCGGCGTCCTCGCTAACTGCGAGCGAGTTTAGCACTTTTCCCATGACGAAACCGTAAACTTTCCCAATATCTCTTGCATCCTTGGGCCAATATGCTCCAGTTGTGGACAAACCTTTCTCATGCCATAGATTCCAGGCGCGGTATCGCGAACGGTTAATTCAGCAGCCGACGAAGGAGGAGGAGGAATTCGAATAAATCCGCGTGCAGCAACCTGATACAGGTGTCGTCAAAAAGAGTTTTCGCCATCCTGTTTAAAGCCCAACGTGAGCCGGAAAATCTTATGAGACTCTCTCAGTCGCTCCATCCGCAATAGCCGAGAAGCCCGACGCGTGATGGCGACGGGCTTTCCGACAACTTGAGCCGCTGGTAGTGCGCTGGAGTACTGCGCGGTTTGGGAGCACTCTCTTAGATCGTCCTCTAGAAATCGTCACCTGGTCCTGTACCAGCTGGAACGGTGGGACGAAAGAGGCCGTGTGGATGCCGGAGCATCTGCTGTTCGTGAAATACTCTCGTCCCCTGAAACCCCAACCGTCATATTTTGTGGAAGCGATCTCATTGCGCTAGGGGCGATCAC
>Ga0210396_10003188_pt1 | contig 16449 bp, 15 predicted proteins | sample IncBWH17OmetaG_FD_155466 | JGI IMG/M metagenome (GOLD analysis project Ga0210396, IMG submission 155466) | Forest soil microbial communities from Barre Woods Harvard Forest LTER site, Petersham, Massachusetts, United States - Inc-BW-H-17-O ... | reverse complement strand
CGATATTGGGCTGCGCCGGATCGATGATGCCGTCGTGCTGTATGAACAGACTGTCATACCGGCTGTCTTCGACGTTCAGACCCGCCAATAACTTCAAATAATGCCCGCCGAACTGCTTATGCGCGGAAGCATATACGTTCGTGGCATAGTAGTTGGTGACGCCGCTGCTCTGGTTGATCTGGTTCGCCGTGGTCGTCGCCGTCTGTCCCGGGCCCTGGCTATAGGTCACCGGTCGGTAGATGCCGGTGATCGTATTATTGGTATAGGCATAAGTAAAATCGGCCTTGAGGTTGAGCAAGTTCGGGATGATATCCGCATTCAGCGACGCCGTATTACGAAAGTATAGCTGTTTGGTGCTGGTGTAGTTGTTGCCCGTCCACAGATCGCCTACTGAAGAATAAGAGTAAGGCGTCAACGTGCCGTCGGGATTGAACAGCACAGCCAGCGGATTGGTAGCCGCATCCATATTCCGCCACACAGGCACATTGTTATTGTCTATCGGGTACAGATACTTGTACGTATTGAAATCCACATTGTCGCTCAGCGTCAGCCATTTCGTCACGTTTACATCTCCCTTTAGACGGAGATTGATACGGGTAAAATCGTCAGGATGATACCGAAAGATGCCGCCCTGGTTATAGTACCTGCCGGAAATATAGAAATCGGCATTCTCGCTGCTGCCGGAGACGCTCAGTGAATTGTCCGTTGCCGGCGTATTGGACCGGTACAACTGGTTAAACCAGTTCGTGCTGCCATAATAAAGATATTTTCCCGTAGCAGGATCTATCGTCACCTTGGGCAGAGCAGGATTGGTCTCGCGGGCCTGCAGCGAATCGAAATTGGCCGGCGTATTCGGGAACATGCCGTTGACCGAACTCGGCGGCGTCTTGTAGTCATACCAGGCATTATAGGCATTGACATAGTCTGTCGCCCATTGGTAACCGTCATTCACGATCTTCGGAGTGACCGTCTTCTGGTTGATCGAATAGCTGGAATTGAAGTTCACCTGGACCTTCCCCTTTTTGGGCGCCTTGGTCGTGAAAAGGACGACACCGAATGCACCCCTCGCGCCATAGATCGCCGCGGAAGCAGCGTCCTTGAGCACAGTGATACTCTCGATATCGTTTGGGTTTAACAAGCTGGGATCTCCCGGCACACCATCGATGAGGACCAGCGCGCTTGCATTCCCACCGGCGCCGATGGTGGTAAGGCCGCGGATATTATAGCTGGGATTGCGGGTCGGCTTACCATCCGTCATCGTGATATTCAGGTTAGGCACCACGCCCTCCAACCCCCTCGACACATTGGGAGAAGGCCGGTCGTTGAGCACTTCGCCGCCTACCTGTGTGACGGCACCGGTAAGATCACCCTTTCGCTGAGAGCCATAACCGACTACGACGAACTGATCGAGATCGTGACTGCCTTCGGTCATCCGAACGATAAGGCTATTGGTCTCATTGGGCTTTACCAGAATATTCTTCAACAACCTGGCGGCGAACCCGATATGCGTGATCGTAAACGTATACGATCTGCCCGCCGTCAGTCCGCGGAATTCGAATAAACCCTTCTCATTCGTGGCGACAGCAGCTGATTCGTTGGACTCTTTGGCACTGGCTTTCACATTGGCGCCGGCGATCGGTTCACCTTTTTCCGTGAGGACCGCGCCGGTGACCCTTCCGGTGGGTGTCTGGCCCGCAGCGCGCTGCACGCCCGATAACGCCCAGCCAATACCCAGCAGAAGCATAATTCTCAATAGTGAATTCGAAAAAATTTTCATGTTGTTGGTTTTGGGGGAGAAAGCAAGGTCCCAACCGGTATGTCCGGACACACCGGGGCCCTTACGCTCCCGCGTCAATTTTTTTAAAGACTGTAAGGAAGGCTGGTTAATTTTTTTGTCTGCTTACCTTAATGCCATCCGGTTGTTGTAGAATATCCAACCCATTCATCGTTGCCAGCAATCGTACTACGGACGCCAGAGAATCCTGGCGGGAGACCACACCGGTAAAATTCATACCGGCGAGATCCGAAGATTTGAAATATATAGTTGTATGATATTGGATCGACAATTGTTTGAACACGTCCTTCAACGGACTGTTGTTGAAGCTCAGCTCCCCGGCGCCGGTGCCGCCGCCTGCAGGATTTTCACCGGCGCTACCCGGCCCGACGGGATACCTGTGCACGGTGGCCAGCATCCGCCGGCTGTCAAACGCCATCTCCTCACCCGGGAGCAGGTAAACATCCTTTCTCCAGCCCGGCAATTGCCCCACACTCCGGACCACCACCTTACCCGTAAAAAGCTTCACCGTCACCATAGCGCCAGGCGCAACCGCCTTCACTCCGAATGAAGTACCCAGGGCTGTCGTTGCCAGCTTCCCCGCATACACCGTGAACGCATGGGACTTATCCTTCCGTACCTCGAATTCAGCCTGCCCTTCCAGCCAACTTTCCCTCGAGACGAGACCAAAGGAATCGGTATACCGCAGCGAAGAATGCGCGTACAGCCGCACCCGGGAACCGTCCGGTAGGTCCACTTTCTCGTTCCGCCCCGTCGCATTCGTCCTGGTGATCCAGGCCGCCTCCCGATGTCTCGCGGTTATCGCCGAGGCCGCGGCTAGCGTATCCGGCGCCACCTTTTTATTCCTCAGCCACAACCAACCGCCCACAACAAGGAGCAACGAAGCGGCCACCGAGGTCCAGACCAGCCTTCTGACCACGGGGACAGCAGCATTCCGCTCCGCGGAGTCCACTGGCAGACCGGGCTCAGCGGTCTCCCGGAAAAGCCGCAACCGCAGGTCGGCTAACACCTCCTCATGACCCGGTGCGTGCCGGTCCCCATCTATAGCATTCCATTCCGCTATCCCCAGATAGCGCTCCGCCTCACCCGGATGCAGACGCAGGTGCTCGGTGACCGCCTCGAATTCCCCGGGATCACATTTGTTGGCAAAAAAACGCTGCATCAGCTCGTCGGTGATTTCCATGCTAAGTGACTGTGTTAATAAATACGTTTTCCGGAAGGGCCTCCCCTTGCCGGTAACATTAAGTTAATATAGAAGGTGGGAAACGATCGCCCGGAGATGCCGCATGGCCTTCATCATATGATCTTCTACGGTCTTCACGGAGATCGACAATTTGTCGGCGATCTCCCGATGCGAATGGCCCTGGACCCGGCTGAGAATAAAAACCTTTTTACGCACCGGCGATAAGGTCTCGGCGAGGACGTCGAGATAATCGGAAGCTTCGAGCGATATCCCGGCCTCTTCATGCCTTGCAGCCGGCAGATCCCGCGCAAGCAGCAGCCCGTTCTTGCGGCGCGTGTTCTCTTTGCGCAGATAATCGATGAGCGAGCCGGCAGCGATCCGGAATAGCTGGATATCCAGTGTATGTTGTTCGGAGAGTGTATGGCGGAACTGCCACAATTTGATAAAAGTAAGCTGTGCTATTTCGCAGGCCATATACGGCGACCTGGTCTTCTTGAGAAGATAATGATAGACCTTGGCGTAATAGTCATTGAATAACCGGGTGAAGACGGCCTCATCCCCGTTTTTTATGTCTGCAATACTAATCATTAACCGCTGCAAAACTAGGGATGCAGGCGTTGCTAAAAAGCTATGCAATATTAACAGACTATTAAGCCTCGCTAAAATAAGCCAGCTCTTGCGACAGATCAAGAAAAGGATATTGCATCGAAAGCAACAAAGTTTTTTCGTAGTGAGCCCGCAGGAATTGACGATGCGCTTCGGTGCCGGGATGTAAAGGGCGATGCCGCCGTGCAGTGACCAATTTTCTGATCTCCTCCATCAACGGCCGCGCCGCGGCCTCGATGCCATATTCGGTAAATTTCTCCAGCACGAATTGTGTCGCCGGATAATTCGGATGGACCATATCGATATCATAAAAACGATAGTCGCGTAAGACATCGATCACCAGCTCATAGGCAGGGAAATAATATAGTCTGTCGAACTTACCCGTAAGATGATGCACCGACTCCAGCAACCGCGCCTTACTGCGGTTATTCTCCACGACCCCATCCCGGATATGCCTCACGGGGCTCACGGTAAAGAGGATCTTTAGCTTCGGATTGAAATAGAACAATTGGTACAGACAGCCATCCAGTGCCGTCTGTATCTCCTCGATGGTCATCAGGTGTTTGACAAAGGCCTTTCCCGGAGCACGATGGCAATTGGCCACCGCCGCACCGCCATCCACCAATCTATAGGAAAATGCACTTCCAAGCGTGATGATCAACCAATCCGCCTCCCGCAAAAACACATGCGCCCGCTGCTGCGAGGCATTGATACCCGCCAAAACCGCCTCCTGATCCATTCCCGAAAAAACGCTATGATGCTGCCAGCTTTGCCACAATTCATGGAGAAAAACCAGATCTTCCGCCGTATAGACCCTCGGCTGGATATAGGACACTAAACCCGACGCCACACTCGACGCGTCGAACAAGATCCCATTTGGGTTCTGCAACGTGTCGAATTTCCAATCCCGCAATGCCTCTCCAATATGTTCGGTGAAACAGGAACCCATCAGCAATATCTTATCCCCGTAGCGTATCGGCTGCGGAAGTGATCCAAGCGATATCGGCAATTGAAATTCCATTAGACGAAGATTTCCTCCGCCAATCGTAAACTCTCTTTTAAAGCGGCCTCGTCGAGCACCGGCAAAAGTTTCTTCGCGCGAAAATGCGAGATCATCCATTCCGTATCCATATTTCCCACCAGCTCGTCACCGGCCATGGGACAGCCGCCGATACCTTTCAAAGCGCCATCGAACCGCAGACACCCCGCCTCTAACGCTGCATCTATCTTGGCCTTTCGGTTATGATGCGTCGAATGCAGATGCACGCCGATGGTGCATTGCGGCAGCTCCCGGATCAGGTAGCTCGTGACACTGAACACCTGCTCCGGCGTCGCCAGCCCCACGGTATCGGCCAGCGACAGCGTCTTCACCCCCAGCTTCGCCAACGCAGACGCCCATTGATAAACGATAGCTTCATTCCAGGGCTCGCCATAAGGATTACCAAACCCCATGGACAAATAGACGACCAGCTCTTTCCCGCGTAGGGCGCAGAGTTCGACCAGCTCTTCCACCGTACCAAAACTCCCCTCGATGGTCTTATTGGTATTCCGTAGTTGAAAGGTCTCGCTGATCGAAAAAGGAAAACCCAAATATCGAACCGCGTCATACGATGCCGCATCCTCCGCTCCCCGGAAATTGGCTACGATCGCCAGCAACTTCGCGGCGGAAGCCTCCCACTGCAGGCCGCCCAGCACTTCGGCCGTATCCGCCATCTGCGGGATTGTCCTGGGCGATACAAAACTTCCGAAATCCAACACATCAAAACCCACCTTCAGCAGACTATTGATATAGGCTATCTTCTCCGCCGTAGGGATAATATGCGGCCAGCCCTGCATGGCATCCCGCGGACATTCGACGAGGGTTATCATAAAATTCGTTTTTTCATCGCCTCATATAAAATAATGCCGGCAGCAACAGAGACATTCAGGGAATCGAAATCTCCCGCCATCGGAATGGAGAAGAACTCATCCGCCGCCTTCCTGATATACGGCTGCACCCCCTTGTCCTCGCTCCCCATGACGATACAACAAGGCTCGGCCAGCGGAAGTTCGAACACCTTGCGTTCCGCCCGCATCTCGCTGGTAAAAACTTTGATGCCGTTCAAATGGAGGGTATCTACCGCCTTGAGTAAACTAGCCACCCTGCAAACATGGAGAAGCTCCAACGCTCCGGCGGAAGACTTCATGGCTTCCTCGTTAAGGGCTCCAACCCCTTTGTCCGGGATGATCAGCGCCTGCGCGCCGCAACAAACCGCCGTCCGGGCGATCGCCCCGATATTGCGTACATCGGTGACGCCATCCAGCATCACGAACAACGGCAACGCACCTCCCGTCACCGTATGATCGATCACCTGTTGCAGATCCATATACTGAACCAAACCGGCAAAGGCAATAACCCCCTGGTGATTGGCCTTTGTCAGCGATCCCAGTTTCTCCACCGGCACCACCTGCACCGGGATATGATATTCCCGGGCTAATTCGCGGATCTCGGCGATCGACTCCCCCGCCGTATTCCGTTGCAAAAGGATCTTGTCCACAGCGCGACCGCTCCGGATCGTTTCGATCAGGGGCTGACGGCCGATGATGAGCTGGCTTTTCTTCATGGTTAAAATTTCAATTGACCCGTAACCAATAACAATTTCACTTTTAAGATCCCCGCCACACTCATGGAATCGGTGATCTCACCCCGCTCCACCATGTCATAGGCTTCGTCGAACGGCACCCGCTTCACCACCAGCTGTTCGGTCTCCTCCGGCATCGCTTCGTGTTGCTCCAGCCCCCGGGCTAAATATACCAGGGCGCGCTCGTCACTCACGGAATTGGAAAGATGCATCTCCAGCAAAAAAGTCCATTCACTGGCAACCAGCCCCGTCTCCTCGCGCAATTCGCGCTGCGCCGATTCCACCGGCGACACCGCAGGGTCACCTCCGCCTTCCGGTATCTCCCAGCTATATTGGTCCAACACAAACCGGTACTGACCTACAAGCCAAATATAACCTTCGTGGTCCAGCGGGACGACACTGATGGCCAGTCCCTTGTAGTGGACCTTTCCATAGATGCCTTTGCCCCCGCCGGGGTTGATCACATCGTATTCCGTGATGCCGATCCAGGGATTGTCATAGATACGCCGCTCGGCCAGTACTTTCCAGGGATTCATGCTATAAAATTAAAAAACCTCCCCTTCGGGGAGGTTCCTATCTATAAAAAGAACTTATTTAAGTCCAAACGCCTTCTTCACCTTCGGCACATAATCCAGCTTTTCCCAGGTGAACAGCTCGACCTTGCGTTTTACCTCTTTCCCGTCGGGAGAGACAAAAGTCTTTTCTACCACCTGCGGCTGACGGCCCATATGTCCATAAGCAGCCGTTTCGCTATAGATGGGGTTCCGCAGCTTCAGCCGGGTCTCGATAAAATAAGGCCGCATATCGAACAGCTCCATCACCTTCTTGGCGATCTGGCCGTCGGTGAGCTTCACCTTTGCCGTGCCATAGGTATTCACGTTGATGCTCGTAGGCTGTGCCACACCGATGGCATAGGATACCTGAACCAGGATCTCGTCGGCTACGCCGGCGGCCACGAGGTTCTTGGCGATATGCCGGGTAGCATAGGCAGCGGAACGGTCTACCTTGGAAGGATCTTTACCGCTGAAAGCACCGCCACCATGAGCGCCCTTGCCGCCGTAGGTGTCGACGATGATCTTCCTGCCCGTGAGACCCGTATCGCCATGCGGTCCGCCGATCACGAATTTCCCGGTAGGGTTGATATGATACTTGATCTGTTCGTTGAACAGCCGGGCGTATTTCTTATACTTGGCCTTAACCCGGGGGATCAGGATCTCGATGATGTCCTTCTTGATCTTCGCCTGCATCTTGGCTTCCGTATCGAAATCATCGTGCTGCGTGGAAACCACGATCGCGTCGATCCGCACGGGCTTATTGTTGTCGTCGTATTCGAGCGTCACCTGGCTCTTGGCGTCCGGACGCAGGTACTTGATCTGCTTGTTCTCGCGGCGCAGTGCGGCCAGCTCGAGCAGGATCTTATGGGCCAGATCGAGCGCTAACGGCATATAATCTTCGGTCTCATTGCTGGCATAACCGAACATCATCCCCTGGTCACCGGCGCCCTGCTCTTCTTTCTTCTTCTTGTCGACCCCCTGGTTGATGTCGGAAGACTGTTCGTGGATAGCAGAAAAGATGCCGCAGCTATTGGCTTCGAACATGTACTCGCTCTTGGTATACCCGATGCGGCGGATCACCTCGCGGGCAATATCCTGAACGTCCAGGTACGCCTTAGATTTCACTTCACCGGCTAACACTACCTGACCGGTAGTCACCAGGGTTTCACACGCCACTTTGCTTTGGGGGTCAAAAGCCAGAAAATGATCGATCAAGGCATCGGAGATCTGGTCGGCCACCTTATCCGGATGTCCCTCGCTTACGCTCTCAGAAGTGAATAAATAAGGCATTTGTTTGAAAGGATTTGATGAAAATTAATGAGTTATAAGTTTTCGCCGCAAATTTAAGGATATGCGGGAGATTTGCGTCCAAAAAATTAGCAAATCTCCCGCAAACCGCTAATATCGGACCTGTCGGTCGACGGCCAGAGGCCGTCCTGCGTTATTTGCTTAAGTCCATGTATAACTGCAAATAATCTGTTAAATCGGATTCGGCATTAAAAGAAAGGACTTTTCTTCCCCGGATCTTCCCGAATTCTTCGATCAGTTTCTTGTCGACCTTTTCGGCCCCAAAGGTGATCGCGTCGGCATAGGTGGCGCCGCCGCGGAACAAGGCCGTATTATTGGCTTCTTTGTATGGTTCCAGGTCTTTCTCCTTCAGCGACGGATGGATATTCGCCAGCTTCAGGAAATCCGGTCCCAATTTTTCTTTGAAGGTGGTCTGACCGATGGTAAAGACACACTTGCTATGGGCGAACACCGGCTCTTTTTTGTAAACGGTCTTGAGGTACAAGGGGATAAGCCCCGTCATCCAACCGCTGCAATGGATAACGTCCGGTGGCCAGCCAAACTTCTTCACGGTCTCCAGGGCACCCTTACAATAAAATACCGTGCGCAGACCGTTGTCTTCAAACCATTTATCCTGCTCGTCGTGGAAAATGAATTTCCGCTTGAAAAGATCTTCGTTGTCCAGGAAATAGACCTGCAGACGGGCATTGGGCAGGGAAGCTACTTTGATCTGTAACGGGAAATCGTCGTTATCCACCGAAACATTGATCCCCGACAGGCGAACGACCTCATGGAGCCGATGTCTTCTCTCATTCACTACACCAAAACGCGGCATGATACAACGCACCTCAAACCCATTGTCATTTGATTTAATTGCCAGCTTGTTGACGATCTCCGCAAACTCCGTCAACTCTAAATAAGGAGACATTTCGTTGGCAATAAATAAAATTCGCTTCTTTTGTAGCATTATTTTCTAAAAATTGTTGAGTCGAACCTTAACAAACCTTAACAGCAAAATAGTTTGCAAAGGTACAATTTTTTCTGTAAAATCGGCGCTACAGCCGGTTTTGCCGTCTAAATCAACTAAAATGATCATATTTAAACGCGCTGCCGACCTCACCGGATACCTGGAAAAACAGCGGGCCGCCGGCCAAAGCATCGGCTTCGTGCCCACGTTGGGTGCCCTGCATCAAGGACATATCTCACTTATTACTATATCAAAAAAAACCACGTCCCTAACGGTTTGCAGCATCTTCGTCAACCCCACGCAGTTCAATGACCCTAAAGATTTCCAGAAATATCCCGTCACCATCGAAAAAGACATTGCCCTGCTGGAAAAAGCAGGAACCGACGTACTCTTTCTGCCGGAGGTCGGCGAACTCTACCCCGGCGGGACGGTAGGGCTGGAACGTTACGACCTCGGCCCCCTCGAGACCACCCTCGAAGGGGAATTCCGGCCCGGTCATTTCCAGGGGGTCTGCCAGGTGATGCAGCGTTTGCTGAACATCGTCCGCCCCCACGACCTGTTCATGGGCAGCAAGGATTACCAGCAATGCATGGTCGTCCAACGGCTCCTGCAGATCATGGCGCTGCCCACCACCCTCCACCGCTGTCCCATCCTCCGCGAACCGGACGGGCTCGCCATGAGCAGCCGTAACGTCCGCCTGGACCCCGACCAGCGCACCCGCGCCACAGCGATCTACCAGGCCCTGCAGGCCATCCACGACGCCTGGGCCGCCGCAATCCGCCGTGGCGGCCAGGTACCCCCCATCAAACCGCTGATCGCAAAAGCCACGGTCATCCTCGAAGCCGCCGGCTTCCGTATCGATTACATCGCGATCGCCGACGCCGACACCCTGGCCTCTCCCCCAGCCCACGCAGACCACGCCGTCGCCCTCATCGCCGCCTTCATGGGCGAAGTCCGCCTCATCGACAATATGAGCCTCCCGAAACCCTGATGACGCTTTAAATCAGTATAGCCGGCAAATTGTTACTTTTGTGCGCTCTAAAAAGCACTAGTCAAACATGGTCATTGAAATTCTAAAATCCAAGGTTCACCGCGCGGTCATCACCGAAGCCAATCTCAATTATGTCGGCAGCCTCACCCTCGACGAAGACCTCATGGACGCCGCGGGCATGATCGAGAACGAAAAAGTCCAGATCGTCAATGTCAACAATGGTACACGTATCGAGACCTATCTCATCAAAGGCAAAAGAGGCTCCGGAACCTGCTGTCTCAACGGCCCCGCCGCCCGTCAGGGTGCAGTGGGCGACATCGTCATCGTCATCTCCTACGCACACATGGATTTCGAGGAGGCGAAGCGCTTCAAACCCTCCATCGTATTTCCAAAAGAAGGAAATAAACTGTAACTTGGGCCACTATGAAGAAGTCGCTACTGACCGCCTTACAATATCTGTTTTTCGCTGCCCTGGCAGCGTTTTTTGTCTGGCTAAGTATTAAGGGCATGGACGCAAAAAAATGGGCGCAGCTAAAAGACGCGCTGGACCGTGCCAATTACTGGCTGCTGATCCCCGTGCTCGGTCTTCTGCTCATCAGCCACTGGCTCCGCGCCCTCCGGTGGCGCCAGCTCATCCAACCTATGGGATACAACCCCTCCCGGATCAACTGTTTTCTCGGCGTCATGATCGGCTACTTCGTCAACCTGGGCGCCCCGCGTCTCGGCGAAGTCGTAAAATGCACCATCCTTGCCCGTTACGAAAAAGTTTCCGCAGATAAGCTCGTAGGGACCATCGTAGCGGAAAGGGCCTTCGACGTGGTCTGCCTCGCTGCCGTTTTCGGCCTCACGCTGATCTTTCAATACGATATCATCCATTCGCTCACCTCGGGCAATTCGGACCTTCTATTCCGTAATGCGAACGGGCAGATCTCCTGGCTGAAGATCGTCGGTATAGCCGCCGCGGGTCTCTTCGTATTCCTGGCAGGCCGCTGGGCCCTCAAACGGTTTCAGCATATCGCGGCCGTCAAAAAGATCCGCACCATCTTTATCAATATCTGGCATGGGCTCATCAGCGTGAAGGACGTGAGGAATAAACCCCTCTTTTTTGTCTATACTGTCGGTATTTGGTGCATGTATCTGCTCAGCACCTGGATGGGCTTTTTTGCGATCAGCGCTACCAGCCATCTGACCATTATCGACGCGCTGAGCGTACTGGCCATGGGCAGCATCGCCATGATCGTCTCCCCGGGAGGCATCGGCATCTATCCTTTCCTGGTTCAGAAGACGGTAGAGTTCTACAATATTCCGGGTCAACCCTATGGACAAGCCCTCGGCTGGCTGCTCTGGTTCGGCCAGTTCCTCAGCTTTATCCTGTTCGGTACCGTCAGCTTCATCCTGCTGCCGCGCATCAACAAAAAACAACACTTTCAAATCGTCTCACATGAAACAACCGCAGATCATCCCGCATAAAATATTCGACGGCTCCTCGCTCCAGCATCAACTACGCCGCTGGCGCCTCCTGGGCAAGACCATCGCCTTCACCAACGGCTGCTTCGACATCCTTCACCAGGGCCATATCGCCTCGCTCTCCGACGCCGCCCGCGAAGCCGATATCCTCGTCGTCGGCCTCAACTCCGACGCCTCCACCCGCCGCCTCAAAGGCCCCCAACGGCCCGTGAACGACCAGGACGCCCGCGCCACCGTCCTCGCTTCGCTGCTGATGGTCGATGCCGTCATCCTCTTCGAAGAAGACACCCCGCTCGAACTCATCACACTGGTCGGGCCCGACGTGCTGGTCAAAGGAGGCGACTATACCCTCGACCAGATCGTCGGCGCTAAAGAGGTCATGGCTGCCGGCGGCCGCGTGGTCATCAACCCCATCGTCCCCGGATTCTCCACCACCGGCCTCATCGAAAAGATCACGAAATTATAGCGCCTGCGAACGATCACCCATGATACATCCGCTCGACCTCCTCGACGATCTGCTCGATCGCCTGGTCATCCCCCTTGGGGTCGTAAGGCTGCTTGAGATTGCTGCTGAAGAAAAAGGCGACTGTTTGCCAGAAACGCGCCGAAAACCCGCCCTTGTATTCCTTGATGATATCGTAACAGTTGTTCCCGGTCTGCCGGTTGATCAGCTTCATCAGGATCTTACCCTGGTAAATGCTGAGCTGCTCTAACGGCGTGGTAAACTCCTTTTTCAACTCTTTCTCGCGACTTTGGATATACGCCTTCCGCTCGCTTTCCGTGGACAGCAAAGCCATCTTGGCATTCATCTCGTTCATGATCATCCCCGCCCGGCGGGCATAGGGATAGGTCACATACACGGCATTGCGCAACCGCGTCCACTCCTCCAACCGCCGCCGCATCGCCGGGGGCATCGGGGCATGCACCCAGGTATATTCGCCGCTGCTCGCAGGCAACAGCTCACCGCCATAGATCTTCGCGGGCACAAGGATGGTATCGTTGGGGCCATAAACAGGCCGGGGAATATTCGGGGGAAGAGCGGAATCGGAAGCCGCCAGCGCATGGGCCTTCGCCGTGTCACTCGTCTGACCGGATACTCCTGTCGCCCCGATCAGGGATACGGAAAACAAGCACAGGTATATTAATAGCCTAAGGCGCATATTCGGTCTTAAAGTTACTAAAAAACTTCACTAATTAATACCGCCGAAACGCCAAAGGTAACCCTTCTCCGGACTACGCTTTTGCCAGCTTAGCCTGACGTCTGCGCCATAAGATACTGATAACAAACCCAATGATCATTATGATAGTGCCCAGCCAAACGAGCGCGATCTGCGGGAACTCCAGCACTTTGAGCGCAATAAAGGGCACCATATCGGTAGACTCCTTGATCCCCAGATCGAATTTCTGATCCGGGGTGATCGTGTTGAACCGCAAGGCCAGGTCCTGAGCAAACACCGTATCGTTGAGATAATGCGGTACATTGCCTTTGACATAAAAAGCCGGATAAGCCGTGTACCGCATGCTGTCGCGGCCTACCACGGTGACCTTCGCGACAAGCGCCGTGTCGTTCCGGCCAAAATGGAATTTCCCGTTATTGGGATTCACCACCACCGAGTCCAGCACCACATACCCCCTCGAATAATACGCCGTGTCGCGGAGCTTCAACACCGCACTGCGGAAACTGGCCGTATCCTCGCGCGTCTCCGGGTTCGTGGCGGTGATATAGCTAAAAATATCCCTGTCCCAGTAATGCTTTTTATCCGGGTTCGGCGAAGGCTGGTCCTGCGTCTTGACACTATGAAGGAAGTTGGGATAGAGATCGAATTGCTCGCTGCCATCCTTTTTTTCAACATGGATCTGGTAATAAGTGATCTTCTGCTTCCTGTCCACCGAGTCATTGCCCACATAGGTCGCCCAGTACTTGCCCATATCGGTGCGCGTACCTTTAAGCAGCGTCAGGTTCTCCATGGGATCCTGTTTCGACTCGGGGGTAAAGTTCAGCGTAATACCCGTAGTATTGAAAGAAAGCACCTCCTTTTTCGAGGAAGATAAGAGCACCCCCACCAACATCAGTCCAAACCCAAGATGGGCCACCGAGGCTCCCGCAGCCTTCAGCTTCCCATGCATCCCGATACGGATATAGGCGGCATTGGCGACAGCCGAATAGATGACGCTGAATAATGCCAGATGGATCGCCGCCAGAAAACCATTGCCGTATTTGTCGTAATGGATACCGCCGAAAACACTCACCAGCACGGACAATACCAACGCAATCCCGGTGGGTACGCCGATCTTCTTCAGCAGCCAGTCCCGCGTCGTCCCCTTGTATTTGAGGTATTGCGTGATCGCCGTCAGTAACCCGATGAGAATGGCGATAAAGATCATGATCCGGTTATAGCTGAACACCTGGTCATCCCCTGTATTTAGCTTTTTGTCCGGCGAAGCCAGCTTATTGTAGATCGGCAATGAAGTAAAAATGATCACGAACATCGCTGCGAGGAAGAGGATCAGCGAACCGATGAACATCCAGAATTCGCGGCTGTTGGTGGCTTCTTCTTTGGCGATATGCGGGATCTGACGATACCGCGCAATAAATAACACATACGCGGGCACCAAAAACACCACCACAAAAAGCCCCAGCTGCACATTCATCCCGGACTCCACAAAAGCATGCACGCTCAGATCGCCGAGGATACCGCTCCGCGTGAGAAAGGTCGAATAAAGGATCAGGACGAATTGGGTGATAAAAAAGAAATACGTGATGCGCAGACTATGTCCCGTAGCGTTATAGATCAGCATCGTGTGCAACGCCGCAACCATCACCAGCCACGGCACCAGCGATGCATTCTCCACCGGGTCCCAGGCCCAATACCCTCCGAAGCTCAACGCCTCATAGGCCCACGCGCCACCCATCATGATACCCGTGCCGAGAATACAGGCAGAGAACAGCGTCCAGGGCAATGCCACCCGCGTCCAGCCGCCAAAATCCCGCTTCCAAAGACCGGCGATCGCAAAGGCAAACGGCACTACGGTCGAGCTAAAACCCAGGAAGAGGATCGGCGGATGGATCACCATCCAATAATTTTGCAACAACGGATTCAGCCCCTGCCCGTCCTGCATCTGCGGGACGCTTAGATAATCCGGCTGGCTGAAGATCGGCGCCATCTGCCCCATCTCCGTCTGTCTTACTAAAATAAACGGGTTGAACCCAACCTTCTGCCCGAAGACATAGATCCCCATGATCATCGTCGCGATACAAAACTGGGTAAAGCTCATCACCGTCATCACCGGCGACTCCCATTTCTTCGTCGTCCGCATCAGGACCAGCCCGAGTATACACACCCAGAGGTTCCACAACAGAAAACTGCCTTCCTGCGCCTCCCAGATACAGGCTAACAGATATTGCAACGGCATCGACCGCCCCGAATGCTCCCACGCAAAATTGTATTCGAACTTGTGCGTGCCGATAATGTAGATGATGGTGGCCAGGACGGCGTACACGGAAACGACGTCCAGGATAAAGGCCCGCCTTCCCATCTTCCGCCAGCTATCCGCTTCGGCAGGATCCTTGGCATTGGTGGCCTTGAAGTAGGCAATGACGGCGACTAACGAAGAGGCAAAGGAAAGAACAACAAAGAAATGCCCCAATTTCCCGGGGAGCAGATGTTCGCCTAAAAATTCCATGGCGGCTATTTAATTTTGACTCAGGGCTTTCTGAGCATTATTGGGGTCGTCCTTGTATTTACTAGGACATTTCAGAAGAATTCCATCTTTTCGCGTGATCTCGAAGACATCCCCATTCATCCTCCCCTTTAGCGTGATCCGCTCTGCCTTGTCGAGATCATATGGCTTCTCGAAATGATACACCACCCTGGCCGTATTCCCCAGCGTATCGCTGATATGAAAGCTCAGATAGTTGGGGTCTTTAGCAGGGTTGTACTCGATAGGCTGGGTCTTATCCAGGTGGGCAATGATGGTCACCGTCCTGCCGCTCTTCTGCCGGGCCGAGGCAATGGTCTCATACGTGGTGAGATCGCCCATAAAGCTGATGAGCGCGGCAATCGATACCGCAATGAGGATGAGTATGGCGATATGTAATTTCTTCATATTAAATGTCTGCCCTTCGGGCAACGGACCACCGGTCCGTTTGTGCCCGCAAAGTTAGGTCAAAAACCATCACCCGCGCATCCGTCTATACCTTTTTAAATACCACGATCCCATTATGCCCTCCAAAACCAAAGGTATTGCTCATCGCCACGTTTACCGGGTGTTTTAGGGCCTCCCCCAGCAGGATCTTCAGACCCTTAGGTACCGCCGGGTCGAGGTGCAGGGTGTTGATGGTAGGCGGTATGACCCCATCCCGGATGCTCATCAAACAGGCAATGGCCTCGATAGCGCCTGCCGCCCCCAGCAAATGCCCCGTCATCGACTTCGTGGCGCTGATCATCAAATTAGGCGGCGCCTCGCCGAACAACCGGCTCACAGCCTGCGTCTCGCTCAGATCGCCCACCGGCGTGGACGTGGCATGGACATTCAGATAGTCGACCTCGTCTTTATCCACCCCCGCGTCCTTCAAGGCATCTTGCATGGCCCGCAGAGCCCCGGCCCCTTCCGGATGCGTCGAGGTCATATGATAGGCGTCGGCCGTCATCGCCGCGCCCGCCAGCTCGCCATAGATGTGCGCTCCCCGGGCTTTGGCATGTTCATATTCTTCGAGCAGGAGACAACCTGCCCCCTCGCCCATCACGAACCCGTCGCGATCGATATCGAAAGGCCGCGAAGCATGCTGCGGATCGTCGTTACGCGTGGACATGGCCTTCATCGCCGTAAACCCACCCACCGATGCCGCCGTGATAGGGGCTTCCGATCCACCGGCAACGATGACCTTGGCCTTGCCCAGCCGGATATAGGTCATCGCATCCATAAAGGCCGTGTTGGACGTGCTGCAGGCAGATACCGTCGTATAGTTGATGCCCAT
>Ga0210396_10003187_pt1 | contig 16450 bp, 20 predicted proteins | sample IncBWH17OmetaG_FD_155466 | JGI IMG/M metagenome (GOLD analysis project Ga0210396, IMG submission 155466) | Forest soil microbial communities from Barre Woods Harvard Forest LTER site, Petersham, Massachusetts, United States - Inc-BW-H-17-O ... | reverse complement strand
GAACTCTACAAATCGCACGGCCTCGGCGCCCGCGACGATGCGGTGGCGATGCAGTACCTGAAGCCCGGCTGGACGTTCGACAGCAGGCGCCCCTGCCTCGTGCGTTGATACCGGATGTTGCCGGCTGGATCTCCGACGTGGAGGAACGCCCATCGCGTCATCAGTGCGGCGCAGCGACCTAGTCGTTATCGGGTGAGAAGATGGGGTAATCGGCCGGGCAGCTTGTGGATAGCTGAAGATTTTGGGTGCTGCGCTTCAGGCTGATGGTTCAACGAGGTCCGTGTGCACGGCCTCAAGCATCAGAAGGAGAAGCACAGCATGGACCATTTTGCTGGACTGGACGTATCGGTCAAGGAAACCAGCGTCTGTATTGTGGATGACGTGGGCAAGATCGTTCGGGAAGTGAAGGTTGCGAGCGAGCCGGAAGCCTTGTTGGCAGTGCTGAAGAATCCCGGCTACCACTTCAAACGGATTGGATTGGAAGCTGGACCGCTGTCGCAATGGCTTTTCGACGGCCCTTAAGGAGGCATTTCACAATTGCGACAGCTGCTTCGCGTATTCTGTGGTTTTCTTGCCGTGAAATTGATTACCGCGGACATGCCGCCATGTGATGCGCCCTCGTGAATCTCGCGTTCTTCTTCTGTGATCTTCATCTCGCAAAAACCCGAAAATGCTTGTTCGAGCATCGCGCGCGTATGGAGATTCTCGGCCTGCTTAGGTCCGCCGGTGCCGTATTTGGCTTGCGGTGCGGCATCGTCTCTTAGACTTGTCACGGGGCCGACACTCTCGTTGGCGGCGCCGCCGGAATTGCAGTAACTGGCCATGGACAAAATATGGACAAAACAGCGAGCCGGGCCAGAGCCATTGTGCATGATGGGAATGACAACAATCACGCCAGGCAGTAGGATTCGAAGCACGTAGCCGGTTCGGAATTCAAAGCCGATCCCGTACGGGACGGCAGGGGGAAAAATGGAAAATCCGAAATATCCAGATCTGCATGCACACATCGCCGCCTTGGAGCAGAACGGTCTGCTTTTTCGCGTGCAACGGCCGATCAATAAGGACACCGAGATGCACGCGCTGGTGCGCTGGCAGTTTCGCGGCGGCATTCCAGAATCGCAACGCAAGGGATTTTTGTTCGAGAATGTCGTCGACAGTACCGGCCGCCGCTATGACATTCCGGTCGCGGTGGGGATTCTCGCCTCGAATCAGGAAATCTACAGCGTCGGCATCGGCTGCAGCATCGATAGCATCAAGAATAAATGGGATCATGCCGAGCAGCATCAAGTGGAGCCGGTACTGATCGAGAATCCGCCGTGCCAGGAAATCGTGGTGCAGGGCGATGCGCTGAACCAGCCCGGAAAGGGTGTCGATGGATTGCCGATTCCGATCTCAACGCCGGGCTTCGACAACGCGCCCTATGCGTCCTGTTCGATGTTCATCTCCAAGGATCCCGATACCGGCCGGCAGAACATCGGCAATTACCGGGCGATGGTCAAAAGCCCGACCAGGATGGGAATGAACCCGGAGATCGAGCTCAACCAGGGCATCCACGAGCACTTTCTCAAATACAAGGCGCGCGGCGAAAAGATGCCGGTGGCGCTGATGCTCGGCGCGCCGCCCGCGATCACCTTTGCATCGGTTCACAAGCTACCGAAGCATCTTGACGAGCTCGCCGTGGCCGGCGGCCTGGCCGGCGCGCCGATCCGCGTCTGCAAGGCCAAAACCGTGGATTTGATCGTGCCGGCGGAAGCCGAAATTGTGGTCGAAGGCTATATCGATACCGAATGGCTGGAGCCGGAGGGCAGTTTCGGGGAATCCCATGGCTACATGAACCTGAAGGAATACAACGCCTTCTTCGATGTGACCGCCATCACCCGCCGCAAGAATGCCGTGCTGGTTTCGATCATCAGCCAGGTGACGCCCAGCGAATCGAGCCTGATCAAGCGCGTGGCCTATGAGCCGGCCTTCCTGCACCATATGCGCCACCACCTGAACATCAGCGGCGTCGCTCGTGTGTTCATGCATGAGCCGCTGACCAATTTGCGCAAACTGATCGTGATTCAGATGAAATCCGACACGCTCGATGCGGAAGTCTGGCGCGCGCTCTATGGCGCCTCATCCTATTCGTCGTCGGTCGGCAAGATGACGATCGCCGTCAACGAGGATATCGATCCGGAAAATCTGGACATGGTGATGTGGGCGCTGTCGTATCGGATGCGGCCGCATCAGGATCTGCGGATCCTCGATCACAAGGACATGGGGCACGGTCCGCGCACCGGCGCGGATGACAACCACTACGAAGCCACTGACTCGGCAATGCTGATAAACGCCATGCTGAAGCGCCCCTACCCGCCGATCTCGTTGCCGGCCAAGCAATACATGGAAAATGCCAAGGTCATCTGGGAGGAGCTTGGCTTGCCGCCGCTGAAGCCGCAAACGCCCTGGTACGGCTATTCTCTCGGCCAGTGGCCGGAGGAATTCCAGGTGGAGGCCGACCGGGCGGTACGGAGTGAGTACTGGACCACCGGCGAAGTAATCAAACAAAGGCGGCGCAACGACAAGCGCATGAACGACCCCTATCTGTCGCTCTAAGCAGTATCGCAGTGAATCTGTCCTACCGTCGTCGAACTTAGACATTTTCCGGTGTTGGGTGAGTGCCATGGGTTTCTGCGATCGGCCGATCTGCCCGGATTTGCCGTGGCAAAATGGAATTGGCGAGCACATCAAGGACGTGCAGCGAATTTTTCGACCGGTCTTCGACGGCACCGACTTGAAAACCGATGGCAGCGATTTCGATCACTTGTTCAGTGACGGTGAACGCCTCAAGATCGGCGAACTCGATGCCGAGGCAATCTACACGCCAGGTCACACGCCGGCGGACGTCACTTATAAGATCGAGAATGCGGCTTTTGTCGGCGACACGCTATTCATGCTCGACTACGGCACCGCGCGCGCGGAATTTTCCGGCGGCGACGCCCACATGCTCGATCGCTCAATCCAAAAAGTGTTGGCGCTTCCCCCGGAAACGCGGCTCTATATGTGCCACGACTACAAGGCCCCGGGCCGAGACAGCTACGCATGGGTGACCACCGTGCGCGACGAGCGGGCGAAAAACGTTCACGTCAAGGACGGCGTCAGCGAAGACGCGTTCGTAGCAATGCGCAATAAGCGCGACGCCAAGATTCCCGCCCCGCGCCTGCCGTTGCCGTCGATCCAAGTGAATATCCGCGCCGGAAAATTTCCGCTGGCACACGCCAACGGTGTCCGATATCTTACAATCCCAGTAAAATTCAAGAACCTGGAAGCGGTGGGTTGAGGCGGACCAAACCCAATCATTGCTACTGCTTGTCGGGCTTAAACTGGGCCTTCTCCATCTCCAGGAATATCCGGTACGCATTAGCGCGGTTGTTGACGTCAAATGCCGGGATGTCCTTGTACTTGGACCAATCGATCCGGTCATAGGCCGTGTCGAAATCGATCCAATCTTCGGCGGCCTTGGCCATGGCGGCGCGCGCAAAGCTAATGTAGTCGCGGGTAAACGCGATGGCATCTTTCGCGTTTGCAGAGGGCCGGCCGTGACCGGGAATGATGAACTTCGGCGCGAGCGTCTCGACTTCGGCGAGGCTACGCAGCCAGTTCGCGGTATCGACGTCGTCGGCGTTCATGAATGGGATGCGGCCGTTCTGCACTACGTCGCCGGCGAATAACACGCCGTCCGGCTCGACCACCATCATCGAATCGCTCGCCGAATGGGCCGGGCCAGCATAGATCAGCACGAAGCGCTTGCTGCCGAGGAAAAGCGTCATCCGACTATCGAAAGTGATATCGGGCGGCACGACGCGGGTGTTGCCGTCGACCCATGGCGCGAGCGCGAGGCGCCGCTGGTCGAGCCGTTGCTCGGCACGCTCGCCGGCAGTCTCTTCGTCCTCGCGGTATTCCGTCGCCCGCTGCTGCGCGACAACAAGGCTTGCGCTGTGATCCTTGAACGCCTGCAGGCCGTAAATGTGGTCGGCGTGATAATGGCTGACGATGTTGTATCGCACCGGCGCGGAAGTGATCCTTTTGATGGCTTCGAGCAGGTTCCAACCGAGGCTCGGCGTGCCGAGCGCGTCGAACACGACGACGCCGTCCGTGGTGACGACGAAGCCGGCATTGGAGGTGTGGCCCTGGTTCTTTTGCTCAGGGATGCCCGGGCTGCCTATGGTGTAATAGATTGGCGCGCCCGAGACCTGCTCGACAATGAGCGGCTGAAGCAGCGGCGGATAAGGCTCGTCGGTTTCCGCCATCGCTGGCAAGGCATACAGCGCCAAAATCACCACGGCAGCAAACCGCGTGGCTGCCATCAGGCAAGACCGTCGCAATAAATATCTTTGAGCAATTTGAGAATCCGCGCTGCGCGTGGATCGGCAACACGATAGTACAGCGTCTGCGACTCGCGGCGGTAGGCGACGAGGCCGTCTTCGCGCAGTAACGCGAGATGCTGCGATAAGGCCGACTGGCTCAAGCCCACCGCGTCGACCAAGTCGCCGACCTTCATTTCGCCTTGCGCGATCAGAAAGCACAGGATCAGGAGACGATACTCGTTGCCGAGCAATTTCAGCATCCGCGCCGCCGCCGCGGCCTGCTCGGTCAAGACTTCGAGCTCCGCGCGCAGCTTGACGCGGCGGTCGGACGACGGTTTCGGTTTTCGCGATTTGGCTATGGAGTCCATGGCGGTCGGCAATCGGCTTCCTGTGAGGTTCGGCAACGCGACATTATTTAGAATTGACTAATTTAGAACTCATTGATAGAGCGCAGTCTAAGCCACGGGCCGGGCAGCGACAATAGCCAAGACTAGATTCGCGGTGCAGCGACCAGGCGTACCGGTGCGTCAGGGAGGCAGGATGGGTCAGGGAGTGGACCGAGGCAGCGGTGTATTGCCGCCGCGCAATTCGCGTCGCTCCTTGCTGCGCCTCGGTGCCGCCGTCGCCGGCGGCGCGATACTCGGCCGGGCAGGGCGTGCCGCGGGCGAGACGTCGCCCCCGGGCGAGCCGGAATGGTCTCAAACCATCGGCGCCGGCGTTGTTGATCGGCCCTACGGCAAGCCGTCCGAGTTCGAAAAGGAGGTCATTCGCCGCGACGTGCCCTGGCTCACGGCGAGCAAGGAATCCTCCGTCAGCTTCACGCCGTTGCAGTCCCTGAACGGCATCATCACCCCGAACGGGTTGTTCTTCGAGCGCTTCCACGCCGGTCGCGTCGACGTCGACCCTCGCCAGCACCGGCTCCTGATCCACGGCTTGGTCGAGCGGCCGCTGGTGCTGACGATGGACGACATCGTCCGCTTCCCGTCGGTGTCGCGCATCCATTTCATCGAATGCCCAGCCAACGGGGGCATGGAATGGCGCGAGGCGCAGCTCAACTCGCTGCAATTCACCCACGGCATGATCGGCTGCGCCGAATGGACCGGCGTGCCGCTCTCGACCCTTCTCGGCGAAGTCGGGCTGAAGAAGGAAGCGAAATGGGTCATGGTCGAAGGCGCCGACGGTGCGCGCATGAACCGTAGCCTGCCGCTCGCCAAATGCCTCGACGATTGCCTTATCGTCTACGCCCAGAACGGCGAAGCGCTACGGCCGGAGCAAGGTTATCCGCTGCGCATCCTTGTTCCCGGTTGGCAGGGCAACGTCAGCGTCAAATGGTTGCGCCGGATCAAGGTCGGCGACGCGCCGTGGTTCTCCCGGGAGGAGACATCGAAATACACTGAGCTGATGCCGGACGGGAAAGCGCGCGGCTTCACCTGGGTCAACGAGGCGAAATCCGTCATCACCTTTCCGTGCCCGGAGAAGCCGGTGGCGGCGACCGGGCTTTATGAAATCCGCGGCTTGGCCTGGAGCGGCCGCGGCAAGGTCAAACAGGTCGACGTCTCGGTCGACGGCGGCGTGAACTGGCAGACAGCGCAGCTGCACGACCCGATCCTGTCCAAGGCGCTGACACGCTTTTCGCTGCCGTGGCGTTGGGACGGCAGACCGGCCTTGCTGCAATCGCGCGCCATGGACGAAACCGGCTATGTGCAGCCGACCATCGCGCAATTGCGCAAGGTGCGTGGCACCAATCCGATCTATCACAACAACTCAATCCAGACTTGGCAGGTCAAGCCGGACGGGAGCGTGTTCAATGTCCAGCTTGGCTAAGGCGTTGGCGCCGTTGTTGTGCGCCTCGTACCTTTACGGTTTCGCCGCCGCTGCCGGCAGTCCGGGCGGGTTCGGTTACGGCAGCGCGGCGACACCCGCCGAAATTGCCGGCTGGAATATCGACGTACGCGGCAGCGACGGCGTCGGCTTGCCGCCGGGCAAGGGCGACGTCAGCCACGGTGCGGAAGTTTTTATCCAGCAATGCGCGCCCTGCCACGGCACGTTCGGCGAGGGCGAAGGCCGCTATCCCAAGCTCGAGGGTGGCGTCGGAACGCTGACCGCTGACCGCCCGGAACCGACAGTCGGCAGCTATTGGCCGTTCGCGCCGACGCTGTGGGATTACATCGATCGGGCGATGCCGTACTCCGCGCCGCACACGCTGTCCGCCGACGACATTTATGCCGTGACGGCTTACATTCTCAACTTCAACAACATCGTGCCGGCCGATTTCGTCGCCGACCGCGACAGCCTGCCCAAAGTGAAAATGCCGAACCGCGATAATTTCACGTGGCAGGATCCGCGGCCCGATACCGCCAACGTCGCTTGCATGAAAAACTGCAGCGATCCGAAAGCGGTCAAGATCATTTCTTCGGCGGAAGGCAAGGATCTCACGCCGCGAACTACCGGTCCGCTCGACACTATGAAGGGCAAATAGCGTGGCGCTCGGCGCCGCGCGGGAGCATACGATGCAAAGTGGAGACAGACTCGCTCAAATATCGATTGCCCCGTGCGCACTCGTGCTCGGCGTGGCGCTAATGGCGAGCAGCGCGGTTCTGGCGCAATCGCCGGCGTCTCCCGGACAGACACTCGCCTTCGATCGCAGCAAGGGCAATTGCCTGACCTGTCACGATATTGCCGGCGGCGATTCGCCTGGCAACGTCGGGCCGCAGTTGTCCGACATGAAAAAGCGATATCCGGATCGCAAGGAACTCGCGGCAATCATTTTCGACGAGACCAAACGCAATCCGGAAACGGTGATGCCGCCGTTCGGGCGCAATCTGATTTTGACCGCTGACGAAATCGAATCCGTGATCGATTTCCTCTATACGCGATAAAAGTCGCTCACGGAAAGGAGAGGCTACGATGCCGACACAAATCCGCCCTGACCGCATGCGGCGACTAATCCTCAAAAGCGCGATTGCCGGCCTCGTTTCCGGTTTTGGAATTGGCTGGTGGCCGAAGGTCGCGCGTGCCGCCGACGCTGCGCAATGGCCGAAGGACCCGTTCACGCAAAAGTCCGAGGCTGACGCGATCAAGGCGCTTTACGGCAAGGAGGCGGAAGCTTCCGACAAGGTCAAGCTTGACGCACCGGAAATCGCGGAGAACGGCGCGGTCGTTCCGATTTCGGTATCGAGCACGTTGCCGGACGTCACCTCGATCGCGGTCATGGTGACGGAAAATCCGTTCCCCTTGGCGGCGAGCTACAAAATTCCGCCGGGCACGTTGGGCATGGTCTCGAACAGGCTCAAAATGGCCAAGACCAGCAAAGTCGTCGCCTTGGTCGAATCGAACGGCAAGATCTACAGCGCGACCAAAGAAGTCAAAGTCACCGTCGGCGGCTGCGGCGGCTGACGGCAGTCATCGCTTATAGAGGCAAGCGCAATGGCAAACACAATTCGCGTGCGTGCGGTTTCGAGTGGCGAAGTCACCGAAGTCCAAGCATTAGTCCAGCATCCAATGGATTCCGGTTTCGTCAAGGACGCGCAGGGCAATCTCATCCCGCCGCATCATATCGAGGTGGTGGAATTCCAGCATGCCGGGAAGACGGTGTTTACCGCGCTTTGGGGTCCGGCGGTTGCCAAGGATCCCTACGTCAAATTCAGCTTCAAGGGCGCGCAGAAGGGCGATGACATATCGGTCAGTTGGGCTGATAACAAGGGCGAGAGCGATTCACTCGTAGCGAAAATTCTGTGAGCGAGCCGCCTTCGGCCAGCTCGAGGGAGATGCGGATGCTTCGTGTTATTACGGTGGTGATCGCCGTCCTTACCGTTGCCGGCGAGCGGCCCGCCGCCGCAGCCGACGCCATCAACCCGGACGCGGACTTCAAGGCATTTCGCGACTATTACACCAAACGATTCGCGAACGTGCCGCTGAACGACTTCGTCAACGGGCCATATTCGATGGACGCCGACCTGCGCAAGCAGTGGCAGGCGATCGACGATTTCCCGCCATACGATTTCGCAGTCGACCGCGGCAAGGATATGTTCGCGACACCGTTCAAAAACGGCAAGACTTACGGCGGCTGCTTTCCCAACAAAGGCATCGGCATCCGCCAGAATTATCCCTATTTCGACGAAAAGACCGGCGAGGTCATCACGCTTGAGCTTGCGCTCAATCGCTGTCGCGAGGCCAATGGCGAAGCGTCTTATTCCTACGTCAAGGACGAGATGGCTTCGCTTACCGCCTATATGGCGTTCACCTCGCGCGGCAAACCGTTCGACATCAAGATTCCCAACGATCCGCGCGCGCTTGCCGCCTACCAGAATGGCGAGAAATACTTCTATTCGCGGCGCGGCCAACTCAACTTTTCCTGTGCCAGCTGCCACGTGCAAAGCGCCGGCGAGCACATCCGCACCGAAGTGTTGGCGCCGGCGCTCGGCATCCTCGCCGCCATGCCGATCTACCGCTCGGAGTGGGGCGGCATGGGGACGATCAGCCGCCGCTTCGTCACCTGCAACAGCCAGGTGCGCGGCGTGCCGCTTGAGCCGCAGGACGAGAACTATCGCGACGTCGAATATTACCTCTCCTACATGGCGAACGGCCTGCCGATTTCCGGCCCCGGCGCGCGGCCATGATGATGGGAGGTAAAGACATGCGAATATTCGCCGCGGTAATCGGATTTGTGTGCTTTGCGGCGGTGACGGCGGCGCAGGCGGCGAGCACGCAGGCCGATTTCGATTCTGCGCTTGCGGCCGCGCTTGTCGCCGAGAAGGACGCTGGCGCCCTGAAGAATCGATGGACCACCACGGAACAGGCCTTGGCCGCTGCAAAGAAGGCGGCAGCCACTGGCGATTTCGACGCCGCGGTCAAGCAAGCCAAACAAGCCGAGGCCTTGGCGAAGGCGTCTATTGCGCAGGCCAAGGAGCAAGACACCGCCTGGAAGGCGGGCGTCATTCATTGACTCGCTGACGGGGAGTGCACGCGGTTGGATCGCCGGAATTTCTTGCGCTGGCTCGCCGCCGCGGCGGCATCAGGCGTCACGCCGCCCATCGCGATGGCGGCCGACGATGATCTTTACGACATCGGCCGTTTCGGCAATGTCCGCATCCTGCATCTCACCGACACTCATGCCCAGCTGCGGCCGATTTTTTTTCGTGAGCCGAGCGTCAATATCGGCGTGGGGTCGATGCGCGGCCAGCCGCCGCACTTGGTGGGACGCGCCTTCCTCGAGCATTTCGGCATTGCGCCAGGCAGCCGTGGCGCGCACGCCTTCACCTTCCTCGATTATCAGGAGGCGGCACAGCGTTACGGCCGCATGGGCGGCTTTGCCCAGCTGAAAACGCTGCTTGACCGGCTGCGCGCGGACGCCGGCCCCGGCCGTTCGCTCCTGCTCGACGGCGGCGATCTGTGGCAAGGCAGCGGCCTTGCCGACGCGTCGCAGGGCGCCGACATGGTCGAGGCCGCAAACCTCCTCGGCGTCGATGCCATGACCGCCCACTGGGAATTCACCTATGGCGAAAAAATTCTGCGGCAAAACATTGCGCACAGCAAATGCGAATTCCTGGCGCAAAACGTCTATTTGACCGAAGAAGCGGCATTCAACGATGCCCCGGCGTTCGATCCCGCGTCGGGCCGCGTCTTCAAGCCGGCAGTGGTGAAGGAGGTAGGCGGCTTTCGCCTCGGCATCATCGGCCAGGCATTTCCCTATGTGCCGATCGCGCATCCCAAGCGTTTTACGCCCGACTGGAGTTTCGGCATCCGCGAAGAGGAGCTGCAAAAACTCGTCGATAGTCTACGCGGCGCCGAGCGGGCCGACGCCGTGCTGTTGCTCTCGCACAATGGCATGGACGTGGATCTCAAGCTCGCGAGCCGGATCAGAGGCATTGATATTATTCTGGGTGGGCATACTCACGACGCCGTACCGCAACCGGTCCTCATTGCCAATGCCGGCGGCAAAACCTTGGTCGGTAATGCCGGATCGAGCGGAAAGTTTCTCGCCGTGCTCGACCTCGACGTGAGCACGGGTAAGCTTAAAGATATTCGCTACCATCTCGTCCCCATCTATGCCGATCTGATAAAGCCCGATCGCAATATGCAGGCGTTGATCGATCGGCTGCACGTGCCCTATGCGGCGCGGTTTTCCGAAAGGCTCGCGACCGCCGACGAACTGCTGTACCGGCGCGGCAATTTCACCGGGCCGATGGATCAGGTGATCTGCGACGCGTTGCGCAAGGAGCTGGATGCTCAGATCGCGCTGTCGCCGGGCTTTCGCTGGGGCGCGAGTGTTCTCGCAGGAGAACCGATCACCATGGAGGATCTGCTTTCGGAGACCGCGATCACCTACCCGGAAGTCTATGTCCAGGACATGACCGGAGGGCAAATCAAGGCGGTGCTCGAAGATATCGCCGACAATCTGTTCAACCCCGATCCCTACTATCAACAGGGCGGTGACATGGTGCGGGTTGGCGGCATGGACTACGAGTGCACGCCTGACCAAGTAGTGGGCGCGCGGATTTCCGCCATGCAACTGGATGGTGGCCAGCCAATTGAAGCCGACAAGAGCTATCGAGTCGCCGGCTGGGCCTCCGTAAATCCGCAATCCGGCAAGCCGGTCAGCGACCTGGTCGCTGCTCACCTGCGGCGCGAGAAAATCGTGAAAATTAACCGCCTCAATCGTGTCGCGCTGAAGGGCGTGCTGAACAATCCGGGCTTTGCCCAGGGAGAGTAATGATGAAAATGATGTTCCATTCCGTGTTACTCGCGATCGCCATCGCGTTCCTTGCCGCCAATGGCGCCAACGCCGAGTCGGGCAAGCCGCACCGCGTCGTCATTCAAGTCGATCAGAACGACGCCGATGTGATGAACCTCGCGCTCAACAACGCCCGGAACCTGCTCGACTACTATCGCGGCAAGAACGAGGACGTCGACGTCGAAATTGTCGCCTATGGCCCCGGACTACACATGCTGCGCGACGACACTTCGCCGGTGAAAGACCGCATCAAGGAACTGGCTGCGGTCAGCTTTCCGTCAAAGGTCGTGTTCTCCGCTTGCAACAACACCAAGCAGGGCATGGAAAAGCGCGAGGGCCATCCCATCACCATCATTCCGCAGGCCACCATCGTTCCTGCGGGCGTGGTGCGGATCATGGAGCTCGAAGAACAGGGCTACAGTTACGTCAAGCCCTGAGCGCGACGGCGCGATACGGGAGCAATCAATGAAACCTTTCCTGTGTTTTCTCGTGGCTGCCGCGGTGCTGGGCGTCGGATCGCCGAGCCGCGCCGATGACGCAATCGTGACCTATAAATCCATAGCGCCGGACAGGGCACTCGACCTGGCGAAGGCCGCGCTCGCGACTTGCCGCAACCACGGCTACCAGATCGCGGTCGTGGTTCTCGATCGCTCCGGCCAGACGCTGGTTTTGCTGCGTGACCGCTTCGCCGGCCTGCCGGCCGCCGGCACAGCCAACGACAAAGCCTACACGGCCTTGAGCTTTCATATGGCGAGCGGAGAGTTCGCCAATTCGATCAAGAGCGGTCAACTGAGTGCCGGGTTGAGCGCATTGCCGCATATCGTCACACTGGCAGGCGGACTTACCATCGAATCCGGTGGCAATGTCCTCGGCGCGGTCGGCGTCGCCGGTGCGCCGGGCGGCGATAAGGACGAGGAATGCGCCAAAGCCGGCCTCGATCGATCCGTGACAAGCTCGATTTCTGAATGCAAGAAACGCCGGAAAATCGGCATTTGAACATTCATGTTCCGTGAAAATGCCTGCGGGAATAGTCCGCTTTCTTGGTGAGCTACTGGATTTCTCATGAAACGCAGTGATCATCGCATTCTTACGACGCATACTGGCAGCCTACCGCGTCCATCGGACCTCGTCGAAGCTCTCAACGCCAAGGAGCTCGGCAAAAGCTACGACGAGCGCGCGCTTGATAGCCGCGTCAGCCGGGGCATCGCCGAAATTGTGCAGCGCCAGGCCAATACTGGCCTCGACGTAATCAACGACGGCGAGCACAGCAAAGTGAGCTGGATGGCCTACGCGCGCGGGCGGCTCTCGGGCCTGGAGGAAATCGACAGCCCTGTGCGCTTTCGTGGCGCAACTCGCGATTCACTTGCCTTTCCCGCAGCCTATGAAGACATGAGATTGATGCTGGCCGGTCGGTCTTCGGTCATCGTCGCCAAGCGCACGGTGCGCCCGAAGGCGTGGGTGTGCAGCGGCCCGGTCGCTTATGTCGGCCAAAGCGAACTGCGCGCCGATATCGACAATCTCAAAGCCGCGCTCAAGGGCGTAAAGGCCGAGGAGGCTTTCGTCACCGCGATATCGCCGTCGAACCTGGAGCTCTATTACGACAATCACTATTACGGTTCGGCGGAGGAGTATCTCGCCGCATTGGCCGACGCCATGCACGTCGAGTACAAAGCCATCGTCGATGCCGGATTTGTGCTGCAGATCGACGACCCACGAATGGCGACACACTACAATCGCACGCCCGACGCGTCCATTGACGATTGCCGGAATTTCATGGCGCTGCGCGTCGACGCCGTCAATCACGCGTTACGCGGCATTCCGCAAGACCGCGTTCGCTTTCATACCTGCTACAGCGTCAATATCGCGCCGCGCCAATTCGATTTCGAGCTGAAGCATTTCGTCGACTTGATGTTGCAGATCCGCGCCGGCGCCTACGCCATCGAAGCCGCCAATCCACGCCATGAGCACGAGTGGGAATTGTGGCGCGACGTGCAGCTGCCGGACGACAAAATCTTGATTCCGGGCGTCGTCTCACATTGCATTCACCTGGTCGAGCATCCGGAGCTGGTGGCGCAACGCATTGTTCGGTTTGCCGAAGTGATCGGACGCGGGCGCGTGATCGCCGGCACCGATTGCGGATTCGGCACCTCGGGCGCCGGCGACGAGGTGCATCCGGATGTCGCCTGGGCCAAACTGCGGTCGCTGGTCGAGGGCGCCCGCATCGCGAGCAAGACATTGTGGGCCGGCTAGCCCCATAGCTGTTTGCTCGCCTGTGCGGCGCCAGCGACAAGCGCGCCGAGCTTTAGAAAGACGATCTCCGGATCGAGCTTGCCGTAACCCGCCGCGGTGCCGAAGCCGCAGTCGGTATTCGCGATCACGCGCTCGCGTCCGACGTTTTGCGCAAATCGCACGATGCGCTCGGCGACGAGGGAGGGATGCTCGACATAATTGGTCGACGTATCGATCACTCCCGGCAGCAGCAGCTTGTCGTCGGGAAGCCTGAATTCCTGCCAAACGGCCCACTCGTGGGCATGGCGCGGGTTTGCGGCCTCGAGCGCGATGGCTTGCGCTTTTACGCCAAGAACGATCTTGATGATCTTGGCGAGCGCGATGTCATGGGTGTGCGGGCCTTCGTAGTTGCCCCAACACACATGTATGCGAACTATGCTGGGAGGAATATTGCCGAGCGCATGGTTGAGCGCTTCGGCGTGGAAAGCAGCGCGCCGCAAAAAATCCGATTCTGCAAGATCCTGAAAGGCAGTATGCCGCGACATCGCCAGATCGGGGCAATCGATTTGCAGCACAAAACCCGCAGCCGCAATGGCGGCGTACTCTTCCCGCATCGCATCGGCGATGGCCGCAACGTAGTCGTCGTGGCTGCGATAATAAATGTTCGGCAGGAAGCTCGCGACCACGCCGGGCGAGGCCGCGGTCAAAAATGCCTCGGCCGGCCGCGCGGCTTCGACCGCGGCGCGCATATTGGCGAGGTCGCGCGCCAGCGCCTCCCGATTGCCGACGGCGATCGGACCGATGCAGGCCACGCGCTTGAAGCGCCGTGCCCCCGAAAGCTGCGCCATCTTGCGGCGGAGATTTGGAAACGGCGCCAGGTCGGCGTGCGGTTTCGCTCCCTCCGTGCTGCCTTCGTCCGAGAAGCCGGTCAGGCGATCGTGCACATAGGTGGCGTAACTGATCTTGCTGGTCTCGCCGTCGCTGACGACGTCTATTCCGACGTCGACCTGCCGCTTGACGATGTCCAGCACGGCCCGGCGAATCTCGCGATCGAACTGCACAGCATCGACCGCCCGGCGGTTCTCACGCTCTTCGAGCAGTTGCAGCACCGCATCGCTCCGCGGCAAGCTGCCGACATGGGTCGTCAAAATCCGCTCTGCGCTCGTTTTCATCGCGATCGGCCGCCTGGCTTACGCATTGTGCCGCACCCGCCGCTCGGTGATGTGCAGAAGCGCGTTGATCGCGACGGCAAACAGAAACAACAGCAAGGTCAACGCGAAAATATCGACGACGTCATGGATCTCGGTCGCGCGTATCAGCGCAAAGCCGATTCCCGATGACGAGGCGAAAAACTCCGCGATCAATATGCCGAGCAGTGTCACGGCGATGCCGATGCGGATGCCGGAGAGAATTTCAGGTATTGCAGCGGGGGCCAAAACCGTGACGATCGTTGCCAGCGGCGATAGCCGCAATGCTTTCGCGGTCCTGCGATGCACCGGCGCGACGTTGCGAACCGCATTCATGGTGAATATGGCCACCGGAAATATTCCATGGATCACGCCGAAAGCGATCTTCGCCGTCAGGCTCAGGCCGAAGATCAACAAGATGATCGGATAAAGCGTGATCTTGGGGATCGAATACACCGTACCGAGGATCGGATCGGCGACATCGCCGGCGAAGCGGCTGAGGCCAAGCACGAGACCGAGCAGCATCCCGCCGGCAATGCCGATCATGCAGGCATAGCCGAAGGCGATGCCGGTGCTTGCCGCGTCGTTCCAGAAGTTCCGCCCCTTGAGCAGCGTAACGGCGCGCAAAAGCGTGTCGGCCGGAGCGGACACGACGTCCGCTCCGGCCAGCAAATAGAGGATTTCCCAGCATACGAGAAAGCTCGCGGCCAGAAGAAATGCATCGTGGTTTTGCGGCTTCATTGCTGTCCGAAGCGACGGTGAAGGCGCTTCTCCCAGTGCGACAGCGCGCCGTTGACGGCCATGACCAAGATCAACAGCAGCAGCAGCATGCCGTACATTGTCCGGTTGTCGAAATCCTGATAGCCGAAGGCGATCCGCTTTCCGATTCCCGCCGTCGCCAGGATGAATTCGCCGGCGACGATGCCGATCACCGAATAGGCAACGGCGAGCTTGATGCCGGTGACGAGATGCGGCGCCGCCGCCGGCAATCGCAGCAACAAGAGCCGGCGCAGCGGGCTCAGTCTCATGACGGTCGCTGTCTTGGCGATGACCCGCGGCACCCGATCGAGGCCGATCATGGTATTCACGATCATCGCGACGATGCCGAACATCGCCCCCATGGCGATCAGGGCTGACCGACCGACGCCGAAGGCGACGATCAGCACCGGGTAGAAGATGAATACCGGGACGGCGTAGTAGGCCGACAACAACGGTTCGAATGCCCGCCGCACTCTCGGCAGCGCGTGCAGCGCGGCGCCAAGCCAAAAGCCGAGCACCACCGAAAGCGCGATCGCCGCCAAAGTGTTGCCGATGGTGAACGCGATGTCGTTGTTGGCTTTGCCGCTGGCGAGGATTTGCCACAGCGCGCCCGCGATCTCGGTCGGCGGAATCATCGTCGCCCGCGGAATGACCGCCGTCCGACAGAGAATTTCGAGTGCGGCAAACGCCGCGACGACCACGGCGGTCCGTGCCAATCCGACCTTGGTGAGGCGCAATTTCACAGCGGCTTTTGCAGATCTTTCGGCAGGAATTGCTGGTCGATCATGGCATTCCAGTCGACGGGTCCGTCGACTTCGCCGACCAGCTGCAGGCCTTCCGACATTTTCTGCAGCCCCGATTTCTCGAACTCGCCGCGGCTCCACTCGCCGTCATAGCCGAAATATTTGGGGAAATAGGTCGCGACCTGCTGCGGATCCTGCTGCCAGACTTTTGCGTAAATTCGCATGGCGTCGTCGCGGTTCTGATAGATGTAATCCGCCCCGCGGCGATGAATGGCGATCAGTTTGCGCAGCAGCTCCGGATTCTTCGCGGCAAACTCCCGGGCGGTGATGCCGACGAGCCATGTCATCCTCGGGATCAGAGCGGCAAACGGCAGGATGACGCGAAATTTCTCCGGCTGCAGCGTCAGGATCGGATCGATCAGCGGCGCTGCCTGAATGGCGCCTGTCGTCAAA
>Ga0210396_10003186_pt1 | contig 16463 bp, 15 predicted proteins | sample IncBWH17OmetaG_FD_155466 | JGI IMG/M metagenome (GOLD analysis project Ga0210396, IMG submission 155466) | Forest soil microbial communities from Barre Woods Harvard Forest LTER site, Petersham, Massachusetts, United States - Inc-BW-H-17-O ... | reverse complement strand
AACAAGTGTTTTGGATAAGCCTTACTCCGACAGTGCGGTGTCGTCTGGCGCACGAGGTTCGCTGCGCGGTATGCGTATCGGGATTGTCCGTGAATCGATGGTGACTTTTCCGGGTGTCATGGCCGATGAACCGATTTCGCAAGCCGCATCTAAGGAAATCCGCGCCATTCTTGGTGACTATCTGGGTGCGACTCTGGTTGAATCGGTGGATCCTCTTTGGCCCGATGATCCCAGCATCGAAAACATGTCGCCTTCCTACACTCAGGCCTTGGCGCAACTTGTTCCGGTATTTTTTCCGGATATTTTGTATCGCTTGCGACCCGACGGCCAGCCGCAGTTTCCTGAATTCGTCGCGAAAATAAAGCCGACGGAATTTGCGCCGGGTAAAACTTTTGGGACCGGCACCATGAAGCCGATCGATTACTTCGTCGCGCTGGCCGAAGGACGCGTACCCATTCCCAAAAATTTGAATATTCGGGCGATCGAAGAGGTTGTGGAGTCCAACGCTTTCACATTTCACTTTAATCAATACGCTTCGCGCCGAGCCGCCGATTGGAAAGAACGCGGCTTCACCGAGACTTTGACCGATTTCGCTGTGCTCAATGCGCGGTCGAAATTCTGGGGCGATGATCAACGCGCGGCATTCAAGAATTGGGAAGAGATAGACGACATGCGCAACGCTCTTGGGGACCGGCAGGGAATTGACGAGCACATTATGATGCGGGAACTACTGCGGCGCGTGGAGATGAAAGTCGTTTTGGAGAACCATCTCGACGCCGTCGTGCGGCTCCATTATTCCTTGCCACCCGGAAAGATTGGCTTGGCTCCTCAACCGGAACCTCGCGACGACATCCGCGGCGAACTCCGCATGGGACCATTCGCCGGTGTCACCGAAGTTCTAATTCCAGCCGGCTATGTGCAAACGGTTTACGATCCGGTCTTTGTATTGAGCCCCGACAGAAAGCGCTACATTCCGACTAACAACAATACGGCTACGACTCTGCCGCCACCCGGTCTGCCATTCTCGCTGGTCTTCCGAGCCGAACCTGGCAAAGAAGACGTGATTTTGAAAATAGCGTCAGCCTATGAAGCGGCTTCCAAGCGCCGCATCTCTCCACCTCAGTTTGGGCCCGTGCCAGGTGAGCCATAAAAAAACGCGATCGAGGTTAGCCTGAGCATTGGGGCTTCAGCGCACGAAGGGGAAGGACTTACCGCAGATGAGACACAAGCCGATCCAAGAACTCGGTCTGCCCCTTCAAAATGCGCTTGCGGGCATCGCCCAGCGCAAACCAATCCGCCCGATCTACCTCTGGAAACTCCTGTTGCTTTCTTGACTTCGGCGGCCATTCCATCGTGAAAGTATTACTGCGTATCTGCTCGGGCGAACAATTCCCTTCGAACGCCCATACAGTAATTACCTTTCCGCTCGGTTGCTTGATCGCGCCGAGTTCTATGAATACTCCGCCCGGCGTGAATCCTGTCTCCTCTTCGAATTCCCGCTTTGCCGCATCCAGCGGTTCTTCGCCTTCCGCATACTCACCCCTGGGAATCGACCAAGCTCCTTCATCTTTTTTCTTCCAGAAAGGTCCTCCTGGATGGACCAGAAACACTTGCACCTCATCGTTGTGCTTTCTGAACAGCAACAGCCCTGCAGACAGTTTCACGATTTCACGTTTCCCGTGGGATTGGATATTAGCTGCACTCTGCGGAGTGTTAGTTGAAGCGAACGCGGACATCGGGGCGCTTTTCCAGGTGGACGGAATCGATGAAGCGGACCTGGCGGTCGTCGAGAGTCAGGATCATTGAGGAGGTGCGGACGCCTTCGCCGAAGAAGCGAACGCCCTTTAGAAGATTGCCGTCGGTCACGCCGGTGCAGGCAAAAATCATTTTTTTTCCCGGAGCAAGATCAGCGGTGTCGTAGATGCGCTTGGGATCTTTGACGCCCATTTTTTCCAGGCGAGCTTGATGTTCCGGCTTGCTGACCACGAGCCGTGCGAGAATTTGGCCGTTGAGGCAGCGCAATGCCGCAGCGGTGAGAACGCCTTCCGGCGCGCCGCCGGTGCCCATCACCATGTGAACGCCAGTGCCAATGACCGCAGCGGAAATGCCGGCGGAAAGGTCGCCATCACCAATCAGGCGAATACGCGCGCCCGCGGTGCGAATGTCTTCGATGAGCTTTTCGTGCCGGGGACGGTCGAGAACGATGACGACTAGATCTTCAACGTCGCGATCGAGGCGTTTGGCTACGGATTTAAGATTGTCGGCAACCGGAGCATCGAGATCGACGGCGCCTTTACATGAAGGGCCAACAACAATTTTTTCCATGTAGAGATCGGGGGCATGCAACAGGCCACCCTTTTCACTGACGGCGAGAACGGCGATGGAATTTGGTGCACCGGTGGCGCAGAGATTGGTGCCTTCCAGGGGATCGACAGCAATGTCGACGGCGGGAAAAAGAGCCTTGGGCGCATGCGTGGCGAGTCCGACTTTTTCGCCTATGTAGAGCATGGGAGCCTCATCGCGTTCGCCTTCACCAATGACGATGGTGCCGTCCATTTCGACCTGATCCATGGTTTTGCGCATGGCTTCGACGGCGACTTCGTCGGCTTTGTGACGATCGCCGAAGCCCATGGTGCGGGCGGCAGCGATAGCGGCGTTTTCGACTACACGCAAAAATTCCAAACTGAGCTGTTCTTCCATAGAAGCGCCTCCGCGGGCGGGAAAGTCAGATCAAAATGCTAATGAAATTCAAGTGAGCGGGAACCCAGTGAAGCGAAACTCTATCTAACCACGGAAAACTGCAAGATACAGAAAAATCTTGAGCGCGAACGGGCGACTACCTGGAACCCGCAGGTTGCACCGTGACATTGATGAGATTCGGATCGGTGAACTCGGTAGTTTCGCCAGCGTGCTTGCCGGCAACGGGAAGCAGTCGGGCGCTGAGCGGTTTGTTCCACTTCACGGAGAGAGTGGCGACATCGCTGATGATGCGAGTGAGTTCGTCGACGGATGTATCGCCGGGAAGCGGGATGGTGTCGAGACCAGCGCCGCAGACGGCAGAATAACTAAGCAGTGTGTCCATCGAAACCAAGCCGGAATTCCAGCGTTCGGCGATGCGGGAATCCTCCATAACGGGAAGCATTAGACCGGAATAGCCGATTTTGCGCACGCCAATTTCTTTGAGCGCCGAGGTGATGAGCCCGACGGTGGTGAGTGTACCGGTGCTGCCAAGCGGTTTCCTGGTAAGCGATTCGATGGCCGCGCCGATTGAGACGTCCCGCATGGGCGCTGGTGACAGATCGATGCCAAGATAGGTCCAGCCCTGTTCGTGGTCGGAGCGTTGCGCAAGAGCCTCGGCCGCGGAAGTCTGTTCGAACAGAAGATCAAAGAGACGGCGTTTGGCGGTTTGATAATCGGGCGCGTCCTGGAGCGCGACTGCAACGGTGTTGGCCGATTCCAGACCGATTGTAAATTGATGTCCCGCGCCTGTGTGATATGCAGCGGGAAAAAATGGCGAGTAGGGCGGAACGCTGGCGATCGCCGCGAAGTGGAAATTGCCTTCGCTGTGCTCGGTGGTTTCTGAAAGTTTTTTGATTACGCGAGCAGCGGCAGAGACAGCGGGCCAATTGATGGAGTCGTCTTTGGTGACGCTGACGGTACCGAAGAGTGACTTTGTATTGCTGAGAATTTCGGCAAGGAGATCGGCTTGCGCGTTGCCATCGTTGCCCGCGAGATAGGCCGGACCGATCGCGATCACGATATGTTCCTGCTGCGCGATGCCGTCGAGATTCTTGAAAAATTGGATGGCCTCTTCGCGCGACAGGCCCTTGATGTATTCGGGAAAAGGCTGTGTGGCGATGCGCAGCGTCTGTACGGTGTAGCCACGAGATTCAAAGACAGTGCGCGCGTACTTCAGAAATTTTATGGTGTCGGAGATATCGATCTGATAGCGCGAGCGATCGATATTGATGAACGCGGTGATGGTGCGAATTTTGGGTTGAGCAGGATTGGCGGCGACTTTATCTGCGGCTTTATTTTGTGCGAAGCATGTGGAGAGGAATAGCACGGAAAAGAGTGCGGCGGCAGCGGCCGTGCGAAAAAACGGAATGCGGGAGTGAGTGCGCATAGGATTGTTTTACATGAAAGCAGAGATGCCGGTGATTTTTTCTCCGATGATGAGTTTGTGGATGTCGTTGGTGCCTTCGTATGTGTAAACGCTTTCGAGATTGTTCATGTGGCGCATGATGCAGTAGTCGTCGACGATGCCGTTGGCGCCAAGAATGTCGCGAGCTTTGCGTGCCGTCTCGAGGGCGATAGCGACGTTATTCATTTTCAGCATGGAGATGTGCGAGGGATCGGCTTTGCCTAAATCCTTGCGGCGGCCAATGTGCAGCGCGAGAAGCTGGCCCTTGGTGATTTCGGTGATCATCCAGGCAAGTTTTTCCTGAACAAGTTGATGCGAAGCAATGGGCTTGCCCGCGAATTGCTTGCGCGTTTTGGCGTATTGCAGGGCGGTGTCGTAGCAGGCCATCGCGGCGCCAATGGCGCCCCAGCCGATGCCGTAGCGCGCTTGATTGAGGCAACTGAGCGGGCCGCGCAATCCAGTGACGCCGGGAAGAAGATTCGTTTCAGGGATTTCGCAATCGGTGAAGGCGAGTCCGGAAGTGACGGAGGCGCGCAGCGACCATTTACCGTGAACGTCCCAGGCTTTGAAGCCGGGTGTACCTTTTTCGACCAGGAATCCGCGTATCTTTTCGTTTTCACATTTAGCCCAAACAACGACGACATCGGCGAGCGAGCCGCTGGTGATCCACATTTTCTCGCCGTTAAGAATGTAGGCGTCGCCTTTTTTGACGGCGCGGGTCAGCATACCGCCTGGATTGGAGCCGAATTGCGGTTCAGTGAGGCCGAAGCAGCCGATGGCTTTGCCCTGCTGCAGAAGCGGAAGCCACTTGTCTTTTTGCGTGTCGCTGCCAAAGGTGTAAATGGGATACATCACCAGCGCGCCTTGCACCGAGACGAAGCTGCGCAAGCCGGAATCGCCGCGTTCCAATTCCTGAGTCATCAGCCCGTAAGCAACATTGGACATTCCGGCGCAACCGTAGCCGTGAAGATTGGCGCCGAAGAAGCCGAGTTCGCCAAGTTGCGGCACGAGATGAATCGGGAACGTGCCTTCACGGTTGTGTTTTTCAATGATGGGGATAACTTCATTTTCAACGAACTGGCGGGCAGTCTGGCGCACTAATTTTTCTTCATCGTTAAGCTGCGAATCGAAATCGATGAAGTCGACACCGGCAAAAGAGGGCATGAAGTGCTCCGAGCGTTGACTGTAGCAAAGGGGTGGCGAGGGCGGCAAGGCAACGAGGGAAACGGCGGAGGTGCTGGCGCGGCTTGGCGGAAGATAGTGAGATCAGGCGCGAAGTATTTGGATGTTTTTGACGAGTACGCCGCTGATGGAGAGGAAGTTGCGTCGAACGTCGTTGTGGGCCAGTTCTGCGCCCGGGACGGTGAGAAGCGACGCCGTTCCGTGAGCCAAAAGGAAAAAGGCGTAGAAGGCTTGTGCGTAGTCTTCCGGGCTGCCACCAAAACGGTGAGCGAGTTGAGAAATAAACCACAAATAGCCTGGGCGCGGGCGGTCTGAACCGAGGACGCTCATCCAACTTCTCCACAAGAGTTGATACTCCTGCGGGTTCTCTTCTGCATATTGAACATATCTGGCAAAAACTTCCTCGATACTGGCTGCGCCGAATAGAGTTTCGTTGAGTCGATCGCGAAAACTTTCGGAAAGAGCGAAGAGGATAGCTTCTTTGTTGCGGAAGCGCTTGTAGACGGTAGGGGTGCTGGTGCCAGCCTCGCGGGCGATGGCGCGAAGAGTGAGACCGTGTTCGCCACGGGTGTGCCAGAGCTGTTGAGCAGCTTTCAGAATGCGGCCTTCAAGATGAGCATCGAGCTTCGGTGGCATAGGCGAGCCTCTAGGAGCCTTATACATCGTCTAAGTTTAAAAGACAAGCACAAGCCGGACGGGTGGAAGGGCTAGCTTCATGCTTTGCCCAGGTCTAAAGTGCCATTATGCTTGGATTAAATCGTTTCTGTAGAGGCTGCGTGACCGGTTAGATGCTGGATTCAAGTTAATGGTTGACAGCGTATAAGTAACGCTGTATAAATAATGGGTCCAATTTGAACATGTGAACCGCTGTGCGGTGAGCGATAGGAGTAGATGTGTGTTACCCGAAGTATGCAAGTGACAGAAATTCCGCTGAGGAGATGAGGGCACAGGGCAGCAGCGAAGAAGAGCAGCAAAATCCGGAAGGGGCGAAGCCGAAAAACGGCTCAGAGGTGCCCTGGGAAGACGGAAAGCAAGGCACGGAGGGCGAGAACGGCTCGAAGCATCCCGCAATAGGAAGCAAGACGGCTGGTTCACCGGTACTGTCGATTCGGGAGCGGCTGCAAGGCAAGACGTTTAGCAGCAGAACCGTACCTGAGCAACATGGACTGACGGAACTGCAGGTAAGCGGTGCCGTTGCCAGCTTCGCGAAATACTTGCGTGAGCAACGAGAGCTCTACTATCCGCGAGGACGTAGGTTGAAGGACGAGACCAAGAAAGATCTGCGACGGTTCTTCCCACTGGCCTTGTTGGAGGAAGTGCGGATTGTGGCGCTATCGGGACAGCGCGTGGAGAATCCGCATTTTTACGAGGAAGCCCGGGAAATGGGTTTAACGAACCTGCCAGACATTGCGCACCGGGATTCGGTCACGTTCCTGGATGCGTTGGTGTTCAACGAGCGGATGACCGAACGTAATTTGTTTCACGCGCTGGTGCATGCCACGCAGGTGCGGACTCTGGGAATTTACTTGTTTGCTGACCTGTTTGTGCGAGGATTTCTGCGGACGAAATCGTATTCGATGGTGCCGCTGAAGGCGCAGGCGTTTGAGCTGGATCTGCGATTTGCTGCGAATAAGGAAGCTAGTTTTGCCGTGGAAGACGAAGTGTTTCGCTGGCTTATGGAGAAACGGTTTTAGGATTTAAGATGAGGTTATGAAGTGAACGAGCCGCTCCCTGAATCAGGTCTAGGGAGCGGTTTTGTTTTTGAGTTCGGCGAAATTCCCACACCGCTAAGGTGACTGACGATCGCGCGTTGTCGGCACGCTGAGGCCGTATCCTGACGAATGGGGAGTACACTGTTGCGAAATGGAAATGTGGAAAGGATCGGACCTTGAGCAAGGTGGAGCGGCGCAGCAACCGTGGGAATAAGACAAAGAGTGAAGACAAGTTGGATCCGGCGATATTGATTTTTGACGTGGATGGCGTGCTGGTGGATGTAAAGGAGACTTATTGGCGTTCGGGTCTGCAGACGATAGAAAAGCTGACGGGCAAACGCGCGACGTGGGCGGAGTTTTACAAATGGAAAGAACAACCAGGAAACAATGATGACTGGCAGTTGGTGTCGCGCTGGGCGACGGCGCGTGGCGTACCCACGACTTACGAGCAGGCGCGGGTGGCGTTCCAGCCATTTTATTGGGGCAGCGACGGGACGCCGGGAAATGTGGCGCGAGAGAAATTGCTGATAACGCCACGATTGATTGAGAAGTGGGCGGTGTGTCGAGAGTTGAATCTGTTTACCGGGAGAACGCGGCAGGAATTTGCATATACGTTTGATAAGTGGGCGGCAGCGAAGCAATTTCGTACGGTGATTACCATGGATGATGCGAAGAAGAAGCCAAATCCGGAAGGCTTAAAGCTGATTTTGAAGGGCCGGGACGCGAAGAGCGCGCTGTATCTCGGGGACAATATTGATGATGCGTTGGCGGCGGAGGCGGCGGGAGTGCCGTTCATGGCGATATTGCCGAAGGACGCGTATGACTATCGACGACGCGCGAAGAAGTTTCGGGAATTGGGCGCGTTGCGGCTGCTAGAGCGAGCGCGGGATTTGGGAAAATGGCTGGAGGGGGGAAGTCGCTAGCCACCAGCCGACAGTCTACAGCCAAGAGGCAGGTGCAAGTTCTCGGGCGGATTGGAACGTAAACGGAAACGCAAGGGAGCAGCCTTTGGGCGTTTGGGGGAATCCTAGGGAGTGATGGACGTAGGAACCTTTTGCGAGTTGAGTGGGAAACTTTAGGGGCGGTTTGTGTCCAGGTGGAAGCGCTTCGAAATGGGACGAAGGCAAAATGAAAAAGATAAAGGGAATGCTGATCGTTAGCGGAATGTGTCTGGCGTATGTGAGCATATGCTCGGCGCAGGCTCCTCCGGGGCCGATTGAACCAAAGCCGGGAACGATTCCTGCGGACAGCGCACCGCCGCCCGCAGCAGAGAAGAAGCCGCAAGCAAAGCCGCGGAATAACATTTTGGGTGATTGGACGCTGAACCACGAGCAGAGCGACGATCCGCACGAAAAGCTGCAACAGGCGCGAGAGAATAGCGGAAACAATGGCGGAGGGAATCGTGGAGGAGGCATGGGTGGTCCGCGGATTGGTTTTCCTGGCGGCGGAATGGGTGGACCGGGAATGGGAGGCGGACAGGGTCAAGGGCAAAGCGGTGCCGATATGGATAGCATTCAGGAGAAAATCAATCCTCCGCTGCAGATGAATTTATCGCAGAAGACTTCTCGAGATCCGGAAGTGGATTTGACGGACGAGCAGAGCCACAAACAGATTTTCTATACGGATGGACGAAAGGTGCAGAAGTCGTCTAAGGACAGCACATCCGAGGAAATTGCCGCGAAGTGGGAAGGCTCGCGGCTGGTGACCGACGAGAAAAGCGGACGAGGTTCAAAGCTAAGCAGGACGTATGAATTGTCGCCAGATGGACTGCAGTTATGGGAATCGATCAAGGTGAATACCGGGCACGGAAGTTATCCGGTGACGATTCGATATGTGTATGACGCGGTGGATTTGCCAGGGAAGCCGGCGGCAAATCAGGCGGCGAGCCAGTAGCACTTCTTCGTAGGGACTCCAAAACAGCCGAAGTGTTCGGTGGAAGAGCGGCGAAGTGTCGCAACGAAATGTTGCGAAGAAGTCGCACATACGGCGCTTGATTCTCAAAATAATCCTGTAGCAGGTCTCCCAAAAGACTGAGACGCGAAAAATTCTGCTCGTGTAGATCGAGATGTCGAGGCACGAGGCTTTGGCATGTCTAGTCGCGGAGTTTTGGCAACGCTTGGTCGAGGTCGGCGATTAGGTCGGAGGTGGATTCCAGGCCGATGTTGAGGCGGACAATGCGATGGTCGTAGGGCGGGCGACCGGGAATGCGGCCAATGTCGTAGGAGACAGCAAGACTTGTGACGCCGGCCCAACTGTAGCCGATTTTGAAAAGTTGAAGAGCATCGACGAAAGCGTGCACCTGTTGTTGGGTGGGGCCGGTTCTGAATACGATGGAGAATACCCCGGAAGAGCCAAGGAAATCGCGCTTCCAGAATTCGTGACCGGGACAGGAGGGAATCGCGGGATGTAGAACTGTTTCAACTTCGGGGCGAGAAGCAAGCCACGTGGCCACTGCGAGTGCGGATGTTTCGATGGCGGAAAGGCGTACGGCCATGGTCTGCAAGCCGCGGAGTGCGAGGCTGCAATCATCGGGCGAGACGGCGAAGCCAAGATTTTGTTGCGCGGAACCGAGACGCTCATAGAGTGCGGGGTCACGAACAGTGACCGAACCGAGGAGCAGGTCGCTGTGACCGCCGATGTATTTGGTGACGGCCTGCATAGTGATATCGACGCCGTGAGCGAAAGCGTCGAGAAGTATGCCAGCGGCCCAGGTGTTGTCGAGAACCACGCGAACATTGCGCGCGTGAGCGGCAGCCACGATGGCGGAAAGGTCTTGAACTTCCATAGTGATGGAGCCGGGGCTTTCGCACCAGACGAGGCGCGTGTTTTCCTGAATCAAGGAGGAAATATTGGCGCCGATCATGGGCTCGTAGAACGAGGCGGCGACGCCAAAGCGATTGAGCAGAGTGGTGGCGAGTTTGCGATTGGGGAAATAGACGCTGGCGGGAATCAGGATGTGGTCGCCGGCTTTGAGGAAGGCGAGATTGATGAGGGAAATGGCAGCCTGGCCACCGGGAGTGAGAATGGTGTGCGCGCCGGATTCAAGCTCGCAGATGCGTGCGGCGAGTTCGAGAGCGGTGGGAGTACCGTAAAGGCCGTAAGTATAGCCGACGCGATGTTGGTCCCAAGTGTCGCGCACAGCGGCAGCGGATGGGAAGACGGTGGTGGAGCCGCGATAAACCGGAGTGGTAAGGGAACGATAACCCTGCGGAATTTTGGCGTCGGAATGGATTAGCTTGGTTTGCCAGGTTTTGGCCATGATGCCTCACGGTGCGGCAAAACGTTGAAATATATCAGCCCACCATCGCGGTCGAGTTGAGCGATTAGTATAGCGAGGATTGGGCAAAACTCGCGTTGAGGGGTGGCCGTTGCGTTGACGGAGAGTCGCGGCGGATGCTATAAATATTAATTCTGTAGGCAGCTACAGGCCCACCGTATGCTCCTATCGGGTCGGGGAACGGCGCGGCTGCCAACCTGAAATTTTTAGGCGAAACAATTAATGCCAAGTCTGGTTCACCAAATCGGCGAACTGTTCCTCCGCGCTGTGCCTGTAGCAGTGATCGTCCTGATTTTTTACATAATACTCAAAACAATCTTCTTTAAACCGCTACTGAAAGTGATGGCCGAGCGCGAAGCGCGCACGATTGGCGCACAGAAGGAAGCGGAAGCGGCGCAAGCAAAAGCAGCGGAAAAAGTGCGGCAGTACGAAGAGGCGCGGCGTCACGCTAAGGCCGAGGTTTACGCGGAGCAGGAAGCGGCGCGCAAGAAATTCATGGATGAACGCGCGGCGATTCTGAAGGATGCACGGGCGAAGGCAAATGAGGACGTGGCAGCGGCGAAGACACGAATAATCGGTGAATTTGAGACGGCGAAGAAGGAAATCGAAGCAAGCGTTCCACAACTGGCCGCGGAAATTGCGGGGCGCGTGTTGCATGCGCCGGAGATGCCGAGCAGTCCGAGAGAGGCGCGATGAGCCGTAACTTGAAAATCGTTGGACGGATAGCGGTATCGGCAATGATGTGCATGGCAGTGGCGGCGATGGCGCTGGCGGCGGAAGAAGGCGGAAACGCGGCGGAAGGCCCGGTAGGAAACATATTCAAGTGGATTCACTTCGTGATTTTGGCGGCGTTGCTGTATTGGGTGTTCGGGAAATTGCTGCCACCGTGGTTTCGCGGGAACGCCGAGCGGATTAGTTCCGCAATTACCAAGGCCAATGCAGCGAAGGCGGAAGCTGAACGGAAATTGCAAGAAGCCGAGGGGAAGCTGGCGAATCTGGAAAAGGAAATTGCGGAATTCCGCGCGGGTGCGGAACGCGAAGGCGCGGCGGAGATCGAGCGATTGAAAGTGCTGACGAATTCGGACGTGGAAAAAATCCGAGCAGCGGCCGGAGCGGAATTTGAAGCCGCGGAGCGAGCAGCGCGTGTGGAATTAAAAGCGCTGGCAGCAAAGTTGGCGGTGGATGGAGCGGAGAAGCAGGTAGCCAACCAGATGACGCCGGCGATTCAGGAAGCGATGATCGACAATTTTGTGCAGAGTCTGCAGGGGAGACCGAATTGAAATCGGCGAGCCTGCAATACGCCAACGCGCTGGCGGACATCGCGCTGCAACAGGGCGCGGCAGAACCGGCCACGAACCAGCTGGCGGACCTGGTTGCGACGTTTGGGGAATCCGCGGAGCTTCGGAACTTTATGGCCAGCCCGGCGGTGTCGAAAGAAGCGAAGCACGGAGTGATTGAAAAGCTGGTGGCGCGGGTGGGCGCAAGCAAGATTATTCGAAACTTTTTGTTTGTGGTGGCGGATCACGGGCGAACATTGCAATTGCTGGAGATCCTGAAGTCGTTTCAAGAAGTGGTGCGGCAAAGGCAAGGAATCGCCGAAGCAGAGGTAGTGTCTGCCGCGGAATTGACCCAGAAGCAGAAGGAACAGTTGCTGCGAACGCTAGAGCGCAAGACAGGTAAAAAAATTCAAGCGAGATATTCGCTGGAGCCGGAACTGTTGGGCGGCGCCACCGTACGCATTGGAGACACGGTGTACGACGGATCGGTGCGCACACAGTTGAACAACATGCACGAGCGACTGGCGGCCGAGTAAGATTCTGAAACGGAGTGGGCATGGCGAAGATCAAGGCAGACGAAATCAGCAAAATTCTGCGTGAGCAGATCGCGAATTACGAGCAAACCGTCTCAGTGGATGAGGTGGGCTCGGTAATCAGCGTGGGCGATGGCATTGCGCGCATTCACGGCTTGGAAAAAGCGATGGCCGGAGAGATGCTGGCGTTTCCGCACGACTTGTTCGGAATCGCGTTGAACCTGGAAGAGGAAGAAGTCGGTGCGGTGCTGCTGGGCGAGTCTTCGGAATTGAAAGAGGGAGACACGGTTCGGCGCACAAACACGATTATGTCGGTGCCAGTGGGCGACGAGCTGATCGGCCGCGTGGTAAATCCGCTCGGCGAGCCGGAAGACGGCAAGGGGCCGATCGCGACGAAATTGCGGAATCCGCTGGAGCGCATGGCTCCTGGCGTGTTGGATCGCCAGCCAGTACGCGAACCGTTGCAGACCGGTATCAAGGCCATCGACGCGATGATTCCGATTGGCCGCGGCCAGCGCGAACTGATCATTGGAGACCGGCAGACGGGTAAGACCGCGGTGATTCTGGATACGATTATCAACCAGAAGGGCAGCGGCGTAATTTGCATTTACTGCGCGATCGGGCAGAAGCGCTCGACGATTGCCCAGGTGATGAAGGTACTGACCGACGCGGGAGCGATGGACTACACGATTATCGTGGCGTCTTCGGCGGCGGAGCCGGCTTCGCTGCAATACATTGCGCCGTATGCTGCGTGCGCGATGGGCGAATATTTCCGCGACAACAAACGGCATGCGGTGACGTTCTACGACGACTTGTCGAAGCACGCGCAAGCATATCGCGAAATATCGTTGCTGTTGCGGCGACCACCGGGACGTGAGGCATTTCCTGGAGACGTTTTTTATCTACACTCGCGCTTGTTGGAACGCGCAGCGAAGTTGAGCGACAAACTGGGCGGAGGATCGCTGACGTCCCTGCCGGTAATTGAGACGCAGGCGGGCGACGTGTCGGCATACATCCCGACAAACGTGATTTCGATTACCGATGGGCAGATTTATCTGGAATCGGATTTGTTCAACGCCGGCATCCGCCCCGCGATTAACGTGGGCATCTCGGTGAGCCGCGTGGGTGGCAACGCGCAGATTAAGGCGATGCGGCAAGTGGCGGGCACGCTGCGTTTGGATATGGCGCAGTATCGCGAATTGGCGGCGTTTGCGCAATTTGGTTCGGACCAATTGGATAAGGCGACGCAAGCGCAGTTGGCACGCGGGCAAAGATTGACGGAAGTGTTGAAGCAGGATCAGTACGAACCGTTAACGGTTGAGAAGCAGGTGCTGGAATTGTATGTGGCAACTAGCGGCCCGCTGGACAGCGTTCCGGTGGACCAAGTGCGGCGCTTCCTGAAGGAATTTGTGCAGTTCGTGGAAACGAATCATCCCAATATCCTGAAAGACATTGCGACCAAGAAGGCGCTGGACGACGCGATTAGAGCAAACATCAAGACCGCGTTGGACGCATTCAAGGACCGATTCACGGCTGCGGTTGAAGCGGGAGCGGCTGCGAAGTAAAGGAACGCAGCAGCGTATATGCCTACACTTCTCGATTTCCGGCGCCGTATCCGTTCAGTGAAGAGCTCACAGCAAATCACACGAGCGATGAAGTTCGTCGCGGCGGCACGTTTGCGGCGCGCACAGGAAGCGGCACTGGCGGCGCGGCCCTATGCCAAGGAACTGGCGCGGGTGTTGCGGTCGACGATGGAGCGCATTGAATCGCCGGAACATCCGTTGCTGGCGAAAAGGCCGGAAGAACGCATCCTGGTGATTGTGATGTCTGGAGAGCGCGGGCTGGCGGGCGCGTTTAATTCGAACATTCTGAGAAAGGCGTACGAACTAATTCGCAGCAAGCAGGGCAAGAAAGTGGTGGTGCTGCCAGTCGGGAAAAAAGGCCGAGATTCGCTGCGGCGCGCGGGATTTGAGTTTGTCGGAGAATTCGTGAATGTGCTGGCGCGCGTGGATTATGGAGTGGCGCGCGACATTGCGAATCTGGTGGCGGGGCTGTACATCAAAGACGAGATTGACGCGGTGTACATGGTGTTCAGCGAATTCAAGAGCGTGGTAGCGCCGGTGTTGGCAGTGGAAAAGCTGCTGCCGGTTGAAAAGATTGTGGAAGAAGGTGAAGAGAAGAAGGGAGAAGATGAGTCGACAAAGATCGATTACATCTACGAGCAGCCGGAACAGCAGATTCTGAGCCGCTTGTTGCCGCGTTATGTGGAGACGCAGATTTTGCGGGCAATGTTGGAATCGAGTGCGGCCGAATATGCAGCGCGCATGACCGCAATGGAAGCAGCGACGAAAAATGCCGGCGAAGTGATTGAGGCGTTGACACTGCATATGAACAAAGTGCGTCAAGCAGCGATTACCAAGGAAATTATCGAGATTGTGAGCGGAGCAAATTACGCGGGGTAGCGGCGGCGCGACTTTTTGTGCGGCACACTAGTCACGAACTACCAGTCAGCATTTGCGGAATTTAGAGGAGTCGAAGATGGCGGAACAGTACGCAGCGGTGGGACATGTGGTGCAAGTCATCGGACCGGTGCTGGACATTCAGTTTGAGTCCGGGCATCTGCCGGCAATTTACAACGCGGTGCGAGTGACGAGCGAAGGGTTTTCGGTGCCGGAACCGCTGGACGTGACGGCGGAAGTGCAACAGCACCTCGGCGAAGGGCGCGTGCGTGCGGTGGCGATGGAGCCGACCGAAGGCATGGTGCGCGGAATGAAGGCGTTCGATACCGGACACCCGATTGAAGTGCCGGTGGGGCGCGCAACACTGGGGCGTGTGATGAATGTCCTAGGAAAACCCGTCGATCAGCTTGGACCCATCGTTACGAATACGTATTACCCGATTCACCGACCGGCTCCTGCGCTGGAAGATCAATCGACCGCGCTGGAAATGTTCGAAACCGGGATCAAAGTTGTGGACTTGATGGAGCCGTACGTGAAGGGCGGCAAGATCGGGTTGTTCGGCGGCGCGGGCGTAGGCAAGACCGTTTTGATTTTGGAATTGATTCACAACGTGGCCATGCAACACGGCGGCTTGTCGGTCTTCGCGGGAGTGGGCGAGAGAACGCGCGAAGGAAATGACTTGTGGCTGGAAATGTCGGAGTCGCACGTGATTGAGCCGGGCAATTCGGACAAGTCGCGCGCGGCATTGATTTATGGACAGATGACTGAGCCACCTGGAGCGCGTTTGCGCGTTGGCTTGACAGGATTGACGGTGGCGGAATATTTCCGCGATCAGGAACATTTGGACGTGCTGCTGTTCATCGACAACATTTTCCGATTTGTGCAGGCGGGATCGGAAGTATCGGCGCTGCTCGGACGCATGCCTTCCGCGGTGGGATACCAGCCAAACCTGAACACGGAAATCGGCGAATTGCAGGAACGGATTACGTCGACCAAGAGCGGATCGATTACGTCGGTGCAGGCGATTTACGTGCCGGCGGACGACTACACGGACCCCGCGCCAGCGGCAACGTTTGCGCACCTGGATGCAACGACCAACCTGAGCCGGCAGATTGTGGAACGCGGAATTTATCCCGCGGTCGATCCGCTGGCCAGCTTCTCGCGTATTTTGGATCCGCGCGTCGTGGGCCAGGAACATTATGCGGTGGCACGCTCGGTGAAGTCGGTGCTGCAGCGCTACAAAGATCTGCAGGACATCATCGCGATTCTGGGTATTGAAGAATTGTCGGATGAAGACAAGCGGACCGTGGCACGGGCGCGGCGCATTGAAAAGTTCCTGTCGCAGCCAATGTTCGTGGCGGCGCAATTCACTGGCCTGGAAGGCAAGTACGTGAAGATTGAAGACACGGTGCGCAGTTTCAAGGAAATCGTCGAAGGAAAGTACGACGACATTCCGGAGCAGGCGTTTTACATGGTAGGAACGATTGATGAAGTGCACGAAAAGGCCGAGAAGATGAAGGCGGGTAAGTAAGGAAGAAGATGCTTCCCGAAGCCATCGAATTGATTGTGGTCACGCCCGAACGGCAACTGCTGAAGGAAACCGTTGTGGAAGTGACCATTCCCGGGCTGGACGGCGAGCTGGGAGTATTGCCGGGGCACGCGCCGCTGATGACGGAACTGGGCGTTGGCGAGTTGAGATATAAAACGGCAAATTCCGGGCAGCCGACGGCACTGGCGATTATTCAGGGATTCGCGGAAGTGTTGCCGGACCGAGTGACGGTGTTGGCGGAGACCGCGGAACGCGCGGAAGAAATTGATTTGAGCCGCGCGGAGCGAGCGTTGGAGCGCGCGCAGAAGCGTATTGCTCAGCCTACTCCGG
>Ga0210396_10003185_pt1 | contig 16463 bp, 16 predicted proteins | sample IncBWH17OmetaG_FD_155466 | JGI IMG/M metagenome (GOLD analysis project Ga0210396, IMG submission 155466) | Forest soil microbial communities from Barre Woods Harvard Forest LTER site, Petersham, Massachusetts, United States - Inc-BW-H-17-O ... | reverse complement strand
CTGCTTGCCGTCTGGGGCAGTGGCGACGGCGGCTTTGGCCCAGAGGGGGGTAGAGCCTTCGCCGACGATCTGCCGAACGCGCAAATCCACCTGCTCGACGGTGGTCATTTTCTGCTCGAGACCGCACTCGACGAAGCCGTGGTGTTAATTCTCGACTTTCTCGATGGGTTGTCGATGAGCAAGTGACGTCACCGAGTGCGCTTGGGGCAATGACGTTTCGACGACGTGACGTCCCCAACAAGCCGACGGAACACGCCACTATAAAATCCTGCGTGATAGCAACTTCCGCGTTCGACACTGTGCTGCGAGCAGTTGCAGGCCCGGACCGATACCAATTCAGAACTACTGATTACAACAGGCCGAGTTCTCGTCCCCGTTTGACCGCCGTACCCCTGTCCTCCACAGCTAGCTTCCGGTACACGGCACGTTGGTGGGTCTTCACAGTATTCAGCGAGACGTACAACCGTTCACCAATCTCGCGGCGCGACAGCCGAGTCGCAAGCAGCCGAAGGACATCCAGCTCTTTGGGTGTCAGTTCCTCGTTAATGGTGCAGCCCGCGAGGCGGGCGGACACGCTGGCGCCGGCGCATTGATCGGCCGCGAAAAGCAACGTCTGATCGATGCCGGTGTCCGCGCAGCGCCCAAGTAGCATGCCGGCCTCATCTCGACTCGCCTTGGCGCTCTGGTGATCGCCAAGGCGCGTGGCGATCTCGGCTCGGACTAACAGCGCCTTGGCTATCTCGGGGATGGCTCCGCCCCGGCGGGCCGAGGTGACAGCCAAGGCGGCGGCGTCGGCGGCAGCGGCGCTGTCACCACGCATCTCTAGGACGGTGGCCGCGGCGAGCGAAAGCATGACGCCGACGAAGTGTTCCTCGGCGCCCAGATCTGTGCCACCGCCATTCGCACGGCGAATCTGACGCTCGGCATCTGCGAGCTGACCACGTTCGGCCGCGATCAGCGCGAGATAACCCAGCGCGTAGATCCGGTAGCGGCGATCTCCGATGTTTTGGGCCCGCTGCGCGGCCTGCCTATAAGCGGCTTGAGCCTCGTCGGTGCGGCCAGAAAAGTACAGGGCGTTGCCGTAGATGCAATACACGGCCGAGCGGGCCAGCGGCGCCTCGCCGAGATCAAGGGTGGTCGCCCGCTCGGCCGTCTTGAGGGTTGTCGCGACGTCACCCACTTTGAATGAGTGGATCGCGCGCAAGACGACAGCCTGAGCGCCGATGGTCCCGCCAGCAGCCGCGTCTGAGGCGACTTTCTCCTCAATATCTTCGATCCAGAAGGCGCTATCGTCGATTCGTCCCTCGTTCAAGGCGATCCAGGCCCGAGCCACGCTCAGCCGCGGGTCGTTTATCACAGTCTCGCGCGGAAGTCGGTCGAGCCAGCCAGACACCGTGGACAGCCCGCCCGCATTGAACTCATGCACCCAGCCCGCGGCGATGACCCGCGCGGTTCCCTCGATATCGCCCGCAGCGACCAAGTGGTGCACCGCCGCATCGGTGTGGCCCTGAGCCGCAAACCAGGCCGCGGCCCGTTGGCGCAGACTCGCAACCAACTGGGATTCGGTGCGATGCAGCTCGGTGAGCAGCAACTCTGCGAACAAGTGGTGATACCGGTACCAGCCACGCGACAGATCCAGGGGAACCAAGAACAGGTTTTCTCGCTCAATCGTCTCGAGAACCGACGCCGAGTCGGTGTCCTGTAGCACCGCATCGCACAGCGCGCCGCTGAGTCTGCGCAAGATCGAGGTACGCAGCATGAAGCTGCGCAATTGCGGTGGCTGCCTGTCGAGCACCTCAGCCATTAAGTAGTCGACGATATGGCGGTTATCACCCGCGAACGTCCTGATCAACGCCGCCGCATCGGTGCACTTGGCCAGCGACAGCGCGGCCAAATACAGCCCGGCAGCCCATCCCTCGGTGCGTTGATATAGCAGCTCAATGTCTGTATCGGACAGATCCAGCGCAAGCACATCATTGAACAGTCGCTCAGCTTCCCCGGCTGCGAAGCGCAGATCGTCAGTCCGCAGCTCCAGGAGCTCGCCCGTTGCCCGCAGCCGGGCCAATGGCAACAACGGGTCCGAGCGGGTAGCCAACACCAAACGAAGGTTCGCCGGCATGTGACTGATGAACAACGTCATCTGCTCATGCACATCCGGGTTGTTCACCAGGTGATAGTCATCGAGGATCAGCACGATTCGGTCGGCGACCACAGCCAGTTCGTTCATCAGGGTTGGCAAAACGGCCCGCACAGTATTGGCACCCATGTCCAACAGTTCGAGGGCCCGACTCCCCACCCCGGGGCTCGCCTCTTGAAGCGCACAAATCACGTACGTCCAAAACCACATCGGGTCATTGTCGGAAGAATCAAGCGACAGCCAGGCGAACCGCTGGCCCTCGCCCGCGTTGCCACCACCTCCGACCCACTGAGCCAGCAACGTTGTCTTGCCCCAGCCTGCGGGCGCGCTCAACAACGTGACTTTGCGATTGTCTCCTGCAAAAAGGGTGTCCACCAGCGTTGTCCGGTCAATCCGCCGGTCCCGCTCGACAGGGACGTGCAACTTGCTAGTCCACACCACTACGCGCTCACCCGCGCCTTCGACCCCGTTGTTGCTGCTCTCGTCTGCGCTGGTCATCATCGCGGTCCGGTGGTCGGTCGATCCGAACGGCCACGCGGACCCACTCGGCGAAGACGCGTCGCGTTGGAGAGTTGCCTGCTCGGCATCCAGGTATCGGGCAACGTTGCGAGCGGGCGCTCGCAACGCGGGCTAACGGGAAGCGATGCAGCTCGCGTTGAGTGCTCAATGCTCTGCCGATTTTCCATCGTCACGCCATGCCCCCTCACCCGTGCTCCTTCCTTCCGCCGGCGCACGCAATTCGTGCAAACCGATGCCATCAACGCCCGCGAACCGTGTACCCGATCAGCCAGCCGCCCAGCGATGGCTGCCCGCAACCAGCCGCGGGCGTGCCGGCTCGCCCTTCACAGCACGTCGTCGCCCAACGACGGGTGGATCAGTTACCACCTTCTAGTAGACGCTCAGCCGCCCCAAAATGTGAGGCGGCGGGTTGCATCACCTCGCGACCGCCCGCCGATGACGGCCGTATCAATATCGGCGATGTACACGCAGTCCCCTTGCTGCTGGTCGCGCAGCGGGGGACGGAATGAATCGTCAGCAGTGGGTTAGCACTGTGCCCTAGGGCCGATTGCGCCGCGGCGGTCGCCCTGCCAAGCAAACGATCAGACAGCTCCTTGCCCAGGGGACCGCAAGATCCCGACGTTGGGCTGAGGCAAACCCGGGACGGGCAGGGTGCATTCCAGTTCGGACATCATTCGGCCGTATCCTCCGTCGAATCCTTCCGCCCCAGGAGTAGGTCGATCCCGCTCATTGCCATCATCCAGCACTACCAGCCTCACGCAGTAACCGATTACGGCCACTGGCTGCACTGAGCACAACAGCCGCCCTACAGCCCAACCCGTCGACTGGGTCATTCACCCCACATTCAGCGGGCGTTTGGCTGCTTTGTCATCGTGACGTAGAAACGGGCACAACATCAGAGTGGGTCACACCTCCCATATCGGTTGGCGCGGAACTATCACCGAGTCAATGAACTCAGGATCTGTGGCGTCCAATCCCGCTATGGTGTAACAGGTGCCCGGCGGGGTCCAGTTCGTTGGCCGCGAGCCGCTGGCCTGTACTAACGACCGCGAGCCGCGATGCCCAACGACTCTGCTGATGCACTCAGAGCCGAAATCCTCTGCCAGTCATCAGGCCCGAGATTTTGTCGCCCGGCTCCCGCGCACTGGGGCAGCGCCACGCCTCGGCGCGGCCCCACCCGACGGCGAACGCCGGTCCTGTGGGCGTGCAGCAAATTGACGCAGATACGCGACGGCGAAGTTCAAGGCGTCACGGTCAGGCCACGTCTTGCCGTACGCTCCGGTCATCATGTTGCCACCTTCGTGTGCGCTCACCAATACGTTGGCCAGAGTAGCCGGCGCGGCATCTTCAGTCAGTAGGCCGTTCTTTTTCATTCGTGCTAAACCGCGGCGGAACAATGCCAGCCACTCTCGATAGCCGTCGGCCAGCAATTCACGCGTCGACTCGTCGTACTTGCTCAGCTGCCCTGCCAGCACACCATAGGTAGGCAACGGTTGGTTACCGACTTTGCGGCGACTGAAGGTCAATGTGAGTTCGACCCATGCCTCGTAATCGTCAAAGGTATCCAGGTTTCCCAACGCCGGCTGTCGATGAAAGTCCAGCAGCACTTCAGTCTGGCGGGCGATCACGGCCCGCACCAAAGCGTCCTTGTCGGCGAAATAGTGCGTTAACTGCGAGCCGCTCACCGACGCAGCTTGACGCACATTGTCCAGGCTAACGCCAGAAAGCCCATGTACAAGTACCAGCTCAGCAGCACAGCTGACGATGCGATCACGAGTTGCTCGGCCTCGCTGCGTCACCGGCAGTTGCTGCGGGTCGTCCTCAGACATGGCCTCCAGACTACTCCCGGAGCCCCTTAAATGGGTCCGACACCCCAGTACAGATTCGGTCGGCATCGCGGCTGGGCGCTGCGCCTCTGCCGCAGGCAGCTACGAGGCTTACGTCACGGGCCCACCGATAGCTAACTCCTTGCCTCGTGAATCTCGGCCAAACTCACTGAGAGGCAGACGCATACTGGTCACCGGCGCTTAGCAGTGACGCCGACGTCACCGAGGTCGTGATGCAACACCAGCGACCCGTCTTCGGGGGGTCACTGACGTCTAGGCGCACTGTCACCCTGGAGCCTGCGGCCCTGGCGTTTCCGTGGGCCTGCAATACAACCAGTGGGCCCAACGCGAGGTATCGCCCCGTTCACACTCATCGCGGCAGCGCGTCTATGTAGAGCCAGATGTTGCCGACCGAGCCTTGCTCCCCGACCTCCACCAACTTCAAAGCGATCTCCTTGCTGGGCAGCCCTACCTGCTGGCGCAGCGCCCGCACAACCGCGACGTACAAGAGGCCCTTCTGATCGAGCCCAACTTCCTCGTTGAACACAATTGTCACCAAAATAGCGTCGGAGTTGCACTGTACGCCAAAGTGATTAGTCAGGTCGTTCTGCTTATCAGGCTCATGATCGATGACCACCCCATGGCAATCCTCGGCGGCATCACCCATGACATCGCCCAATGTTTCGAAGACGGCGTCACGGATCGCGAGCCGGTACACATTCGGCTTATTGCAGAACATGTCGATCAGGACCAACGGCATCGCATCACTCCTGTCCAAGTAACGATCAGCGTGCCTTGACACCGCCGTTGAGGAATACAACCAAGCCGGTCAGAGATATCGACCGGGTCGCCTCCGCCCGTGCCCCATCTTCGATCGTGAAAAGTGGGTTGTACATCCCATAGTCGTCCCCATGGCGAGCCCCTGTCAACTGTTGTCACCGAAGGCCATTGCCATCAACAAAAAACAAGCTCCCATCCAACTGGGCTGTACAGCCCACATTCGTGCGGTACCCTCATATGAGGCAATAGTCGGCATCGGTTAGCTCGGCCAGCGCGTCGGGGGTCGTAGGCGCTCGGCCCAACGAACACCGGCAGTGACAACCGCTGAGCGCGAGTCCGCGGTTGCCTGTTAGGCCAAGAAGACCATCGCTATAGGAAAGTCATCCACATGAGTGCTGTGAAGGTCGTTGTAGATTTTGTCGTTCGTGCCCTAGCTGCCAGTGCTGTCATGACAGTCTCCCAGCACATCGAGATACGTCTCACACAGCGGCCGGAAAGCGACCTGCCGGTGCGCGTTGTCGAGACAGTCACACACCGATCGATCCCGCGCGGGGTCAACAGTGTTATGGCCGGTCAACTCACACAGGGAATACTGGCGGCCGCTGCGATCGCTCTGGCGAGACTGGCCCGTCGCTCCCCCAGATCCCTGGCAGTCTTAATCGGCGTGTTGTTCCTAGTGTCGTGCAACGCGGTTGTCCTGCGTGTACTTGGCCTGGGAGACATGCCATGGCGGTGGTCCAAACAAGAACTTGGCACTGATGTTCTACACAAGTCATCGCTTGCGGTCGCCGCGACCGCGCTTACCCGACGCGGTGGGCGAGTGGCCTCGAAGCGGCCGATGGTAGCTTCAGACAATAAGTCCCGCGCCGTCACGGGCTGCATAACTGCGACAAGCCGAGGTGCCAGGTAGTCCACACTCTTCTTATGGGCTCCAACGAGTTTGGCGTCTGCGAAAATCGAACGGATGCCATTGTTTTCCAGAAATATCCGACATACAGTGGGTTGTGTGGCCCAGCTATCGTCGTTCAGTCCAAAGTACCGTTCTTAACCCGTGTACCACCGGGGCACTATCGTCGGGTTAAGACATCCGCGGTTGCGCTCGATGTCGACCTCGCCGGCCACTTTTGTCGGTGATGCCCTTTAGCAGCCAACGCGGCGGGCCGCGGGCGTCCTAACGGCCATAGGAGGCGTTCGTTGTGTCCGGTTCCACGCCCCGGTCGCCAACCCCGAAAGGCCAGTCAACGCACGATCGTATCGTTGGGGCCGCAGGCGACCTTATATATCGCTACGGCCTTTCAGGTACCACATGGGAGAACGTGCGTGCCGCATCATCGACGAGCGGGGCGGAGATATCTCGCCACTTTCGCAGCAGGCGAGAACTGGTCCGCGAAGTGCTAGTGGCCCGCCGGAACGAGATACTAGCCTTCCACACCGACGAGGGCCTCGGATCGTTCAACACGATCGAGGCATTTCGCGCTTGGGCTGATGCCTGCATCGCGTCGCTCGAGAGTATGGACAACATCGGTGGCTGCGTGTATGGATCACTCGTCGGCGAGTTGCTTCCCACGCCAGACGCACCGCTACGTGCCATGATCGCCAACGGCTACGACGCATGGATATCGATCTTTAGATCCGGCTTGTCAGCCATGTATGACCGTGGCCAGCTGCGCGAAGACGCTGACCCTTTGCATTTGGCCACTGCACTGGTCTGCGCACACCAGGGAAGCGCACTTTTGAGTCAAGCCTTAGGCACATATGGGCCTATGCGAATCGCTTTGGAAGCCGCTGTGGCCTACCTGTATTCGTTCTTCACCTGACAAGCGGTTGGTAGACCGACACTGCCCTCATCGCGCACTTGCGGATGCTCGAGTGGCCAATGCCGATTGAGGGGCCAGCGTCTGGAACCACGGATCGCTGCGCAAGCGCTGCCTGTCGTCGATTGTTTTCCTACTAACAACTCCAGGTCCAACAGAACGAACGAACCTGGTCGCGACAAATAGGTTCGATCATCGTCACCGGCCTCGGGGGGACGCGCCCCATCAGAGCCGCTGTGCGCCCGCCGCGAAAAGTAACGACCTGCGCCTGCGGGGCAGCGCTACTCCACGAATCGATTGATCTGGTTCATCCACGCCGAATCCTCCGAACTCACCCGGGTGAAACTGCATGCCGGGTGATGACCGCTCGCCCGGTCGCGATCAAAGCTACTTCTCAGCAGATAGGGAGCGGAGAGCGCATGCACAAGAAGCTATACCGGATTTCGGTCCGGGGCCACATAACTGAGCGCCTCGGGTCGGCATTGGAAGGGATGCGGTTAGAAGCCGGACCGGCCAACAGCGCGTTCACAGGCGAAGTTCGCGACCAGTCGCACCTTTACGGACTGCTCGACCGGGTACGTGACCTCGGTCTTGAGCTGGTCAGCGTCGAACCGCACTGCTGGGCTGGGCCGCTTGACGGCGGCAGAGAAACCCTGCGATGACCGAAACTGCACTATCGCCCGGGCGGTCCGTAACTGGCTGCCCGCTACTACCCACCCCATTTCGGTGCGTCCGCGTGCCGCGACTTCGTTCACCACGCCGGCCTGATGCGGCGGCTGCGATTCAGTAGCGTGGTTACGACTCCTGCCAGTTCACCGTCTGAAGCGACGCTTCGCCGCAGCGCTCGTCGCCCACCGGTTGGGCGGGCAGCGCACTCCCACGATTCTGCACATATCACCCCTACCGACGGCAATCGTCTCGCGGGCATGGGGATTCACTGTGAGTGCCTATGTACTAAATCCACACTGAATCCGCCGGCGTGACAGAGAGTCTGGAGAGCGCCGCCCAATTCTCGCGCGCTGTCATCCCACTTCTTGAGCCCCTGTACCTGGATGCGGTTCGGATGGCCTCCAATCAGTCGGATGCGGAGGATCTGTTGCAGGACACGGTGCTCAAAGCCTATGCGCATAGGCACTCATTCCGACCCGAGACAAACCTTAAGGCGTGGCTGCGCCGGATCATGTCCAACACTTACATCGACAGCTACCGAAAGACACAGCGGCAGCCCAGACAGTATCCGACCGATGAGATCACCGACCGGCAGCTACTGGCCAGTGCCGCCCGCTGGCGACCGGGCATGCTGTCGGCTGAAGACCGGGCACTCGAAATGCTGCCGGACCCCCACATCAACGCAGCGATGATGAGCCTACCCGAAAAGTATAGGGTCGCAGTGTATCTCGCCGATGTCGAGGGTCTCTCTTACAAGGAGATCGCTGAAATCACGGCCGTAGGAAAAGGCACAGTGACTTCACGACTCTACCGTGGGCGACAACAACTGCGCCGCAGTCTGATTGCGGTGCCTAGACGTCGTTACGGCACGTCATCACCAATAACGATCACCGGATCAACTTCCGGCGCTCCCCGACACCGGGCTGGTTAAACTCATCCGTCCCGGGATCGTCACAGAATATTGCCGTGATCGGTTGCATTACCGAAACGCCTATTTCTTGAGGTGCTTCCGGTAAGAAGATCCCGTAGTCGGCTGTCGGCTGGCTGCCGCCACCATGGTCGCAGTCGCGCCCACGTGGTCGCCAAGTCCCAGGCGTCATCGTCTTTGCGTGCCATCACCACCCCGCCTTGCACACTAGTGGGGCAAACCCCCCAATTGTACGAAGACGGTGTTACAGAGTCAATCGCGCAGGTTCGCAGGACGCGAGCGTACAGATCCTGGCCAGCGCTAACCACACCGCAAAGCTCCACTCGTAGGGGCGGATTCAACTACGGCTGGACAGAGCGGGTTGAGCGCCAAGCCGATCGCGGCACAGGGCGGCGACATCACATGCAACGGGCTCGGCCGCAGCTTCCGGGCGGGTGACGGTGACACCGCAGATCACTGCACCGATGAAGAACAAAACCGCACTGACTTGCATAAGCCGGACGAAGCTGGAATCGGTCAGCGTCCCCGCAGCAATCAAACCCATGCAAGCCACCGCAATCAGCGATGCCAGACGCGACACAGCGTTGTTGATCGCTGACGCGATCCCACTGTGCGCGGGCTCGACGGACGACAAGGCGACCGATATCAACGGTGTGACCGTGGCAACCAGACCTGTGGCTAGCAGGGTCATCCCGGGTAGCAACTGGGTGACGAAGTTGAACCCGTGTCCGGACGGGCGGATCAGGAGGAGTCCAATTCCGCCCAACAGGGGGCCGGTCATCAAGAAGATCCGGGGGCCAATCCGTGCGGCCGTCCTTCCGACACGCCTGGCGAACAGAAACGACATAATGGGGATGGGCAAGGTAGCCAACCCCGCCGCGGTTGCCGAGTATCCCGCCACCTCCTGGGCGAAGAGGGAAATGACCAGCGAGCCCACTGCGAGGCCACCATAGATGAACGCTGTGGCCAAATTGGCACCAGCGAAGTTGCGAATCGCGAAGAGACGCAGCGGCACCAAGGGATGCGAGGATCGGCGCTGCGACGCCACGAACGCCACCAACGCCGTGATCCCACTGACCATCGACCCGGTGACGACGGGGTCGAACCAGCCACGCCGCTGCGACTCGATGAGTGCAAAAACCGTGGCGGTGAGTCCAAACGCTGACAACAAAGCGCCGGCGACGTCAATGCGGGCGTATTCGGACGGGCCGGGCATCGGGCACATCCAAAACGTCAAGGCGAAGCCGATAACCATCGGGATCGCAGACAACACGTAAATCCATCGCCAGGTGAGGAAGTCCACGGTCAATCCCCCGAGCAGGGGGCCCAACGCAAATGCGGTGCCAGTCCATCCAGTCCAGGATCCGATGGCCGCGGATTGGTGTGCGCCGTCGAATGCCGAGTTGATCAGCGCCAGCGAGCCAGGCACGAGGAACGCAGCGCCCAGTCCCTGGATGACGCGTCCAGTAATCAGGATCCCCGCTGAGGGCGCAGTAGCCGCCAACATTGATCCGACGCCGAAGGCCAGCAAACCAATGCGCATCACCGACACGCGCCCCAGCAAGTCCGAGACGGACCCCCCGGGCAAAACCATGGCAACCATGGCCAGCAGGTAGCCATCAACAACCCACTGCTGCAAAGCCAGGCCGCCGCCGAGGTCGTGCTGCATCGCCGGCAGCGCCAAATTGATGACGGTGCCATCAAGGAAGGCAACCATCGATACCATGATCGCTACAACCATGACCCGACTGGTGGGCGCGGTGTCGCGAACTTTCATGCTGAATCCGGTGGGCGTGCGCGATCATTGAGTCCGACCCCGCAAGCCGATCGCGCTGCAGTCTTCGCAGCCTCATCGCGGTTAGGCCCGGAATCCCCGTTGCACCGCGTCGCCGTGGACCTGCGGTTCGGCGGGCGCCAGATGATCGAAGTTCTGCGGAAAGAGCGCATTGTTCGCCGCACAACCTCCAGGCTACCCGAAACGCGGCCGATTGGGTCGTCCACCCCATACCAGGCGGACGCCATGTATAAATAGACTTTAGTGATTTCCAGTGCGGACCGCTCGATATGGGTCGTATGCCCCAGCATGGCGAGAGTGCAGGCTAAGCTCCCGGCCGGCTGACCACCTTTGCGCTCTGGCCACCGCGTCGATAAAAGGGAGGGTGTCACATCATTTCGATACCCTAGTCACCAATGGCGATTGACGGCTTCACATCCTCGTCTTGATCCCGAACTCGCCGGCGTGACGGCAGCCTCCCCACGATGAACTCCTTGATGGACGCCTCGTTGCATGCTCGTCAAAGCCGGCTCATACTGGGCCATATAACCCAACACGTGCGAATCCACACTGCCCACCGAGCGACAACGTCATACCAGTTATCAGGCTTAGTACTTGCGGGCCATCTGAAGGCCTCATCAGGGAAGGGACACAACCAAAGTGGTAACGGTAGCGATCGTCGCTCAGTCGGACTACGGGCACACCTGGAGGCAGGCGCAAGCCGTCTGCGAGGGCGCCCGGGCCGGCGGCGCACAAGTGCACCTGATACGCATTGACCAAGACGGGATCGTCGACGACGCCGGCTGGGATGCGCTGGTCAGTGCGGATGGGATTCTATTCGGTTGCCCAACTCACATGGGCGGACCATCCTGGCAGTTCAAACGCTTCGCCGATGCCACCAATCATAGGACCTGGGTCCCGGCCCTGTGGCGAGACAAGATCGCGGGCGGCTTCACCAACTCGGCGGCGATGAGCGGCGATAAGTTCTCCACCCTGACGTACTTCTGGACGCTGGCCATGCAGCACGGAATGGTCTGGATCGGCTCAGGGATGAAGCCTGCGATCGGCTTTGACAAGAACGCACCACGCGAAAGCCTCAATTACATAGGGGCTTACACCGGTGTGATGGCGGCGAGTCCGCTCAACGACCCGGCCGATATGTCACGGGCGGACCTTGTCACCGCAACAGCTTTCGGTGAACGCGTCGCGACCTACATCGCGAGCGGCAACACCCCAGAAACCCCATACCGCGACTTGACCCTCGACTAGCAGACCACGCCGCCCCGGCGTCACGTCGGTCCAGGAGACGTTTTCCGCGGTGCCTCACACGCTGAACAGCCTTCCCGCAGATGGACAGATCGGCTGGGCAGCCCCGGTCGAGTCGCGGGGCGTGGATTCCAAACCCCCTGATCTGGCGGGTATCAGTAATGCGAATATCTATCATGTTGCGCCCCTGGGCGATTGGTTTTCCGTGTGGCTAATCGGCTTCCGGACGGTTGGGCTGATTCGAGGCCGCCGCACGGAGTAGGCAATTTTCACTTCGCGTCGCCTTACTGGGTCAGATGACCCATTACGGTGTATGCTGTGCTTTAAACCGCGCGCAGCGTCATGCATTACGAGGTTGAGAGGGACAAACCGAAGATGGCACAGGATCAGTTCGCACCACTGGCATTTGCCCCGCAACGAGTGCCGCGCCATAGCCGGATCGCAGGGCTGCTAGCCCGTTATGCCCTGGTCGTCGTGATCGCGTGGTTCGGTGCCATGAAGTTCACCCACCATGAGTCCTACAACATTTCGCGATTTGTCGGACACAGCCCGCTTATGAGTTGGGCCTACAGCGTCATGTCCATCAGGACCTTCGGGGCGCTGACCGGTGTCGCTGAACTGGCCACTGCGGCATTACTGGCGCTCAAACCATGGTCACCCCGGTTGTCTGTTCTGGGGGGTGTTCTCGCGACTCTGTTCTTCCTCGGCACACTGAGCTTTATGATCTCGACACCGGGGATCGGTGAACCGACTGCCGGTGGGTTCCCGGTGTTGTCGGACAACGGCGAATTCCTGATGAAAGACATCGCCTTGTTGGGTCTGGCCGTATGGACGCTGTCCGACTCTTGGGAAGCAACCCGGCGCCGAGCGAATGAACGGCAGGATGACCGCGCGGCCGCAACGCGATAACCGGGCGGGCGACGTTGAGGGACGCCGGAAAGGCGGACTTCTTGAAGACGGTGGGCGACGGGCACTCGAGGGCGTGTCATCTCGCTGCGGACATTTCCTGGGAGCCGACCGAGGCCGTCAACTCAGCAAGTTCAACCAGCGGGGATGCGCGACCGACCGCCCAACCACTCCACAGGAGTGCTTTGGAGCCCTGAAACGGTCACACCGTTACTGCTACCTCCGGACGACCTCGGGATAAAACACGGGGCTTTCTCGTCGATCGAACATGCCGTAGTCACGCACGATGCGAATGGTTCGGCGCCTCGCGTCGGTGCCGTGAGGCGGCACGGACGCTGTTGCGGACTTGTCGTCACGCCAGGTTCGTAGGATCGGATTCCCCGGATTGAAGACACCATCGAATACATCCCAGGACACCAATCCGGCCGTACTGGTGTCTAATCCCAGCGCTTTGGCAGTTTCGTCGGCAGCTGAATGATCAAGCGCCTCATCCTGAAATGGTCTCAACGGGCTCACAAGGATGACTGTCGTTCCCTCACCGACCTCTGTCACATCCAGGCGTTGTTCCTCAAGCCGAGAGCCAGCCGGGACGTGGCTATCGGTGGTGACCTGACCGACACGCAGGTGGTAGTCGGCGAAGATCTCCCTGCGTCCCTTGGTTGAAACACCGTGGTGCGCGCCGGAGATACGCCATCGGACGGCAGCTTTCTCATCGCGCCAGTCCGACACCGACAGAATGCATCCGGGCCTGGTCAGACTGCGATAGCGAACGTTGTCGATGAAACCGTCCATCGTTTCCAGCTTGGGCTTAAGCATTTTGACGTAGTCAAAAATAGGCATTCGCCTTCCCCGGGTGGGGATGGAGCTCAAAGGGAACGGCGAACATGACAACTTCCTCCCTGGCGAGGTGAGCGGACGCGAACGTCCGTCTGGACTGCTCGGCACGCAGCTCGCATCGGAAATGCTGGTAATGCCTGTTCTCCGCTTGGTTGTCGAGATTGTCGAGCGCGCCCTCCGCCGCCACCCAGCTTACTGGGTCATATGACCCAACGTCAGCTTGAGCGGACAACGTCTACCAACGCGATGTGCTTCAAGCCCATGACCGACGACGCCCCTTAATGCCAGCTTCGGCTCAACTAGCGTGCGGCCAAACGCTCCTCATTCATCAACTCCGCGCAGTCTCATAGCGCGTGGGCTGACGGCAGCCGTCAGATTCGATACAGCTGTGCGCGCATTCACTCCGACATTTCACAACGACGACGCGGCGTTGAGCATAAACCTGCGGTCACGGTGTCGCAGTAGCTGCCAACGCAGCCGTCAAGGACGACACGAAATGTTCGGCGACTACAACGCCGTGGGCCAGTTGAGCACTGACATGGCTTGTGGGACCGAGGATATAGGTAGACCCGGCGACGTCGGCGGGACCGACAACGACCACAGTCGACCCGGCCGACACCAGATCACTGGCCAGTCGTTGCGAATGTGCGCTATTGGCCGCGTCGCGCCCGCTGAAAAGCAGAGCTGTCAAATGTGTGTCGGCCTTCTGGCGGATGACGTGTCCGGATTGCTCGCCGATATAACCTTCCGCTGTGACTCCGGTCGCCTCGGTGGTGAGAGAAGCCGCGTAAAAAGATGTCGCCGCATGTTCGCCGAAGCCGATGTAGGCCAGGCGCGAATCCGGGTTGGCCGCAAACGCAGCCGCCACCTCCCTCAACCTGATCGGTAACGTAGTCTCGGCTACAACGCTCGCAGTGATGGAGATATCGTCGTTGTCTTCGCTCAGAATCATCGAGGCGAGGTAGTCATGTGCGGCCAGGGCGTTCAAAAACCCTTGCGAGCTCCGCAACGAAATGCTGCGCAGCAGAATCTCACTGTCAGCGGCCGCTGCCAATGGACTCGCCAGGTCGTCGGTGATCGCGACAATAGCGGCGGGCCTGGTGGTTTCGTCGAGAGTCTTTAGCAATGCTATTAATTCCGCGCGCACGCCCGACCGCGACGTTGCGATCAGCAGTGAATCGGGAGTGATGAGGTCATAGTTATCAAGAAGCTTCGCGGCGTCGATCCACAAGGTGGGCTTTCCGCGCGAGACCAGTCGTCGCCAGCTCGGCAGCCCCGCGAAATGGGACGGGCCCATACCGGTCAGAATGATCCGGTCGTGGGGGCCGTGCAGCAGCGGATATAACCCCAACGAGACGGGCGCCTGGTCAAGGTCACGTAACGCTTGCACCTGCGCGTTTACGTCGATGCGAAACACGGAAGTCATGGCTTCTCTACGCCGTCCTCGACGATAAGAGGCATCACCGAAACAGGCTGAGCCAGGGCGGACCTGAGGTGCTGAGGCCGGGATTGTCGTCCCCCGCACTCAGGTATGTGCCGTGACCGAGTCAGAAGCAACTGCCGCGCCAGAACTTCAACTCCGGCACATTTGGTGCCGTTCTGGTGCCATATCTGCCTGACTCGCTCTCCCTGCTGGTGCACGCGGCGGCGTCGTACCAGATGTCGGCCAACCGGATGCGCGCAACGCGGGCCCGGACAATGTCGGGGTGCCCTAGCCGAGGTTGGGCGCCCCGGATGGCCGCTCGCCTGCGATCCAGGTTTTTGAGTCCGGAAAGCAATTGAGCGGCAACGAGTTCCCGTAAAGTACTGCTTGCGATGCATTCCTAACATCCAATGACTGAGGACGCATCCTGTGGTAACCGTGATGGCTGCGTCTGTGCTGCTACCCCTTTTCGACCGATTGGCAAGACGCGCCAACCACCCCGGCGGCGGCAGGCAACCCGCCGCACCCTGCTACTAACTAGGCTGCAGCTGGGCGGGGTGAGCTGTCATCACCCGCGCCATCGATCACCCGGGTGAAAGCCGCCTAGGATCCGGGCCAGTGGATTACCGCAGTCCCGGGGGTTGCCAAGACTGGGCGATGCTCGCGACCAAATCACTCATCGCGACATCAGCCTTTCCGGGTTCAGCACCGTATTGCGGAGGGCCGGTGTCAGCAAGACAACGCCAAAGGTTGAGGATCTGCGGTGTCCGCCTGCTAAAACTCGGGATGGTTCGTGCTAGCTGCCCACACAAGTAACACTGGTCGCGAGCTCCGCCGTGGTTCCGACCAATTCACGCCGCTGTTCGCCGGCGGCCCCGCGTACACCAATAGACCGTTTGGTGTACAACGACAGGCCAACTCAGATCTTCTTCGATAGCCGGTGCATAGCCTAGATCCAGTTCACGCGTTGCCGAAACAGCGCTGAACTTGGAGGAACGTGCATGCGGTCCGCTGGTACTAAGACAGCCGGGCACGTTGCTCGCGCACGCCGTCGCCGCCACAGGATCGCTGCCGCTGCCGGTCGCGCCCGGCGACGCGCCGTTGCAACCCCGCCCGGGAGAGCCCGGTCCTACAAGAGAACGGCGGCAGAAGACCTGGACGTAGGTGGTTCCGTCTCTGCGCATACCGCTGCGGAGCGATGCCATGTCGGCAGCACAACCGCAGATGTTGATGAGATGTTGATAAAAAAGAAAACTGGCCAGGGCCTGATGGCTCTGACCAGCCGATTTCCTGTGGAGCTGCCGGGAATCGAACCCGGGTCCTACGGCATTCCCTCAAGGCTTCTCCGTGCGCAGTTCGCTATGCCTCTGCTCGGATCTCCTGGTCACGCGAACAAGCCAGGATGACGATCCCAGTCGCTGTTAGTGTCCCGATAAGTCCCGCGACCGGACTAATCGGTTGATCCCTCTAGCTGATGCCAGGGTCCGGGTCGAGGGCTTTCCCGGTCTGACAGACTAGCTGTCGCTTAGGCAGCGAGAGCGTAGTCGCGCTGTACTGAAACGGCGCTTATATAGTTGCAACGAC
>Ga0210396_10003182_pt1 | contig 16478 bp, 10 predicted proteins | sample IncBWH17OmetaG_FD_155466 | JGI IMG/M metagenome (GOLD analysis project Ga0210396, IMG submission 155466) | Forest soil microbial communities from Barre Woods Harvard Forest LTER site, Petersham, Massachusetts, United States - Inc-BW-H-17-O ... | reverse complement strand
TCCAGGCCGTGAAGTTCAAGGGGAAACCCTCGCGACCCCTCTAGTAGAGGAGGGCGCTATGCTTCGCTTACCTGCTGTTGCTGGACAATTTTATCCTGCCGCTCCTGCGGAACTTTCCGCTCTCATCCGAAAATATACGGCGAAACACGAACCGCCCCAGCGCGTGCTTGCTTGCCTGGTGCCTCACGCCGGGTATGTTTATTCCGGGCACGTCGCCGGTGCCGTATTTGCGCGCATCATTTTGCCGAAACGCATTGTGATTCTCGGCGTGCGGCATCAACCGCATGGCGAACCACTGGCGATCCTCTCCGAAGGCGCATGGCGCACCCCGCTTGGCGACGCGCCGATAGACACCGATCTCGCGCAGCTGTTGCGTAATGCGTGTCCGTCGCTCCGTGAGGACCCCGTCGCGCATAGCCGCGAGCACTCCCTTGAAGTGGAAATTCCTTTTTTGCAGGAACTGGACCCGGCGTTTTCGTTTGTGCCCATTGCCATTGGACACCTGCGTTTCGAAGAACTGGAAAAAACCGGGCGCGAAATCGCCCGCGCGCTTTCGGATGTCTCGGAAGATGTTCTGCTGGTCACCTCGTCCGACATGAATCACTACGAGGATGATGAGACTACCCGCTGGAAAGATCACATGGCCATGGAACGTTTGCTGCAACTTGATGCCAAGAAGCTCTACCAGACCTGCACTGAGGAACGTGTTTCCATGTGTGGACTAGGCCCTGCCGTGGTCATGCTCAGCGCGTTGAAAACTCTCGGCGTCCAGAACGCACAAGTCGTCCGCTATGCAACTTCGGGCGATGTTTCGGCTGATCGCAGCGCGGTGGTCGGTTACGCGGGAATGATTTTCTACTAGAATTTCCCAAGACTCTCACTACTCGCACAAAATAAAAAGGGCCCGCGATTTTCCGCGAGCCCATGATTTCGGATTGCCTGAGTTATTAGTGAACGCGTCCACCGCCACTTGAAGGATGAGAGCCACTCGAACTCCCTCGTGAAGTACTCGTTCCGGCGCTAGACCCGGGCATGCCCCAGACGGAGGAATTCCAAGCGCCAGAGGACGAACCGCTGCTTCCGCCAGTTCGCGCGGGAGCGGGCGTCATTGCAGGCCGCGGCGGAGTTACCGCGGCGCGTGAAACAGATGTCACCGTCGTGTTGTGCGCAGCAGAACTGCCATTCACGGCGTTCGCCGGTATCACCCCTGGATGTCCTGCTTCGTTTACCTGCCTGACAGAATTCACTGCGGATGCCGTGGCTACTACACCATTGGGAGCGCTGTTCGAATTAACAAAGCGATGTTCCGTTGGGTCGTAAACGATTGAAGATTGCCGCGTCGCCGTCACCGAACGTGCCACGCTAACAGTTGTCGGAATCGTCCGAGACACACCGGTTGGAGCAGCACTGCGCGTCAGACTCGCACCGGCCAAAGTTTCGCGCGGCACTTGCTTCACGACGCTCCACTTTTCAGTTCCGCTGGCAGCAACCAGGCTCTTGCCTACGGTATTGCCCTGCACCGGATAAATTCCTTGCGCCAGATTGGCGGCTGTTTTGCCGTGAGCGTCCAGAGGACTTGCGGGAACCAATCCGAGCGTCGTGCCAGAGCGCACCCACACTGCAGTCACCGGCTGATAGCGCAGCGGAGTTCCCGCACCAAATCCGGTGGGTAGCCAAACCCAGCCGTACGCCGGCGCGAATGTCCATCCGCCGTAGTGATACGGCAGCCAGCCCCACGGCGCCGAGCCCATGAAGCCCCATCCACCGAGCCCCTGGTCAAAATAAAAATTGCCGTAATCAAACGGACACCATCCCAGTCCCACGCCAAACGGCCGCCATCCATACCCGTATCCCGCCACGGAATACCACGAGCCGTAGGTATACAAATCAGAAAAGCCTGCCGTGTAGTTCGGCGAATTCACATATTGCGCCGAATTATTCGTAGCAGTCACCACGCTATCGATACGTCCGGATACCCAATGATCGAAATCATCCAGGTCCGCAGCCCGCCCGATCTCTTGTTTTCCGCCGTCATTCACATGCACGGAAAGCGACTGCCCTTTTCCCAGAGGCGTCGAATCGTCTTTGTGCAAGACCGCTACTCGCCCGCGTTCCACATTCACCGTGCTGCCATCATCAAAATTATCCACGCGGAATGTAGTCCGCCCGTTCGCTTCCACCGTGAAATCGCCGCCGGTGACGCTGAAATAATCGCCCATCGCCGGGTTCACATAAAAAATCCCGCTACCCTGGCGCAGCACCAAGCGCGAAATTCGGCCGCCGTCATGCAGCGAAAGATCGTAAAACTCCACCACCGAATTGGCGCCCATAAACGCCATAGCCCCATTTTCGAATTCCACTTCCGCTCGTCCGTTTCCGGTAGCCACGACGTAGCCTTCGCGAATCGGCAGATTCAGCGGCGCGGTTTCCCACACGGCCTTCGTATCCGTCAAGGGATCGTCATGGAACTCACGTGCGAAGCGCACATCCCCCTGGATCAAACTCAGTCGAACGATCCGCACATGGCTGGAATCCGCCGCGGCCGGGGATGGCAAAATTGTGATGAAGAAGAAAAGAGCGATAAGTGCAAGGACAACCGTGGAGCGTTTCATGGCAGTACCTCGAGGTACCTTCTGCAAGCTTAGACGATAGCGCAGTTCCGCGGGTTGCGTTGTAAATAATCGGTCCGGCTAGCCAGTCGCCACCCGCCAGTCGCACCCTGAATTTCGCGTTTCAGCCGCCAAAGTCCGCCGTCCACGCAAGGCTACTCCGCTCCAGTCTCCATGGAAATTCGATTGACTGATGGACACCATAAGAAATTTTCATCGGCATCTTCTTGACTCTTCGAGGCTTGCAGGCTATTTTCTGTTCCTCTAGGTCCACCATGTGTAGCTTCTTCCACCAGTAGATTCTTTCTCGCCAAAGCTTCGAGAAAGCCGTCTGAACGTCGGAGGGGTAGTGGTCGCCCGCCAATGCGGGGTAGTGGGTACATTTTCATAGGGGGTATGTCATGAAGGGTTATGTCCGCGCTTTATTCTTCCTTTTTATTCTTGCAGTAGCAGTCGCCCCGAGAGCATTCGCACAAGGCGGAGCTACGGGCGCGATTAATGGCACGGTGCTCGACGTAAATGGTGGCTCCGTAGCCGATGCAGATATTCAAATCATCAGCACTTCTACAGATCAACTGGTCCGCCGGTTGAGCACCGGCCCGGATGGATTGTTCGTAGCCACTTTGCTTCCACCGGGAACGTACTACGTGGTGGTAAACAAATCTGGCTTCTCGGAAGCAAAAGCCAGCAACATTGAAGTCCGCGTTACCGAAACCACCCGGCTCAACATCGCTTTGAAGCCTGGCACCGTCTCCGAAAAGGTGGAAATTTCCGCGCAGGTCACCAGCGTCGAAACGACTAACGCCACCACCGGGCAGTCCATTGGCGCCAGCACCGTTCGCAATCTCCCGCTCGCCACACAAAACTTTCAACAATTGTTGACGCTATCCGCAGGCGCTCAAAGTGATCTCAACAACTCTACACAGTTGGGTCGCGGCGATGTCCGCATCATCGTGAACGGCCAACGCGAAGACAACAACAACTATCTGATCGAAGGCATCAGCGCCACCGACTACAACGTCGCGGAGCTGACCAACACGCCGCTCCCTAATGCCGACGTGATCCAGGAATTCAGGGTGCAGACCTCGCTCTACGATGCCACCCAGGGACGCAACGGCGGCGGCAACATCAACGCCATTCTGAAGACCGGTACTCGTCAGTTCCACGGCGACGCGTACGAGTTTTTTCGTAACAACGTCTTGAACGCCAACGACTATTTCTTGAATGCCAGCGGCCAGAGCCGTCCGGTGCTGAAGCAGAATATTTTCGGTGGCAGTTTGGGCGGCCCGGTAGGCAGCGAGAAACTCGGCTTTTTTTTCGTGAACTACCAAGGCACTCGGCAACGTAGCGGATTATCTCCGGGTACATTCATCAGCACCATTCTTCCCGCTATTCCGGCCGATCGCTCCGTGGCCTCGCTCACCCAGGCATTTTTCCCGCAAGGTTTGCCTGCCGGCGTGACGCTGGATCCCGTCGCAGTCGCCCTGTTGCAGTTCAAGAGCAATCAATTTGGCGGTTTGACGAACGGCTACCTGATTCCCAGCGTGACTAACAGCGGCAATGGCTCGGGAATTTTTTCTTACAGTACGCCCGGCAAATATACTGACGACCAGTTCACTACCAACTGGGACAAAGAATTTAATGGCGGGAACGACAAAATCTCCGAGCGGTTCTTTTATTCCAACTTTTCAACCTTTGAACCTTTTGGCGCTGGCGGATTGCAGGCCTCGCTCGGCGGCAGCATTGCTGCATCCGACCTGAATTTTCCCTACACGCTGCCGGTTCGCGACAGATTCTTCGGATTGACTGAGACGCACCTGTTTTCTCCCGCAATCGTCAACGAAGTGCGCTTCGGCTTCGTGCACATCAACAACGCCGCCATTAACGATCCCCCGGTCACTTATGCGGACCTGGGCATCAATCGTCCGATGAGCAACATCACCAACAGCATTTACAAATTCAGCTTTGGCAGTTCCGGCTTTCAGATCGGTCCCACGCCGCAAGCCGACACCTCCAACCTTCAAAATAACTACACCGCCGTCGACACTGTCTCGTGGGTGCACGGCGCGCACGTCTTCCGCTTCGGCGGCGAAATGGATTTCGTCAATCTCGACAAACTCTTCCCGCAAACGTTTAACGGCCAGATTTTCTTCACCAATACGCCGGCCTCGACAACTTCGCCTTTGCCTTTCAACACCACCGACTTTCAAAACTTCCTGGTCGGTGCGCCGCAATTCAGCTTTGGTGGTGGCGGCGTCTACAACCACAAATACAAACAAAACGACTTCGCGGTGTTTTTCCAGGATGACTGGAAGGCCACGAAGAATCTGACTTTGAACCTGGGCCTGCGCACCGAACTGATGGGCGCATGGATTGATGGCGCGTGCCACATTGGCAACGTGCAATCCAGCCTGACCCTGCAAGGGCAAAATCCATTCGTCTATCCCGGCTGCGTAAATAATTTGGGCGTCACCGATTTCACCGGTAACGCGCAAGCATCCACGTTTAACAGTCAATATTCCACCGGCTTGGGCCCACGCATTGGCCTGGCCTACGATTTGTTTGGCAAGCACAGCACTACCATCCGCGCTGGCTACGGTATCTACTACGTCCGCGAAGACGTGGGCGCGGTGGACCAACTCTCTTTTCAGACGCCGTTTCTCCCCATCGTTTTTGCCGGCAGCGCACCCGGAGGCCTGACCAATTTTTTCGCTCCTTGCGCCGCTGCAAATCCGAAACCGTATAGCCCGTACTGCGATCCGGTCACCGGTGCAAATGGCCCCAGTGGCGGAAATCCAAATGCCTTGCCTCCGGCCGGAGTGCTCAGCCCGGCGTTCCTTCCTTGCCTGTCTGTTTTGCAAGGCTTCGTGGCCAACGGCACCTCCACTCCGACAGCGGACTCCACGCAAACTCCGGTCTATGCGAATCAAGCTGGTTGCACCGGCAGCCTTCCTTCCGTAAACGATTTCGCATTGGAAGTGCCGCGCAATTTCAAAGTGCCCAACACCCAACAGTGGAATCTCACTGTTCAACGAGATCTAGGCAAACAGTGGATTTTGGAAGTTGGCTACGTCGGCACGCACGCCGTCCATCTGCGCGAAACGCGTGATGGCATTCAGTCGCTTGACGCCAGCACCGCGAATCCGGTTACCGTTACCGACGTGAACGGTGTGAAATACCAAATCACCGCGAATACTTTTTCCAACGCCATCGCGCGCACGCCTACGCCCGGACTAAACGGCTATGCGGGATATCAGATTTTCGCCAACGATGCCTACTCCCACTACCATTCGCTTCAGGCAACCCTGAGCCGCCGCTGGGGCGCAGGCTACTTCCAGGCTGCGTATACTTTTTCTAAATCCACCGACGCCACGTCAACCGGCAACACCGCGTTCAACACCGCCTACAACGATCAGAGCAACATCAGTGCATCGCGAGGATTGTCGGACTTCGATCGTCCCCATCGCTTTGTTGTCAGCTATGTTTACGCCTTACCTTTCTTTCAACACAGCGAAGGCGTGAAGAAGGCGGTCCTCGGCGGTTGGGAAGTTAGCGGCGTCACCATTTTCCAATCGGGAACTCCGTTCTCTATCTTTGACTCGGGCGCAGCCACCGCATTTCTCGGCGCAGGCAGCACGCCGCTCTTGGGTGCGGAACTTGCTCCGGGTGCAAGCATTTCCAGCGGCTATACCAGCGGAGGCGTTCACCAGCGCTTGAACGGCTACGTGAACATCGCCAATTTCACGCCAGTTCCGGTCATCGCCGCGAACCAGGCCATCTGCAGCGGTGGCGCGGGCGATACCAACTACTGCGTGACCGGCTTCGGTAATCTTGGCAGAAATATTTACCGCGGCCCGTACCAGCAAAACTGGGATTTCTCGCTCATCAAGAATATCCGCTTCCTGGAGCACCAGAACATCCGGTTCACTGCGGACTTCTTCAACTTGTTTAACCACACCAACTTTGCCAATCCCGTATCCACAGACGTGGAAAGCCCGGCTAATTTTGGTGTCATCACCAGCACCAAGGGCGTGCCGCGCTTGATTCAGTTCTCGCTGCGGTATTCCTTCTAGTCCGCAATTCAACGTAACTGTCAAAAAGGAGCGCGGCGTTTGCAGCGCTCCTTTTTTTGTTGGCCACCTGCAATGAGGAATTTCTCCCGCGAAGGGTGATATGATTTTCCGGCTATGCCAAAAATTGCAACGCGTGTTTCACAATTGACTGGTGAGGGCGCTCTCGCCGTTTATTCCCGCGCCAAAGAACTTGAAAAGGAAGGCCGCTCCATCATCCATCTGGAATTGGGTGAGCCCGATTTTCATCCCGCCGCTCCGGTGGTCGATGCGGTGCGTGCAGCCGTAGCCAATGGTCGTGATCGCTACGTGGCTACGCGCGGCATTCCCGCACTGCGGTCGGCTATCGCGGATTATTTGAAGCGCACCCGCAAGCTTGAAGTTGCGTCAGAACAAGTTTTGGTTGCTCCCGGCTGCAAAATGGCGCTCTCGTTGACGATGATGGCGCTCATCGAACCCGGCGACGAAGTTCTTTATCCTGATCCAAGTTTCCCCATCTATCCATCCTTCACACGCGGGCTCAACGCGACCGCCGTTCCGTATCGCCTGCTTGAACAGAATCAGTTTCAGCCCGACCTTGCCGAAATCGCTGCCAGAATTACGCCGAAGACCCGGATGTTGATCTTCAACTCGCCCAACAATCCGACCGGAACTGTTTTTAGCGAATCCGTCGTTAGACAAATTGCCGACCTGGCGCGCCGCCACGATCTGTGGGTTATCGCCGACGAAATTTATGCCCGCATTCTTTTTCAGGGCGAATACAAATCCATCTGGGCTCTGCACGGGATGCCCGAGCGCACCGTAATCATCGACGGTTTTTCGAAGTCCTTCGCGATGACCGGATGGCGCCTGGGTTACGCCGTCGCACAAAAACACGTAATCGATGCCCTCGACATGCTGGTGCTCAACACCTTCACTTGTACCGCCGAATTCACCCAAGTCGCCGCAGTCGAAGCCCTCAACGATTCAACGAATGCCGTCCCCGCCATGGTCGAAGAGTATCGCAAGCGCCGCGATATTTTCGTGAAGCGCTTGAACACCATTCCCGGTTTCCGCTGCCAGACTCCCGAAGGTGCTTTTTACGCATGGGTGAATATCGAGGACACTGGTATGTCCGCGGAAGAAGTGCAGAAAGTTCTGCTTGAGGAAGTGGGCGTGGCCGGAATTGCCGGGGCCGCCTTCGGCGCTGAAGGCAGAAATTATCTTCGCTTCTCGCTGGTCAGCGCGGCGCACTTGTTAGAAGAAGCTTTGGATCGCATGGAACGAGTCTCGCTGCGTTGGCGTTCCACCGTTTCCCGATAGCAGCACTTTGTAACACTCGACATGTAAACAAGATCTGTCCTGGAGCTACGTGAAAATGAAACATTTGCTGCAAGTGAGTTTGGCGTTTGTAGTTCTCGCTGCCACTGCGCAATTCGCAGCCGCGCAAGCCCGTCCCTATCCTGCGGGAGATGTCAGAAAGACCTACGAGCGATTCCTCAAGCAGATCGATGCCATTCCCATGTACGACAACCACTCCCACCCCGGCTTTGCCGACGATTCCGACGTCGACGCCATGGCCTCTCCCCCCGATGAAAGCGCCACGCTCCGGCTGCGCGACGACAATCCAGAATTCGTAGCCGCGGCCAAGGCGATGTTTGGCTACCCTTACGACGATTTCAAGCCGGAGCATGCCAAGTGGCTGGCCGATAAAAAGAAAGCTGCCGAAGCCAAAGGCGGCACGGAATATTTCGACACCATTCTCGACAAATTGAACGTCGACATTTGCCTGGCCAATCGCGCCATGATGCCTACGTATCTCGATCCCAAGCGCTTCCACTGGGTTTTCTTCGGCGACTCGTTCTTCTTCCCATTTGACAATCGCGATCAAACCGCGAGCACGCCCGACATGGGCGTCTATGTGCCTCTGCAGGAGAAAATGCTTTCGCGTTGGAAAAAGCAGGAAGGTGTTGAAGGTTTGCCGGCCGATCTCGCCGGCTACGAAGACTTAGTGCGGCGCACTATGGAAGACAATCAGAAAAAAGGTGGCGTGGCCATTAAATTTGAAGCTGCCTATTTTCGCTCGCTGCATTTTTCCGATCCACCACGCGAGAAAGCTGAGGCGCTCTACAACAAATATCACGCCGGTGGCGTCCCCACCTCCGAAGAGTACCGCCTATTTCAAGATTACATTTTTCGCGTGATGGTGCAGCAAGCCGGGAAACTACATTTGCCGATGCACTTTCACTCCTGCGTAGGCATTGGAGATTATTTCAGCCTGCACAACGGCAATGTTCTGAACCTGGAAAATGTAGTCCGCGATGCGCGCTACAAAAATGTCACTTTCGTGCTCATTCATGGCGGCTGGCCGTACGAACGCGAAGCGGCGCTGATGACCGCGGTGAAGAATGTTTACCTCGACACTTCCTTCCAAACCGAGATGCTCTATCCTTCGCAATTCAAAGAAGTCGTAAAACAGCTGCTCACCCTTTATCCTGACAAAATGATGTACGGTTCAGACGCTTTCCCTTTCAACGAAGCGCTTGGCGCCGAGGAAAGCTTCTGGCTTGCCGCTCGCACCACTCGCGAAGGTTTGGCCGCCGCGCTTGCCGAACTGGTCGAAGAAGGCGCCATCAACGAAACCAAAGCGATGGAATTGGCGCACAATTATCTGCACGACAATGCCGCCCGGCTCTATGGAGACAAGAAATGACTGCTAAATCTGAATTCAAATACATTCCCTGGAAAACCGTGGAGCGCGAGCATCTCAACGACAACATTGACCGTGAAATGTTGCATGGCGAGAAAGTCATGCTGGCCCGCGTGCTGATGAAGAAAGGCGCGCACGTCCCGCTGCATCATCACCACAACGAACAGGTAACGTACATCCTCGAAGGCGCCCTGAAATTTGCCATCGATGGAAAAGAAGTGGTGGTGCGTGCCGGCGAAGTGCTCTGCATCCCGCCGCACATGCCGCACGAAGCCTGGGCGCTCGAAGACACTGTGGATCTCGACGTATTCACCCCGCCTCGCGAAGATTGGCTCAACAAGACGGACGACTACTTGCGCCACGACGTGCCAATGAAGAAGTAGGCTGGCTGCTGCATCGGCCGCTAGCCTCAATACGAACTGTGCTCCGCGTTCGTGCTGCTCACAACTCCGTTCACTACTGACAATGAATAGCTATCGCCATTTCCTTTCCATGTGCTGATCTGGAAAGTTTTTCCCGGCGCAATTCGTTGCACCTTGATGTCCTTGAACGTCAGCGGTTGGCGGTAAGAACAAGTCGCAGGCGCAGCCGTCGATTCCAGAAAGTACGCCGGTCCTTCACCAACTACCTGCGCCGAACCATCTGATTTCACCAGCACCGCTGCATTTTCATCCACACCAATCGCGCGAACGCGTTTGCTCCATCCGTCTTGCGAAATCCGCGCCATAAACACCAGTAATCGCCCCAGTCGATCACGCTTCACAAAGTGTGTATCCGTGATGGTGCCGGCAAGCAATGGAATCTCTAAAAAGTCGCGAGACAATGTCACTTTGTTTCCGTACGGATTCGCCAGCGATTCCGGCGAATGGATCGTATCAATCATCGACGCGAACGAATATTCGCCGAGTACCGCTAAGCCCGCGCTCGATCCACCAGTTGGCTTACCCTCCAGGATGTGGCGATTCAGCGCCGCCTGCACCGGCGTATCTTGCCAAAAGCGCACGTAGTTCGACTGATCGCCACCGGCAATGAAAATGGTTTCGGCCTGATCGATGATTTGGACCACCTTGGCATCGTCCGAATCTTCGCGATCATTAAACACGATGGTAGCCACTGAGTTTAGTGGGCAAACCGCGTTTATTTCCTTATTCACTTTTGTCGCGTAGTCGCCTTCCGTGTTGGCGCGCAAAATTAGAAAATCGCCGCCATTCGTCGCATCGCACAGGAACTGAAACGCCGCATCCTGCTTCGCGCCACCGCCCATCAGGGCAAATCCTGGGCGCGGCTTCACCACCACATCAGCATCGCGTCCGGTTCGAAAATATTTCCACTTCGGTTGGGCGCTCAGTGCGCCGGGGAGTAAAAGCAAAATCAGGCTAAGCAGAACGCGGTTCGAAAGACTCACCAGATTTTGCAGGACTCCTCCCGCACCATCGGGTCGCCTTTTTTGCAGCCAAACGCTTTGGCGAATGCCGCCATGTTTGAAAGCGGCCCGTTGCCGCGATAATGTGGCAACGGATGAGGATCGGTGTTAGCCTGCAACCGCGAATATTCCGCTCTCTGGTTCGTGCCCCAAACCTGCGCCCAACCCAGAAAGAATCGCTGCTCCGGCGTAAATCCGTCGATATCTTTCGGCCGCTTGCCTTCAATGGATTTTTCGTAGGCCGCGTACGCAATCGCCAGGCCGCCCAAATCGCCGATGCTTTCGCCAAGAACCAATTTGCCGTTCTGGTGCAATCCCGGCTCAACTTCGTAGCCATTGAATTGATTCACGACGCAGTCGCCGCGCGCCGTAAAATTTTTGCGATCCTCCGGCGTCCACCACATGTGCAGATTGCCTTTGCCGTCGAACTTCGACCCCTGATCGTCGAAGCCGTGGCTGATTTCATGCCCAATCACCGCGCCGATTCCACCATAGTTCACCGCATCGTCCGCGGTTGGACTATAAAACGGGGGCTGCAGAATGCCTGCCGGAAACACAATCTCGTTCATCCCCGAATTGTAATAAGCATTCACCGTCGGCGGCGTCATGCCCCATTCGGTGCGATCCAATGGCTGCCCGATCTTGCCTAGTTGTCGCGCTGTTTCGAATTCGATGCTGTGCCGCACATTCTCCACATACGACGTGCGCACCACGGTCAGCTTTGAATAGTCCCGCCACTTGTCGGTGTACCCGATCTTGACGGTAAACGCCTCCATCTTGGCCAGCGCTTCCTTCTTGGTTTCCGGTCCCATCCAGTCGAGCGTCGGAATGTCCGCGCGCAGCGCCGCAATCAGGTTGTTCACCATTTCTTTCGCGCGTGCCTTCGCTGCCGGCGGGAAATACTGATCTACATAGACCTGTCCCAGCGCTTCGCCCAAGCCTTGATCCACGGATTGCACGCAGCGCTTCCATCGCGGCAGAATCTCCTTTGTACCCGATAGCTTCTTGCCGTAGAAATCGAAATTTTCAAGCACAAACGCATCCGATAGCGAAGGCGCAGCGGCGTGCAGCACATGCCAGCGCAGATACACTTTCCAGTCTGGCAGTGGCACGGTGTCCAGTTCGTGATTCACTTCCTTGAAGAAGTCCGGCTGGCGAATATTGGCTTGCTCCAGCGTTGGCGCGCCCACCTGATGCAGAAAAGTATCCCAAGACCAATCCGGCGTGAGCGATTTCATCTCCGTCAGCGTCATCAGATTGTAGTTTTTCTCCGGATCGCGCAGCTCCACTCGGGTCTTCGAGGCTTTGGCCAGCGAAGTTTCAATGTCCACCACGGTCTTTGCTTCGGCCGCTGCTTTTTCCGGCGAATCGCCCGCCAGCTTAAACATGTTGGTCACGTGTTGAACGTAATCGGCGCGAAGTTGCTTCGACTTCTCGTCGTCGCGCAGATAGTAGTCGCGGTCCGGCATGCCCAATCCGCCCTGGCTGACCTGCGCAATCACCCGCGTACTGTCTTTGTAGTCTTGGCCGGAGGTGAAGCGAAACACCGCGTTCGATCCTTCGCGGTGCAGCTTCGCAATTTCCGCATCGAGCGCTTTGCGATCGCTTACGCCGTCGATGGCTGCCAGGTCCAGGGCAATCGGCTTGATTCCCGCCGACTCAATCGCCGTCGTGTCCATGCAGCTCGCATAATAATCGCCAATTTTTTGTTTATTGCTGCCTGCCGGCGCGTTGGCCTTTGCCGCATCTTCCAGAATCGTGCGCATTGCAGACAGATTCTTGTCGCGCAGCTCGGTGAATGTGCCCCAGCTTGGATACTCGGGAGGTATCGGATTGCTCTTCATCCAGCCGCCCATCGCAAATTGGTAGAAATCGTCGCAGGGCTTGCAGGTCGTGTCCATATTGGTCAGAGAGAAGCCCCACGAAGAACCATTCGCGTCAGACTTTGCTGTAATGCCTACTGCAAAGAGCAAAACCAGCGACACACACAGCAATGCACCGCAGCCTAAAACGTAAATGCGACGAAAACTCATAGCACGCTCCTCAGATGGTCGGGCGAGCGAGAATCTTACACGAATTTGAAGAAAGAAGGTGAGCAGCAGGGTCCCGCAACGCCGGAAATATAGCACAGAGCGATTCGCGTAATTAAGAATTCATCGAATCAGGCCGCCCACGAGTTCCTGGCGCTCGGGTTCTTGGGTTTTAGAATTTCGATGATTCAGCTACCAGATCTTGCAGGCTTGCGCGCGCACCATCGCTTCGCCCTTTTTGCAGCCAAACGCTTTGGCAAACTCCGGCATGTTGGAAAGCGGGCCATTCCCGCGGAAATGGGGCAACGGGTGAGGATTGGTATTCGTTTGCAGCCGTGCGAATTCTGGCCGCATATTTGTTCCCCATACTTGCGCCCAGCCCAGAAAGAAGCGCTGTTCGGGCGTGAAGCCATCCACATCTTTCGGCCGTTTGCCCTCGATGGATTTTTCGTAGGCCGCGTAGGCAATGGTGATGCCGCCGAGGTCCCCGATGCTTTCTCCCAGAACCAGCTTGCCGTTCTGATGCAGCCCCGGTTCCACTTCGTAACCGTCGAACTGCTTCACCACGCAATCGGCGTGCTCATCAAAATTTTTCCGATCGTCCGCGGTCCACCATTCGCGCAGATTGCCTTGCCCGTCAAACTTCGACCCTTCGTCGTCGAAGCCGTGGCTGATTTCGTGGCCGATCACCGCGCCCACACCGCCATAATTCACGGCATCATCCGCCTTCGGATCATAAAATGGCGGCTGCAGAATGCCCGCCGGGAAAACAATCTCGTTAAAAGTGGGATTGTAGTAGGCGTTTACCGTCGGCGGCGTCATGCCCCATTCGCCACGATCCACCGGCTTGCCGATTTTGCCCAATTCTCGCGCCTGATCAAACGAAGCGCCACGTTGCACGTTGGCCAGATACGAACTGCGATCCACGTTCAACGCGGAATAATCCCGCCACTTGTCCGGGTAGCCGATTTTTACAGTGAACGCTTCCATCTTCGCCAGCGCCTGCTTCTTGGTCTCTGGACCCATCCATGTGAGCGTCGGAATGTCCGCGCGCAACGCTGCAATCAGGTTGTTCACCATTTCCTTGGCATGCGCCTTCGCTTCCGCCGTGAAGTAGGTCTTCACATAAACTTCGCCCAGCGCTTCGCCCAGGTAGTGGTCAGTCTGCTGCACGCAGCGTTTCCAACGCGGCGTGATTTCCTTGGTGCCGGCCAGCTTCTTCCCGTAGAAATTGAAATTTTCCTGCACAAAATCTTCGGAAAGCACTGGCCCGGCCGAATGCAGCAAGTGCCACTTCAAATAGATTTTCCAGTCGGGCAGCGAAGTCGCCGTCAACTGGCGATCCAATTCCTTAAAAAAGTCCGGCTGGCCAATATTCGCTTCGCCCACCGCGGGTGCGCCCACATTCTTGAAGTAGCCTTCCCAAGACCACGTCGGCGTGAGCGTCTTCATCTGCGCCAGGGTCATTTTGTTGTAGTTCTTTTCCGGATCGCGTAGCTCCACGTTGGTCCGTGACGCTTTGGCCAGTGTCGTCTCCAGCGTCATCACTGTTTTCGCTTCGCTTGCCGCCTTGTCCGGGGCGTCCCCGGCCAGTTCAAACATTTTCGAAACGTGTTGCACGTACTCCTCGCGCAGCTTTTTCGATTTCTCGTCATCACGCAGATAGTAATCGCGATCCGGCATGCCCAAGCCACCCTGGTCCGCCTCGGCAATCATGTGGGTGCTGTCTTTAAAATCCGGCGAGGACCCAAACTCAAAGCCCGAATTAATCTCCAGACGATGCGCGTTCGCAATAGCCGCCTGCAGGTCGTTGGTGTTCTGGATAGCGTCGATCTTGGCCAGCTCCGGCTTCAGCGGTGTCAGTTTCGCTGCATCAATCGCCGATGTATCCATGCACGTGGCATAAAAATCGCCAATCTTCTGCTCGTTGGAACCCGCCGCGGCATGCGCCTTCGCCGAGCTATCCAGAATCGTGCGCATCGCGGTCAAATTCTTGTCGCGCAGCTCCGTAAACGTTCCCCAACTCGGATACTCCGGTGGAATTGGATTGCTCTTCATCCAGCCGCCCATTGCGTACTGATAAAAGTCATCGCAAGGCTTGCAGGTGGTGTCGAGGTTTTTCATCGAAAAGCCCCACGAGGCCGTGTCTCTCGCAGCTTTTGCGGTAAAGCCTGCCGACAGAATTAACGCCGCAGAAACGCCCAGCAAGCAGCAAAAACACAGCACCACCACGACACGGCGAAGATTCATATCCTACTCCTATTGAAAGGGAATTCAGTCATTAGCAGCAACAAAGTCTAGCAGAACAAACGAAAACGTGTGGCACCGTAAGGGCATAACATGTTGTGCCCAATCTTGGGTTCAACATTTTGCTGTTCAATTTCTATTCCGTCGCCGCACAATCCACGGGCTGCGCCTTAAGCACATCCGTCAGCACTCGCGGTTCAATTCCCACCAGATACCCACGCCGTCCACCATTGATATAAATTAGCGGCAACGCCAAAACCGTTCGTTCCACAAAAATCGGCATCTCCTTGCGCAATCCAAACGGCGACGTACCACCCACCTGATACCCGCTGTGTCGTTGCGCCACTTCCGGTTTGCACGGTTCCACTTTCTTCGCACCAATTTGCCGCGCCAGATTTTTCAGGCTGACCTGCCGGTTTCCGTGCATCAACACGACTAGCGGCTTGGCGTCCTGATCCTGCATCACCAGCGTCTTCACTACGGCGTGCTCGGCCACTCCCAGCTTCTCGGCGGACACGGACGTTCCACCATGCTCCACATATTCGTAAGGATGTTCGCTGAACTTTACGCTGTATTCGCGGAGAAATGCTGTCGCCGGAGTTTCCGAGATGTGCTCCTTGCGCGTCATGAATTAGCTATCCGAATCCTGCAACGCGATTATTTCGCAGATTTGTTTGCGGAAAGCAGATTTGCCGCCTGATACTTGGCGATATCCACTTTTTGCCATTCGCCCTGCATGATGCCTTCACGAATTTGCGTTGGAGTTTTCCCCTTGCGCGTCTGCTCATAGGAATAAAACGCCTCGCGCTGGCAAATGTCGCAGCCGGTGCCGTGGCGACTGACGAAACAATCGAGTAGGCTGCCGTGTCCTGCGCTGCGATCGCAGTGGCAGTAGCACGGCTGCTGGTACAAAACTTTCTTCACCCGCCCGGCTACCGTGTACGAGTTGAAGATCAGCGGGTCGGTGAATTGCGCCGGGTCCATTGTCGGCGGCAGCGCGTCTTTGGCCGGTTGCGCGTGGAATGCCGGAGTCGGCTCATTCGCCGCCGCGTCGTGGTTCATTCCCGGCATTTGTTGCGCCTGCGAAGCCGCGAATTGCGGCAGCAACAGAATCGCCGCACCAGTGAGCAGCAGTGCGCCGCAGGTTAGGATTTTCCCAAAACGTTTCATGCGAACCTCTCCCCGGCTGGGTGAATATCTTCCCACTTTAACGTGCTCTGCTGTCCAATTTCCAGTTGCGTGACCCATCTAGCACTCTTGTTCTTCGCCGCTGCAACCAATCGCTCGCCGCCTGCCCATTCGATCGTTCCGCCTACGGCAAATGCACCACCGCGATGCGCACTGGCTTGAGCCGGGTCATATCCAGAATATGTTCCCCATTCAAATTGTCGACCTCGCTGTTCACAATAA
>Ga0210396_10003181_pt1 | contig 16479 bp, 17 predicted proteins | sample IncBWH17OmetaG_FD_155466 | JGI IMG/M metagenome (GOLD analysis project Ga0210396, IMG submission 155466) | Forest soil microbial communities from Barre Woods Harvard Forest LTER site, Petersham, Massachusetts, United States - Inc-BW-H-17-O ... | reverse complement strand
GGTGTGCGAATTGGCGGTTCGGCGAGAATCCGCGCCGGGCGGCGGCGACAACAGAAATACGCGGTCACCGAGGCGGATCGCGTCATCGACGCTGATCTGCGATCTGCAGGCGAAGACGACGCCACGCCTTGCGACGCTCGATCAGCTCAACCGCGTGATCTACGCGCGCAGCTTTTCCAAGACGCTGTCGGGGAGCCTGCGCGTCGGATTCATCGCCAGCGCGCAGGACATCGCCAACGAGCTCGCCGACATCAAGATGCTGACCAGCATCACGACATCGCAATTCATCGAACGGCTCCTCTATCTGATGTTGATCGATGGTCCCTACCGCAAACACTTGTCACATTTGCACGAGCGGCTCGGCCAGGCGCGTCTCAATGTCGTGCGCGCCTTCGAGCGCATCGGGATGGAGCTGTTCGTGGAGCCGGCGGATGGCATGTTCGTCTGGGCGCGATTCCCGCATATCGAGGACTCGCTCACGCTGGCGGAAGCTTCGCAGCGCGACGGCATCATGCTCGCGCCGGGCGCCGTGTTTCGTCCGCATCTCGAGCGCTCGCCATGGATGCGGTTCAACGTCGCCGTCTGCGAGGACACGCGCGTGCAGCGCTGGTTGCAGCGGCAGGCGGCCAGCAAGGCGTTATAACGCGGCCTGCGGAGACGGCGGCAATTCCACGCCATGTCTTGGCGCACCATTGGACCGAGCGGGTTGGGTCCGCTCGGGGTCAATCGCGTCGCCAGGAACGGACTCGTGCACCGCAGCAAAACCGTCGCGCATTTTGCGCGAAACGCTGCGGCTTGCCTCGCGCGATGCGTTCAGTCGTGCTTATATTAAATGTCGGGTTCCGCCGCTCGAATGCGACTGAGGGCCTCCGAGGGCGAGGAGCAAGGGCTTGGTGCCGATTCCGAAGAGAAGCGCGAGCCCGCGAGCGACATTGACATTGCAGTGGTGGATAGCCTGAAAGTGCTTGACCCCAACCGGCCGATTAGAGAAGCGAGAGTAACCCCTCCTCTCGGGCATCAAGCTTCTTCAGAGGATGGCGTTCAATCCCGGGAACCAACGCCGCTAGCGTCGATGTCTGCGAGGAGCGCTATTGGAACAACATCGCTGATCAAATCGAGAGAACTTGAAGCTGTCACGTCTTAGCCGGTACAATCATTTCGACGTCAACTCAACAAATCCGATGTCCTAGCGTCTTGAAATCTCAGGAGATTGGCGATGTCCGATCTCAAACTCTGGCTACAGAGTTTAGGCCTCGAGAAATACGGCGAAGTCCTTGCAGATCACGATGTCGATCTAAACGTAGTCTCAGATCTGAGCGACCAAGATCTGCAGGAACTAGGGTTATCGCTCGGTCACCGCCGCAAGTTCATGGCTGCGGCGGCCAAGCTTCGCTCGGTGCCGACTTCGCAGCAGGATACGGCCGCGCAAATGGCGCCGGCGGGTCAGGCCTCGCCGTTGGTCGAGCGTCGCCAAGTCACTGTCGTTTTCGTCGACCTCGTAGGCTCGACGGCTCTTGGAAGCGAGCTAGACCCCGAAGATATCATCAGTCTTTTGCGTCAATACCGCGAAGCATGTGTAGCGGTGATTGCAAAACACGATGGGTTTATCGCGCAATACCTCGGCGATGGCATCCTCGTTTACTTCGGCTTTCCGCAAGCACAAGAGGACGCTGCCGAACGCGCGGTCCGAGCGAGCCTGGAAATAGTTGAGAAACTCGGACATTTGAAACAGCCAAACGGACCGCCGTTGCAATCTCGGGTCGGTATTGCGACCGGTCTGGTCGTGATAGGCGAACCAGTTGGTGTTGGGGCAACTGGAGAAGAGACCGTTGTTGGCGATACGCCCAACTTGGCTGCGCGACTTCAGTCTTTAGCAGAACCCAACTGCGTCCTCGTTGCTCCGTCGACGCATCGGCTTACCGCGGATTTTTTCGAATACTCGTTTCTTGGCGAGCACTCGATCAAAGGCTTCCATACTGCAATTCCAATATGGAAAGCGATTCGCGAGAGTCCGGCCGAAAGCCGGTTTGCGGCCGCCCATGCTGCGGCTGCCAGTCCGCTCGTTGGACGCGAACGAGAATTGTCATTTCTCTATGACTCATGGCAGCGAGCGGCGCAGGGCAATGGTCACGTGGTATTACTGGAGGGTGAGCCCGGAATAGGCAAATCGCGGTTGGTGGAAGCGCTCGCAGAGCGTATCCGTGAGGCGCCACATCGGTTGCTGCGCGGCCAATGTTCGCCCTATCACCGCAACAGCGCGCTATTCCCGTTTCGAATGCTGCTGCGTCACAGCCTCGACATCGACAGCAGTCCGTCGATGTCGGAAAACCTTAATCGCATCAGCCGAATGCTCGGGCAGGTCGGCCGGCGCGACCGTAGATCGATGCTGCTGCTGGCGGAATTGCTTGAGGTTGCCTCCGAGGACAAGCTGTCCCCGACGGAAATGACGCCCAATCAGCGAAGAGACACGACGCTCGCAATACTCGAAGATCTGTTGACGGCCTATTTGAGCGGCCCGGTGCTTCTGGTGCTTGAGGACGCACATTGGAGCGATCAAACGACGCAGACCTTGATCGAGCGACTGCTGAGACGCATCGAACGAGAACGAGCGCTCGTTGTGATCACTTATCGCCCGGAACTCAGGACAGACTGGTCCAGACATCCCAACGCCACGCTCATCGTCTGCAAGCAGATCGGGCATGACCAATGCGTCGCACTGATTCAGAACGTTGCCAGTCGAAAGCAGATGGACAAGTCGCTGATCGAGGAGATCATTGCCCGCAGTGACGGGGTGCCGCTATACGTTGAGGAACTGACAAAGGCGGTGCTGGATTTGCGCACCGCGGGTCCTGGTGCTGTTCCCCTAACGTTGCGGGATTCGCTGATGGCGCGCCTCGACCGGCTGGGTCGCGCCAAAGAGGTTGCCCAAATTGCCTCTATCCTGGGCCGGCAGTTCTCTTACGCATCGCTCGCGGCGATTGCTGGTGCAAATGAGAATGATCTGCGAACGGCCCTTTCGCGATTGCGCGAGTCCGGCCTGATCTTCGAAGCCGGGCGCGGCGAAGACAGCGCGTTCAGTTTCAACCATTCCCTGGTGCAGGAAGCCGCCTACGAAAGTCTTCCACGAAGCCGGCGCCAGTCGCTTCACGGCAAGATTGCCCGCTACTTCGAAGCACGATCCACTGCAGGTGAAAGCGAGCCGACGCTGATCGCCTATCATTACAGCCGCTCCGGCGAAGCCGAAAAGTCATTCCAGTTCTGGCTAGTCGCCGCAGATCAATCCGTAGAACGGCTGGCATTCGCGGAGTGCGTCGCCAATCTTGGGGCCGCGCTCGCCGAAGCAGATCGCGTGACCGATCTCGAAGCGCGCAAGCGGCTGAAGCTCGATGCGCAGCTCAAGCTCGGTGCCACCCTCGCGATCCAAAAAGGACCGCAAAGCGACGATGCGGGATCGGCCCTCGAGAAGGCAGAGGCTCTCGCAAGAGAGGTGAACGCGGGCCCGCAGCTGTTTCAGGCGACCTGGGGACTGTATCTGAACGCAGCGAGGAACCGCCATTATGACAAGGCCAAGGTGCTCGGCGGCGAGTTGATGCGGATTAGTCGACAACTCGGCGACGACGACCTGAGATATGAAGCTCTGCATCACAGTTGGGGCCTCGCGTACTTCACGGGTCAAACGCCAAAGATGCTGGAGTTCACGGCAGAAGGCATCGCAAACTACGATCGCGATCGCCACCACCGCTTTTCTTACGTCTACGCGGGTCACGATCCAGGGGTCTGCGCCCATTGCGTACGGGCGCTAGCGTTCGGCGTTGCCGGCCTCGCAAAGAGTGTCAGACCTGCGCTCGATGCAGGTCTCGCCCTTGCCACGTCGCTACAACATCCATTGACGGTTGCTTTCTTTCACAGCGTCGCAAGCTGTGCGATGCACCTGGCCCAAGACGCAGACGGGTGCCTGGAATTCGCCGAACAACTGGTTCAGGTCTCAACCAGATATGATCTTCCGGCGACTCGCGCCGTCGGATTGTTCATGTCCGGCGCGGCGCGAGCGTTCAAGGGCGATGTCACGGCCGCCCTCAGGCAAATGGAGCCGTCGTTCGAGGCGACACTTGGTTACGGATTCATTGGCCTGCTTCCAGGTGTCATCATGGTTGAGACGCTGGCAGGAGCCGCTCGCGATCAGGAAGCATTGGCTTTGACGAAGCGTCTGCTCGATGATTTGACCACGCCGGAAACCGGTGTCTTCGTTCCCGAGCTATGGCGCCTGCGTGGCGAACTCATGCTGCGGCAGGCGGCGAACAATTCGCCGCAGGTAGAGCAATATCTCGAAACCGCACAGCGGATCGCCCAAGCGCAATCCGCGCCGATTTATCACTTGCGAGCCACAATAGCTCTGGCGCGCCTGTTGGCCGAACGCGGTCAGCTCGAGCAAGCGCGCGCGGTGCTGGGTCGCGCTCCGAACGCCCCCGCCGAATGGCAGGGGCCCGAGATCGCCATCGCGGCTCGGCTGCGGTCGGAACTTAACTAACTAGCTTTGCCGGCTTCACTCTGTTACGGCCTGCCGGATCGCTCAGCCGCCTGAGGCGGCCTGTGTTGCGAGGCTCCGCCCGGCCAGTTACCCGGCCGAGCCGCTCGCCCAGCTTCCGGACCTATCGACAAATATCCGGGTGGAACCCTCCTCCACTGATGATTCGCGCCTTCAGGGCGCACTGCCATATCCGGAAGTCTCAACTCACTCGTCCAGTCCACCGGAAATGTCCGAAAGCAGAATCCCCTGAGGCGTCGTGAGGCGCAAATAATCTCGCTGGAATCGAACTCACGTGCTTTTGGCCGTGATAAGTTTGGCTTAGCGCGGCGCACACGAGCCCAACTGACAAGAGGCAGTCCTGCGCCTCGAAGCAAATAGGGAGGAACTCCAATGACAATGAGGCCTGATCCGACCTTCCACGCATCGCCGAAACTTGCGATGGAAGCTCCACCGGAAAACTTCGCCTACACCTTGTTGCTCAGTCCGGATTTCTCAAAGCCCGACGCGCTCGCCGTGATTGATGTGAAGCCCGGCTCGCCGACCTTCAGTCAGGTCGTCCACACTGTGACGATGCCCAACAAGGGCGACGAGTTTCACCATTTCGGCTGGAACGCCTGTTCGTCAGCATTGTCGCCGCTGACCGGCCACGCGTTCCTCGAGCGGCGCTACCTATTAATCCCCGGCATACGGTCCTCTCGCATTTATGTCGTGGATACAAAACCTGATCCCACCAAGGCGATGATTCACAAAATCATCGAGCCCGAGGAGATTTTTAAAAAGACCGGCTACTCGCGGCCACACACAGTCCACTGCGGGCCGGAAGGCATTTACGTCAGCACGCTCGGTGGCGGTGGCAAGGATGGTACTGATGGACCGCCCGGCGTCTTCATCATGGACTGCGAGACATTCGATGTCCTCGGACGCTGGGAGATCGACCGTGGATCCCAGAAAATGCACTATGACTTCTGGTGGAACCTGCCCCGCGACTACATGGTGACGAGCGAGTGGTGCCTGCCGCCGCAGTTCGAGAACGGGATCGTGCCGGAGGACCTGCTCGCGAACAAGTATGGCCATCACCTCCACTTCTGGGATCTCCGGTCCCGGCGAGACGTCCAAACGATCGATCTCGGCGCCAACCACCAGATGGCGCTGGAGGTGCGGCCTGCACACGATCCCGTTCGCGAGTACGGTTTCCTGGGCGTTGTAGTCGACAGCACGAACCTCGAAGGCTCCATCTGGACCTGGTGGCGAGAAGGCGGCAAGTTCCACATCGAGAAGACGGCGACGATCCCGGCAGAGCCGGCGACCAAAAACCAGCTGCCACCCCTGCTGCAGGGGTTCGGTGCCGTGCCGCCGCTAGTGACGGACATCGACCTCTCCTTGGACGACAAATTGCTCTACGTCGCCTGCTGGGGAACCGGCGAAATGCGTCAGTACGACGTCACCGACCCGAGGAAGCCGAAGCTTGCGGGCGCGGTCCATATCGGCGGTATTGCGCGGCGCACGCCACACCCAAACGGCAAGGCGTTTGCCGGCGGTCCGCAGATGCTCGAGGTTAGCCGTGACGGCAAGCGGGTCTACTGGACCAACTCGCTCTACTCGACGTGGGACAATCAATTCTATCCGGATGGAGTGCCGGGCGCTGAGGTCATGGCCAATGCGAGCCCGAGCGGCGGCCTCGAGATGGCAAAAGACTACTGGGTGAGCTTCCCCGACGGATATCGGGCGCATCAGATCCGGCTCGAAGGTGGCGACTGCTCGACGGATTCGTTCTGCTATCCGTCGGTTTGAACTTGAGCGGGTCGGACTGGACACCTGCCTGGCTCTGGCTGGTCTGTCGTCGTGAGCGGCCTCTATCACGGAGCGAATCCTGGAATGGGATGGTCGCTCGCCGTTTCAGCCGGACTGATGGAAAGGAGTTCGCGCGCCCTCGTGGCGGCGCTTTGGCCGCTGACGGCCCCGGGCGCTTGCGCGGATACGACCAACGCAACCGGGGCTCTGGTCCTTCGCTGTAGCGATCGCTCATGGCGCGGGATTGATGCTCGTGCCGATCTAGCTCGGGCTCTGCCGTGCCGCCGATCTTGACAAGGGCCACGAGGCGGCGAGCGGGCTCATAAACGCGAATCTGGGCACGGCCGTCCTGGTCTCCACCGTCCACTCCGTCGCAATGATCTCGGCCGGCAGAGCCTTGGCGTGGCTCGTCTACCGCTACCTGGGTCTCAAGTTCGTGTCGCGGAGCTGGTTCAATCTCGACGCGACTTGGGTGTTCAGTCTCGTCTTGGTGGGTGCTCTATCGCTTGCGTTCAGCTTCGTTAGCCGGCTTTGAGCTGCACTGTGATCGTCGGGACCTCGTCAGGTAAGATTGCTCTGCCTCCCTCACGATGGCTGTGTCGTGCTTTACCTGCGGTTTAGCGTGATACCAATGATTTGACCGTGCCGCAGTACGCGGCAGACCAAGGGAAGATGATCCGAAGCGCCAAAATCGAATTGGGCGTCAAATATGTACCGCTTGGGACCGATTACTTTACAGGAGAATAAAATGGAACCCACGTTGAGTGCAATCGGGCTCATAGTGATCGTGGCACTCTGGTTCGTGAGCCGGACGCGACCATGCAGGCTACGCCTCAAAACAATCAACTGATGTCGAAGCACCGCGTTCTCGGCTTCAAGCCGTAGCTTCGACTTGAATGGCGAGGCCAGCACCGCCAGAACGAAACAGAGCAGCCCGATCATTCCGTCAGATTAGGCGATTCCATCACGTCATCAACTCGGATAAGGTTTTCGGTATACACAGGGAGCATATGGCTGTCGGGCCGTAGGCGTCTAGCCTGCGTCGGGCGATTCTCGGCACCGACCCTTGCGCTATCAAGCGCGGCACCGTGGCGAAAATGAACACCGCCGCGATCGGCGCCGTCAGCTCAACCGCGAGATCGCGGTCGCGGGCGTTTCAGGCGCTTAGGCTGGCCTCGAAAGGGGGGGATGCCAGGGCCCGCCAGATCGTGGCCTCGCCGATTCATACTCACGCGCCAGCTCGGCCATCGTGCGCCGTGGCGGCTACGCCTCGCCGGCCTCCTCCTTGGCCAGAACACGCAGCATGTCCGTGCCCACGCGGCCGTCGGTCGGCGTGTCGATGAACTTGATCTCCTTGTCGCTCCGCTTCAGCGCCTCGGCCAGCTCAAGGGCCTCTTGAGCCGTATTTGTCCGCACAGTTGAAACGCCGGGCTTGTTGCGCGTGCCAAAGCCGACCTTGTAGACCATTTGCGACTCCTTGACGGGACATTGGCCAAGTCGGAAGGAATCGGAAAATGCAGCGTTTCGCAGCGGCGTCGGCGACCGTAGCGACGCCTTTAGGAAAAAGCTAACTCAACCATCCAAATCGCGGCCATGGCTAGTCCGGCCAGCCAAGCCGCCATCGCGACTCCAACCGAGGCGACCCATAGCCTGACAGTCCATTTGGGTTTCAGGCGCACAGTCTGATTCCCCTGCTTCAACGGGTTCCGACGAGCGGAGCAAACCCGGTCAGCAGGCGGTGGTTCCTATCGAAACATTCGGAGGGAGCGCGGCATTTGCGCCCACACATCGCAAGCGCAGCTCGCGCAGTGTTGCCAGTATTCCTGAAGAGAAATTCGAAGCGGCGGAATCCTAGTTTGGTGGCTTCAGCTCACCTCAGTCCAGCCGACCAGCGTTCGATCGGAGCGGGTCACAGATGACAGTTTCCTGGGTATGACCGCACTTCAAGCACTCAGGCCAAGCGCGGCGAGGAGATCGGCGCCACGGCGCCTATGCCGCTCGGTTAACAGGTCAGACAAGCCAATTGGCGTCTCTCGGTCTGAGGCTGCTGCGATGTTAGCGCAGGTGACGGATTTCGCCAGGAGTGAGGTCCGCCACCAAAGGGCTGCGGCTCAAACTCACGAAAGAAAGTTCGGCCGCGTGAGTGGCTGGAATGACTCTTTTTTTTAACCGCCGCCACCGCCTCGCTGTGCGGCAGACCCGCCACCCAGAGCGTTTTGGTGCCGTCAGGGGCTGTGACTTCTACCGTAGCGATTGTAAACCGACCCATTCGGGAACCTATGCAGCGCGGCGTCGACACCTGGTCCGCGCGTCTGACTCAACCGCGATCGCTGCAACTTGCTCGGTAACACAGCAATACGTCAGCAAATTGGTATCTGCTCTCGCCCCTGATGCATCTTACAACAATAGTAAGATGGTGGCATCAAACCATGATCTAGCGCAAAATGGGTCCTGGTTAGTTGGCTTCCAGCATCTGCCAACGCAAGGCGCCACCAGGGCCGAAGAGCTTCCAGGTCGCTTCGCAGAAGTCGGACGGGTTCTCGCGCTGTTTCTCGATGGCGACCAGGGCCGCTTCCGTGACCACATCACCGAATTCGGGCGATTGGAGCATATCCGGCTCGATGCCGGCATCGGCCATCACCTTGAATGATGCAGCTTCAACGAAATGAACATGCGGGCAGATGTTCTTCGTACCAGCGAACCTCGCAATCGTCGCCATCTTGACGGCACTGATTTGCGTATCGGTGAGGTCGCCGGCAGCGGCAGCCAGTATGCCCGCGGCAGAGATCAGGGCGGCCAGAATGAAACGGCGCATAGGTCCTCCCGATTTGGGGTTACCCTATGCAAATCAGTCGATCCGCTCAAGAACGCGCGCGCGTCTGAACAGGCCGCCGGTCAACTGTTCGAAAAACGATCCCCGGGGCCCCTCCCGGCAGGCGGAAAATTCCCAGCAATTGCACCGAACCGCCAACCCCAACTGTTCGAAGTTTTACGAACAGTGTCACTTACAAGTTTTGCAAGTCCGGGCGCACGCTTTCACCAAGCCAGTATCGTGCAGATCGACGCCAACCTTCGTCTGAATGCCGAGCTTGAGAAGTAAGCACGCGGGAACGGCACCGCTGCGTGCGATAGAGCACTGCCGGCAGCGGAGATGGAGGAGAAGAAGCCGGCAGTGCCCGGGCCGCACCGCAGGGAGCGCTTTTTCTCGCGGCCCATCGAATAGATGGCGCTGCCGCGACACGACGCCAAGGGGCCGACCGAGAAGCTCGGGCCTGCCCGGGGCAAAGGGGACAGGCGGCGCCTACTATATAGGCTGGACAATTCGTGCGCCCACGCGCCTCCTTCATCAGGCATGGTCCTTGAGGAGCCACCGAGTGTAAAACCGCCCGCCGCTCTTCATACACATGTTGCCCCTGTCGGCGGTACCGGCGGGGGTTTTGCTTTGCCGCCGCGCACCGTACGCAAGCCGACGCGATGGAGATCATAGCGGGCGCCAAACGTCGCCTCGCCGACGAATACGATGCCGCGCAGGAGCGGGGCGAAATTGCTAAGGCCGGCAATCCTAATTTTTCCGAAATGGAAAAATTGCCAGGTTGGCGCGACGCTGAAATCCCAGCGAAAGATTTGCACGAGGCCCGACAGATCCGCGATGCTGAAGTCGCCGAGCCTGGAATCGTGCGCCGCGTGCTCGATGAAAAAGCTTGAGCAGGCATGGAACGAAGCACCGGCGCCGGAGTTGCCACCGGCGGCACTCCGTAAGTTAGGCTCCGTCGTGGCCCATTGCGCCGGACGTACGCGCATGTTGCCATGTGGGCCCGGCACCGCCCCACACCCCCGTCGCAGAGCTTTAGCATTGCTTGAAGAGGTGCGGGTGCTTCCGAACCGATAGCTTCGGAAATACTGTACTGTCGTCCCGTTCTCCTTGAATCGGGTTGCTGGTGGTAGCAGGGACTGTTTTATCTGTGCTTTTTCGGTTGCTCTTCGTCTCCGCTATGTCGCGCCACGGCTTCACGTCTGAGCGCGGGGCGCCGTTCACTACAGCGGGCTTTGCGAGGCTTGTGGAGCGCGCTGGCGAGTCCGCCAAGCTCGGCTTCAAGGCCCACCGGGGTGCCTGAGGGGTGAGGATTGCGCTCCGAGCCCGGCACGTGCTCACCGTTTCGCGCGCTGAGAGGGTTCTACCTTTTCACTTTTCTACGAACAAGGCGCACTAGCGCAGTTAGTCTACGTGGTCGATCAGGGCGCGCTGTATCGGTTCCGGCTGATGCCCGGAGAACGACGGTCGATATTCCAGTTCCTCTTTGCCGGCGACAGCTTTGGAGACGAGACCGGTCGGCATCACCGCGAAACTGTTCAGGCTTTGACACATATCAAGGCGCTTGCCGCATCAAGGGACGCGCTACTGGCAGCGGCCAATTCCGATGCACGATTGTCGAATTTGTTATTCTCCGCTGCGGCAAGTGCCGCAGTAGCAGCGGAAGAAAAAGCAGACATACTGCGCATCAGAACTGCGACGGAGCAAATCGCGCAATTCCTGCTTGAGATGGAGGTCCGTCTATCAAAACGCGGTATAATCGATTTACCAATGAGCAGAAGTCAAATCGCTGACTATTTCGGGGTTCGCATAGAGACGGTCTCCCGGGCGATCAGCGCGTTTCAACGGGAAAAAATCATCCAGTTTCGGGGTCGGGAACAACGGCGGATGGTGATCCGCGACAAGCGAAGTTTGCAAAAGCTCGCAGCGGACGCTTCCGATTTTGACTATTGGAGCAAAGAGCCGTTCCGATCAGTTTGATGAAGCGTGATACGATGGGTTGCCTTCTCCTCCCGGTCGATCTTCAGCTTAGGCTTGAGGGTCTCTTCTTTGATTTAGGTCAAGGTCCATTTTGGTCTCCCGTCGACGGTGACGGCATGAAGCAGCCCGAAGAACCGCGCCCGGGTGAGGACGAGGCGCCACCAAAGCGGTCGCGGTTAGAGGAGGCTCGCCGGATCGTCGAGGAGTACGCCGCAGACCTGCGCAAGATCATCGAGAAACTCCGCGGAAGCTCAATTAAGCGTGTCAATTTTTTGAGCCAAGTCTCGCGCGGGAGGGCGTTCTAGTGGATGGGATCGACCTGAAATAACTTCCGCAGCCATAACGGCGTCGTAACGCCCGCGCGGATCAAGCTCTTTGTTCATCGGGCCCAGCTTGGCACGGCAAATCCAAGTATCGCGCGGGGAGGGCGTTCTACCTTTGCACCTTTGGCCACCAGAGATATTTCACGGGACCAGTTTCAAACCTCTTCCAGATATCGAGTGTATACCGGTAGACTGTGACAGTCTGATCCTTTTGGGGGTTGGCATGCGACGGCGGGAGTTCATCACAGGGCTTGCTGGCGCTGCGGCATGGCCGCTCGCTGCGCAGGCGCAACAGCCCACCGGGGCGCGGCGGATTGGCGTGCTTATGAATTTTCGCTCGGACGCCTCCGAAGGTCAGGCGTGCATAGCCGCGTTTACGGCAGCGCTGCTTGGCAGCGCAGATTTCATCGTCGAGTGAAGGGGGCACTTCCGAAATTGGGGCACGAAGCGAACATCGAACCAACGACCTGAGACTGTCTACGCACGGCAACACTGACGTGAATTTTTCCGAGTGGTGTGATTTCAAATCTTTAAATGGGCACGCTTTACTTAGGGAGGTAAAAATGGCCATAGCCTTAGTTACCGGCACCAGCAGCGGTATCGGATTGGCGATCGCGGTGACGCTCGCGCGTGGGGGCCATAAAGTCATTGCGACGATGCGAAATTTGGATGGGGCAGGTGAACTTCAGAAGATAATCTCGGCGGAGAAGCTCCCTGTAACGCTTGCTGCGCTTAACGTTGACGACGATGCTTCGGTCAACGAGACGATCAGCAAAGCACTCTCGGAGAACGGTAGCATAGACGTTCTCGTGAACAATGCCGGGATAGGGGGCGGCGGGTCGGTGGAAGAGGTGCCGTTGGAGAGTTTCCGCAAAATCATGGACACCAATTTTTTCGGTGCGCTACGTTGCATAAAGGCCGTGATACCGGGCATGCGCGAACGTCGGCACGGTTGCATCGTGAATATAACGTCTGTCGCCGGCCGAATAGCAATGGCTCCGCAAGCAGCCTACGCCGCATCCAAGTGGGCTCTTGAGGCGCTGAGCGAGTGTCTTGCGCAGGAAATGAAGGCGTTCAACGTGCGTGTGGCGATCGTTGAACCCGGTGTTATCGCTACACCAATCTTCGCCAAAGGAACGCCGCCGCTAAAGGATAGCCCTTACCCGCATTCCCGACGTCTAGCCGCTTTGTTCAACGCGTCACTTTCAACACCGACGTCGCCTTACGTCGTTGGAGAACAAATACTCAAGATCGTCGACAGCGACAGTTGGCAGCTTCGGTATCCAGTTGGACCGGACGCGGTGCCAGTTCTCGAGTGGCGAGCGAGCAAGACGGATGAGGAAATCGTCCGCCGTGGAGGAGCGAGCGATGAGGAATACAAAGCCGCGGTGAAACGGGAGTTCGGCTTGGACGTCAATCTTTAGAACCCGAGCGCAGCCAACTTCAACAAGGAGTGGAAACGGGCAGGCCTTAGGACCTGCCCATGCGGTAGGTGGCGCGAACGAGGCCGTGGCCCGAAGTCACGGCCCAAGTGCGACAACTCCAAGTGTCCGCGCGAGGAGGGCGTTCTACCGCTGCACCTTGCTAGGCGCGAACTCATTGGTACGGCTTGCTCGATGTCCGTTATGCCCTCGATAGCGACCAAGTTCTGCATTGCAGCGAAAAGTCGCGATGGGCCAATAGCAGAAGTTGTCCCCTTCGCTGCACTGGGTCCGGTTTAGTCCTGAGAGCCGACATCATTCAAGTCGATGCATCGACGCGCTTCGATATCGGTCGTTATTCGGGCAGTCCAGCCTGAATGCACGCGTCCAGAAGCTTCGCTCTCAGTTCGGACGATCGCACCCAGCCCGGCTCGATGTGGGTGGAGCGGCGCCACGCCGGACGCTGACGGAGACATTCTGCCATCAGTTTCTTCGCGTCAGCCAATTGTCCCGCTCCCACGTAGCACAGGATGGCGACGGGTAGACCGACAAAAAAAGCCGGAGGGAATGCTCGAACGGCCTTGTCGGTCCACAGGGCCGCTTCTGCATGTCTGCCGGCATTGTGATGCGCAAGACCGATCCCGTTCATCGCATTGTAGTTGAACGGATCGCGCGGGCTAAGGCGCATTGCTTTTTCATAGTCAGCGATCGCTATGTCGGACTCGCCATCCCAAACCCGAAAATTGCCCCTCAGATTGTATGCGCGCGCGTAGTTGGGGTTCGCTTGAATGGCTCGCTCCACCATTTCAACCCCGGCGTCGAACTCCAGTCGAATCCAGTAAAGATTGAAGCCTATGATGCTTAGCGTGGCGGCGTCATCGGTACCCAGCTCCATTGCGCGCTCGGCCAATCGCAGCAGTTCCGCATCGTCTCTGGCGATATCGCCAGGCCATCTGTTAGCCCGTCGCCAGCTAAGACAGGCAGCAACGCCGCCGTAGGCAGGCGCAAAGCTCGGATCAAGCGCAATCGCCGTTTCGAAATCTCTTAAAGCGGCGTCATTGTTCGCGATGGTGGTTGGAAAATGGACATGGGGCAGGCCGCGGTAGAATGCCGTTACCGCATCGACGTTGCCGATTGGTCTTCGACTTGCCCGCTCAATCTCTGCGCGGTCAAGTTCCGGTGCTATGGCGCCGATCACCTGCTGCGTGACCTTGTCCTGCAAATCGAAAATGTCCTCCAGCGCGCCGTCAAACCGGTCCGCCCAGAGGTGCGCGCCGGTCGAAACGTCAATGAGCTGTCCGGTGATCCTCAAGCGGGCTCCCGCCTTGCGCACGCTGCCTTCGAGCACATACCGCACGCCGAGTTCGCGACCGACCTGTTTGATGTCGACGGGCTTGCCTTTGTAGGCGAAGCTCGAATTGCGAGCGATCACGAACAACGATTTGAACCGCGAAAGCGCCGTAATGATCTCCTCAACCATTCCGTCCGCGAAGTATTCCTGTTCGGGGTCGCCGCTCATGTTCTCGAACGGCAGCACGCGATGGAGGGTTTGTCTGGAAGTGGAGGCGCCGCACTTAGCCTCTCGGTCAGCGCGCTATGCACTCCCGCGCGTACAGCGTAAGCGCGGACCGGTTTTGAAATGTTCTTCAGCTGCCGTTCGCCACGGTCCTCAAAAGCGGCATCAAGCTTGCCGTCAACCTCGCCGTGGACCTTGCCGGAGATCAGGATGCCGCCCGGATCGGCAAGTCCCTCCAGCCGGACTCCGATGTTGATTCCGTCGCCAAAGAGGTCTCCATCCTTGCCGACGATAACGTCGCCAAGATTGATCCCGATGCGCAACTTGAGGCCATAACCGCCCGAGGCGAGACCGTCCTGTATCTCCATTGCGCTTCTGATGGCGGCTAAAGGGCTGGCAAACTCGGCTAACGCGCCATCACCCGTTGTCTTGATCAGCCGTCCGTCATTGCGTAACAGGCTGGGCTCGACCAGCTGTCGCTTGAACAGTTCGAAATTCGCATAGGTTGTTTCGTCCGCCCGCTCCATAAGGGCGGAATAACCGACCACGTCGGCCGCCATGATCGCGGCTAGTCGTCTCTGGACACGGTCCTCGGGCACGGCGCCCCACTCCAATGGGTCGTACCATCAAAGCATGTCCGGTATTTCGCTGGGAGCGGCGCCATGCCGCAGGAGTGGAGTTTTAGGGGAGCGGGAAGGCCGCGCGTCCGCACGGGATGCTACAGGTTGGTGGCCGCGCACTACTGTGACCAGCGCAGGACCAGTCAGTGACCCTGACTTGCCATATTCAGTTGGCCGGAGGTCGGATCTTCGCGCTCTAAGCAAGCTGAGACATTATGCCTCTTGGGCGAAACACGCATTTCTAAGGCGCGTCGGGTCTCGTAGAATGTAGTTGCCGTTGAAGCGGGATGTGCCGAAGTCACCGTTCGAGACGAACGAGCAGTACTAGTGCTGTCGGCAGGTATGCACCCTAAGAGACCGCCTCCTTTTCGGTTTCACATCACGATTTCACAGTCTACGAAACGCGCGCAGCTTTTGCGGCGGCTCGTTGCGTTACGTCGGGAGAGAAGCGATGAACAAGATCGGTCGAAGGTCGGCATTGGGAATCGGGTTGGCAGCGGCTTCGGCGGCCATGATGAAGCCAGCCGCCGCTGAAACCACGGGTTACAAGGACACAACGCCGTGGCCAGGTGTCGTTGTGCGTGCTTACGACGGCGAGACACCATCCCTCATCCCCGGTTTTAAGACCGTCTCAATGCGCGATGTCATAATGCAGCCGGGATCGAAGACAGCCGGTCCCCCGATGATGAATGCCATGATCTGCCACATCCCCGAGGGGGAGCTTCGGATCGAGCAGGAGGGAAAGACCTTTACGGCCAAGAAGAACTTTGTCTGGACCTGCAACAACGATACAAAAGAGCAGGCGTACAACGATGGGAACGTGGTTGCGATCATGCGGATAACGGACCTGAAGGCTTGAGGCTCGTTGAGACCGATTGCAGATGTGGAAACCACTGTGGGTCCGACCTGGCGGACTTCCGTCTTACCGCCAGGTTAGTGTTGGCTTGATCGTCGGCACTGACCCAGCGTAGCATTGATTAGACTCGAAAGAACCTGCACACGCCGCACTTAGCCTGCTCTCCGGCGGCAGCCGACGTAAGCTCGGGCTCTTGAAAACGGCAGCTTTGGGTCATTCGCGACTGAACCGGCCGATCTTGCCTTCCAATTGATGTCCGCTTCTCTCCAAAAGCGACCTGACTGCTGCGCCCAAGCGAAATGACGCGAAGGGCCAGAACTGGCCGTGAGCAATTGCGGAAAAACCGCGCACCTATTCAATAAGTCAGCAGCGTTCAGCAGACCCAGCGGCACGTCGAGGCCAAGCGCATTTGCCGTCTTCAGGTTGATGACTAACGGTACTTTGATTGGCATTTGGATCGGAAGGCCCCCTGGCTTCTCGCCCTTGAGGATGCGATCGATGTACCGTGCTGCCCGCGGATACTGTTCGGCGAAATCAGGCCCATAAGAGATCAGGCCGCCCGAGTCCGCGAAAGAGCGAAAGAAATAAATCGCGGGGATGCGGTAGCGGGCCGCCACAGCAATAATCAGGTC
>Ga0210396_10003179_pt1 | contig 16486 bp, 12 predicted proteins | sample IncBWH17OmetaG_FD_155466 | JGI IMG/M metagenome (GOLD analysis project Ga0210396, IMG submission 155466) | Forest soil microbial communities from Barre Woods Harvard Forest LTER site, Petersham, Massachusetts, United States - Inc-BW-H-17-O ... | reverse complement strand
ACCTTGCCCACCGCGTTCTTCGGCAGCGACTCCTCGACATGAACGGCACGGGGCACCTTGTAGCGCGCGAGGGACGGCCGGCAGTGCTCGAGGAGGTCCTCGGGCGCCGCGTCGAAGCCGGGCCGCAGCGTCACGAAGGCCACCGGCTGCTCGCCGAAGACCGGATCGGGCCGCCCGACGACCGCGGCCTCGAGCACCGCGGGATGGGTGTAGAGGACGTCCTCGATCTCCTTGGGGTAGATGTTCTCCCCGCCCCGGATGATCAGGTCCTTGACCCGGTCGACCAGGGTGAGATAACCGTCGTCGTCGAAGCGGCCGACGTCGCCGGTGTGCAGCCACCCACCGCGCAGCACCTGCGCCGACTCCTCCGGTCTGCGCAGGTAGCCGCGCATGACGTTCGGCCCGCGGACGACCACCTCGCCGGCCTGCGCGGGGGGCAGCAACTGGTCGGTCTCGTCCACCACCCCGACGTCGATGCCGGGCATCGGGAGCCCGACGCTGCCCGCCTTCCGGACGCCGTGCAGCGGATTCAGTGTGCAGACCACGGTGCACTCCGACAGACCGTAACCCTCAACCACGGGAACGCCGAACCGCTGCTCGAACTCGCCGATCAGCTGGCGCGGCATCGGCGCGGCCCCGCAGATGACAAAGCGCAGGCTCCGGACGTCAGGCTGCGGGCCTGGCCGGGACGCCAGCAGCGCGTAGATGGTGGGCACGGCCGAGAAGAAGGTGGGCCTGGCCTGTTCGACGGTGGCCCAGAAACTGGCCGCGTGGAACCGCTCGGCGATGAACGCCGAGCCGCCGGCCAGCAGCGGGGACACGACGCTGACCATGATCCCGTTCACGTGGAACAGCGGCAGCACCAACAGGCAGCGGGTCTCGGGTGTCATCTCGAACCAGCCGATGATCAGCTCCGCCGTCGCGCTGATGTTGGCGTGGTCCAGCATGACGCCCTTGGGCCGGCCGGTGGTCCCGCTGGTGTAGATCAGCAGGGCCAGCGCGGCGGGATCGGTGTTGAGGGCGGGCGGCGCGGACGCCGGGACCGGGGCGGTCACCTCGGCGAGTCCGATGATCCGGTACGGGCCGTCGCGGAGCATGGCGGCGGCCGCGTCGTCGGCGACGACCAGAGTGGCGCCCGCGTCGTCGATCTGGTAGCGGGCCTCCTGCGCGGTCAGGGCCGGGTTGACCGGCGTGACCGCGGCACCGAGCCGCCACGCGGCGAACATGCTGGTGATGAGCTCGACCCGGTTCGGCAGCATGATGGCGAGCACGCCGCCGGGGCGCAGCCCGGCGGCGTCGAAGACTCCGGCCAGCGCGGTCACCCGCTCGGCGAAACCCGTGTTGTCGAGCGTTTGGCGCTCATCGGCGATGCAGGCCCCGCCGGGATCTCGTAGCGCCCGGTCATCGGGGATTCTGGCTGCTGTCAAGGCGTTTCCCCTTTCCGTTCCCCAGCCTGACCCTAGGAGCGAGCCGCGGCGCTGCCATCGTGCGCCCGTCACGAACCGCCAGCTGAGCGTCGTGTCCGCGCCACGATGCCCGGCGCCGCGGGCGTCCTTACGCTGCGGTCATGACAGCTCGGAGGGGATGCGCCTCATGACACGACTGATAAACATCGACAACGGTGGCACGCTGACCGACTTCTGCCTCGTCGATGGCGGCGAGGTGCGCTACACCAAGACCCTGACCACGCCCTATGACCTGAGCCGGTGCTTGTTCGACGGCCTCACCAAGGTCTCCGAGCTGGCGTACTCCGAACCGCAGCTCGCGGCGCTGCTGCAGTCCACGGACTGCATCCGGTATTCCACCACCCAGGGCACCAATGCCCTCGTGCAGCGGGCCGGGCCGCAGCTGGGCCTGCTGGTCACCGATCCGACGCTGGTCGAGGGCCTGGCGGCCACCCAGGCGCAGGAGGATCTGCTGGCGGCCCTGGTCGGCGACCGGTGGCGCCCGATCAGCCTCGACGCCGACGACGAGACGCTGGGCCGCGAGCTGCTCGCGCGGGTCAACGACCTGTCCGCCGGCGGGGCCCGGCGCCTGGTCATCGCGGTGAGCGGCGCGGACGGCGCGACGGGCGAGGCCCGGGTGAAGGGATTGCTGCTCAGGCTCTACCCCCGTCACCTGCTCGGCGCGGTCCCGCTGCTGTTTTCCTGGGAACTGGTGGCCGACCCCGACGACATCCGCCGGACCTGGTCGGGCCTGCTCAACGCGTTCCTGCATCCGGCTATGGAGCGCTTCCTGTTCAACGCCGACCGCCGACTGCGAGACGCCCGGGCCCGCCAGCCGTTGCGGATCTTCCGCAACGACGGCGCTTCGTCCCGCGTGTCGAAGTCCGCCGCGCTCAAGACGTACAGCTCCGGGCCGCGGGGCGGCCTGGAGGGCACCCGCGTCCTGGCCGCCCATTACGGCCTGCGGCACCTGGTCATGGTCGACGTAGGCGGCACGACCACCGACATCGGCGTGGTCAGCGACGGCGCCATCCACGTCGACCGGCGCGGGACGATCGAACACGCGCCGAGCTCCCTGGAACTGGCCGCCATCACCAGCTACGGCGTGGGCGGCAGCTCGATCTTCCGGGTGACCGACGGCCGCCTCACGGTCGGCCCGGACAGCGTGGGCGCCGCACCGGGGCCGGCCTGCTTCGGGCTCGGCGGCGACGAGCCGACGATCACCGACGTGCTGCTGCTCGCGGGCCTGCTCGACCCGGCCACCTACCTCGGCGGCACGCTGCCGCTGTACCCCGACCGGGGCGCCAAGGTGATCCAGGACAAGATCGCCGGGCCGCTGGACCTCGAGCTCGACGACGCGCTGCGGCAGATGGAGGAGACCCACGCCGAGGCGATCGCCCGCGCCCTGGCCGATGCCACCACCGTCACCCGCGACACCGTGCTGGCCGCGTTCGGCGGCGCCGGACCGATGACCGTCTGCGGGGCCGCCCGCCGGGCCGGGGCCCGGCACGTGCTGATCCCCCGCATGGCCGCGGTGTTCAGCGCCTTCGGCATCGGGTTCTCCGACCTGGGCCAGCGTTACGAGCAGCCCCTGCCGGCGGTCGACTACGCGACGATCTGCGATGTTGCCGACCAGCTGCTCGCGCTCGGAGCCAGGGACATGTTCGCCGAGGGGGTCGACATGAGCACATGCACTCCCCGGTTCAGGCTGATGGTCGAGCACGAGGACTCCGAGCAGGTCATCGAGCTCGACGACCTGCACGATGCCACGACTCGCCTGACCCCCGGCGACCGGGCCAGCCTGGAGCTCGTCCTGCTGGCCCCGCTTCCGCACGTCACGCTGGGTGAGGGCGGCGACATCGGGGCCTCCCCGGCGCAGGCCGAGGGGACGCGGGTGCTCCGCGACGGCCGTGGCGGACAGGCGGAGACACCCGTGTACGCATTGGCGAGCCAGCTCCCGGGCGCTAGGGGGTCCGGGCCGGCCGTGATCGAAGGTCCGTTCTTCACCATGCGGGTCCCCGCAGGCTGGCAGTTCGACACCACCGCCGCGGGTGACCTGCGGCTGACCGACAGGGGCCAGTGATGCCTATCCCCATGACCGAGTATCTCGAGATCGACCTGGAAACGGAGCGGTGGCGGTGCCGGCGGTGCGCGCACGACCTCGGCTCGGCGCGCGGGAATTACAAGGAAGGCACGCTGGTCTACGACCGCGATCCGACCGAGATCCACCGCCCGCTGATCGACCCCAGCCGCTACGAGTTCACCTTCGCTCCCGACCCGGCCTGGTGCCGGATCCTGGAGTTCTACTGCCCGGGCTGCGGGACCCAGATCGAGGCCGAGTACCTGCCGCCCGGGCATCCGCCGACCTACGACATGCAGATCGACGTCGACGCGCTCAAGGCCCAGTGGGCCGCGCGCCCGCCCGGCACGGTCATCCCGCTCGGCCGGGACGTCACCGCCGAGCCGCTGCGCGTTTCCGGGAGCAACCAGTGAAACGCATCTCCGTGGACATCGGCGGCACGTTCACCGACTGCTTCGTGGCCTGGGACGGCCGCTACATCCAGGCCAAGGCCCTGACCACGCACCACAACCTGTCCCAGGGCTTCAACGAGGCGCTGGATCATGCCTGCGCCACCCTGGACTTGCGGCGAGATGACGTGCTGCGCGTGGTCGACTCGGTTCGCTACGCCACCACGCTGGGCACGAACGCGCTGATCGAGCGGCGGGGCCCGCAGGTCGGCGTCATCGTGACCGCCGGGTTCGAGGCGACGATCCCGCTGTCCCGCGGCCGCGGCTACGGCGAGGGCCTGGACGAGCTGGCCAGAAACGACATGTCCAGCGGCACCCGGCCCGACCCGCTGGTCCCGCAGACCCTGATCCGCTCGGTCAGGGAACGCGTCGACTACTCCGGAACGGTCCTGATGGACCTTGACCGGGACGACATCCGGCAGGCCCTGCGCGAAGTCATCGACGCCGGCGCCGAGGCGCTGGTGGTCTGCCTCACCAACGCGATCGAGAACCCGGCGCACGAACTGCTGGTGCAGGAGGTGTTCCTGGCCGAGTACCCGGCGCACCAGCTGGGCGCCATCCCGATGCTGCTCAGCCACCAGCTGTCCGGTCGCAAGGGCGAGTACGTGCGCGCCACCTCGGCCATCGTGGACGGCTTCTTGCACGCCACCATGTACCACGCCCTGTCGGACCTGGAGCAGAACCTGCGCGAGCACGGCTATCCCCGGCCGATGCTGATCATCCACAACTCCGGGGGCATGGCCCAGCTGAACTCGACCGACGCGCTGCAGACCATCCACTCCGGGCCGGTGGCCGGCATCTCGGCCAGCGAGCACCTGGCCGCCCAGGCGGGCCTGGGGAACGTGGTGGCCACCGACATGGGCGGCACCAGCTTCGACATCGGCCTGGTCCCGGCCGACGGGGTGAAGCACTACGACTTCATGCCGGTCATCGACCGGTGGCTGGTCAGCGTGCCCATGATCCACCTGGTCACGCTCGGCGCCGGCGGCGGATCCATCGCCGGCTACGACCGGCTGCACCAGTCGGTCAAGGTGGGCCCGCGCAGCGCCGGGTCGGACCCGGGACCCGCGTGCTACGACCGCGGCGGCCTGCTGCCCACCGTCACCGACGCGGACCTGCTGCTCGGCTACCTGACGCCGGAACGCTACGCGGGCGGCCAGATCAAGCTGAACCGCCACCGGGCCGAGTTCGCCATCGACGAGGCGTTCGGCGACCACCTGGACCTGGACCCGGTCGAGGTCGCCCGGCTGATCAAGGCCGAGGTGGACGAGCAGATGGCCAACGGGCTGGCCAAGGAACTCCGGATCCGCGGCTACCTGCCGGCCGAGTTCACCATGCTCGCCTACGGCGGCAACGGCCCGCTGCACTGCTGCGGGATCGCCGCCCACCTCGGCATGGACAAGATCCTCGCGCCGCCGTACAGCTCGGTGTTCTCCGCTCTCGGCGCCGGCAACATGCCGCAGCTGCACATCCACGAGCGCTCGGTCCCGCTGGTCCTCTTCGACGCCACCAGCCGGGCCATCTTCACCGACTTCGGGCGATTCAACGAGATCGTGGCCGAGCTCGAAGCCAAGGGCCGCGCCGACCTGCAGCGGCAGGGACTGCCGGCCGACGCGGTCCGGCACCGGCTCGAGCTGGACATGCGGTACGGGAACCAGCTGGTGACGATGGCCGTCGTGGCGCGCAAGACCCGCCTGGAGAGCGTCCGCGACGTGGTCGAGGCGATGCGGTTGTTCTCCGACGATTACGGTCGCCGGTTCGGCCAGGGTAGCCAGTCTCCGGAGGCCGGCATCCGGGTCACCGCGCTGCGGGTCGCGTCCTTCGTCCAGGGCGAGACGATCGAATTCGACGCCACTGCGCCGCACGGCCCGACCACAGCCGCCCGGCCGACCGGGTCACGGCGCTGCTTCTTCCCCCGCACCGACGGGCCGACGGAAACCGCCGTCTTCGACGAGACCGCGCTCGAACCGGGACTGGCCGTGCCCGGCCCGGCCGTGGTCACCACGCCCACCACCACCTACCTCGTCGAACCCGGCTGGCGGATCGAGACCGGCGCGCACGGCGCCATCTGGTTCCTGGCCAATTCGCGCGAACAGGAGGCTCGGCGATGAGCGAGTTCACCTCGCAGGAGCAGCAGTGGGTCGACGCATTCCTCGCCGAGACGACCCTGTTCCTCGGACCCGACCCGCAGATCATGAACGACCATCGGATGGCCCTGAGGACCGCGGAGGAGGACCGGCTGCTGTCCGGCCCGATCGACCCGAACGACCTGGACCGGGTGCGTAAGCGGATCGTGGCGGGCCTGGACGAGGCGTTCGAGATGATGGAGCAGACCGGCGCCGCTCCCGGCGCGAAATGGGGCGATCTGACCAGCGCCGTCTACTCGGCGTCCGGCGACCTGATCCACATCAGCACCGGCGGGGTGCTGGCCTTCGCCTCGGTGCTGCACTACCCGGTGCGGTTCATCAACAAGTACTGGCTCAGCGACGCCTCAGTCGGCGTGCACGACGGCGACGCATTCATCCATAACGACGCCCGCTACGGCAACATCCACAACACCGACCAGAGCATGATCCTGCCGGTGTTCTATGAGGGCGAGCTGATCGCCTGGGTCGCGACGATCATCCACGAGGGCGAGAACGGCGCCAAGGAGCCCGGCGGGATGCCGTCGAGCTCGGAATCGGCGTACGACGACGGCATCCGGATGAGCCCGTTCAAGATCGTCGAGCGGGGCCAGATCCGGCGTGACCTGCTGACCTTCCTGCAGAACTCGGTGCGCGAGCCGAAGCTCCAGTACCAGGACCTGAAGGTCAAGCTCTACTCGGCGCAGCGGATCAAGGACCGCCTGGTCGCCCTGGTCGACGAGGTCGGCCGGGACGCGTTCATCGCCTCGCTGCGCAAGTCGCTGGAGGACATCGAGGCCGAGGCGCGGCGGCGGATCGCCGAGCTGCCGGACGGCACGTTCCGGGTGAACTTCTTCTCCGACTCCACCCTGCGCGAGAACGTCCTGCTGAAGTACCCATGCGCGATGACCGTGAAGGGCGACGAGCTGACCATCGACTGGAGGGGGGCCGCCCCCCAGTTCCTCAACCGGGCCTTCAACGCCACGCTCGGCACCGCCAAGTGCGGCTTGGGCCAGGCGCTTCTCGGGTTCTTCTGGCCGGACCTGCCCCGGGGGATTAGCGTGATGAACCCGATGGAGGTCCTGACCGACGAGGGCAGCTGCATCAATCCCGGACTGGACGCTCCGCTGGGCCAGAGCCTGCAGGGAGCCTTCAAGACCTTCGGTGTCACGCAGGCGCTGTTCGCCAAGGTGCAGTACTCCTGCCCGGAGAAGTACGGATCGGTGATCGCGCCCTGGTTCAACCAGATCAACACGTTCCTGTTCGGCGGCGTCACCCAGCACGGCGAGTTCGTCGGCAACGTCTGCGCCGACCTGAACGGCATGGGCGGCGGGGCCCGGGCGCACCGCGACGGCGAGCATTCCATGGCGCCTTTCTTCGCCGCCATGGCCGACCTCGGCGAGCAGGAGATCATCGAGGACGACGTGCCATTCCTGCAGCTGATCTCCAAAAAGATGAAGCGCGACGCGCAGGGCTTCGGCAAGTACCGCGGCGGCATGGGCTACGAGATCGCGGTCGCCGCCCGGGGCACCCCGCTGTGGGGATTCGCCACGGTGTCGAGCGGCTCGAAGTTCCCCGCCATCCCCGGCCTGTTCGGCGGGTACGGCTGCCCCACCTATCCGCTGGCCAAGATCAAGGGAGTCAACGTCTTCGAGGTTCTGCGTTCGGCGCCGGAGACCTGGTCGTTCGACTACGAGACGCTGATGAACGCCCAGCCCTTCGCCGGTGCCCGCTACTCCACCCACCACATGGGCATGGGCTTCGAGCTCGCCGACGAGGGCGAGGTGTACATGATCTGCCAGGGCACCGGCGGCGGCTACGGCGACGTGCTCGAACGCGACCCGGAGGCGGTCATGGCCGATGTCGAGGCGGGCTACCTGTCCAGCGAGACGGCCCGGGAGATCTACTTCGTCGTCCATGACCCCGGAACGCTGGCGGTGGACACCTCCGGGACCGAGGCCGCCCGGGCCGCCGAACGCCAGGCCCGGCTGCGCCGCGGCAGGCCCTACAGCGAGTTCGTCAAGGCCTGGACGACCCCGGAGCCGCCGGCCCACCTGCCCTACTACGGCTCGTGGGGCGATGACAACAGCCTCATCCATGCCACCGCGTGGGCCACCCACGGGCCGGTACGGGTGGCGGCGCCGGTGAGCCAGCTCCCGCAGATCTTCCTGCCCGACCCGAACGTCATCGCCCTGGCCGTGCAGCAAGCCCGGATCGCCGAGCTGGAGACACGCCTGCACGAGCTGGAGGGGCGGTTCGAGAGACCATGAGCGGACTGCTCGCCAGCCTGGACGCGCCGCCATCGGGGCGGGCCTGCCCCGCCTGGTTCGACGCAGCGGCCTACGGCCGGGCCAAGCTGCTCGGCGGCGGTGACGTGCCGTGGGATTCGCCGGCCGAGCTGAGCTCGTTCTTCGCCAAGATCGGCGGCATGTTCCGCTCCGATGCGATCCTGGTCGACGTGGCGGACATGTTCGCCCAGCGCGCCGAGGCTGACCAGCAGCTCCGGGCCGCGATGGCGGCGCGGAGCCGACCCGGCTACGCCCTGCGGGCCCTGCTCGGCGACGAGCAGGCCCGCGCCACCGCGGCGGAGGCGGTACGGGTCCTGGCCGCCACCAGCGGGTCCGTCCCGCTGGTCCTGACCGTGCCCGCGCCCGGCCGATGGCTGGTGGCCGCCGCGCGGCAGGCCGGGTCGGACCCGGGGCCGCCGGACGCGGGCCAGGCGGAGACCGCCGCGATGTACAGCGCCGACTTCCTGCGGTTGTTCGCCGGCACCGGCGTCGACGGCCTGCTCCTGCACGAGGGCCGGGTACCCGCCAGCGAGCTGATCCATCCCGAGGCCTACCGCCCGGTGCTCAACGTCGCCGATCACTACGAATGGCCAGTGCTCATCCAGACCAGCGCCGCCGCGGCCTGGCCGCACGGTCCCGTCCCGGAAGTCGCGGTCTGGCTCGGCTCGGCCGGACCAGGCGAGCCAGCCGGCCGCTGGGGCCTTGTCGCCGACGCAGACTTCTGGGATGGCGTTGACCCGTCGACGGGGGCCGACCTCGTGCTCGCCCCCGTCCCGGCCGCGGCTGACCCCGAAGCCGTGATGAAGCGGGTCCGGGCCTTGGCGTGACCGGTCCCCGCCCGGCCCTTCGGACCAGGGGAGACAAAGGTTCGGCGGCGACGTACTATCCGTCGATGGACAGGTCGAGCCCGTCCGCTGCGGAAAGCGCCGCGGAGGTCACCGCCGCGCTTGCTCCGCGCGTCGATGAGATGGCGGCGGATATCTACCGCCTGATCGTGCAGGAGATCCCTCACCTGCACAACGACAAGCGCATGCTGACGCTGCTGGACGCCAGCGTCGCGGAGAATGTGGCCACCGTGCTGCACATCCTGCAGCACGGCATCGATCTGGAGAAGGTGCATGCTCCGGCGGCGGCCGAGGAATACGCCCGCCGGCTGGCGCAACGCGGCGTCCCCGTGGCCGCGCTGCTGCGCGCCTACCGCATCGGTTCGGCCCGATTCGAGGACTGGTGCCTGCAGGAACTGGGACGGCGCAGCGACGACGCGGCGGTGATCAGCGCGGCCGGGCTGCGCATCGCCAGAATCCTGGCTGCCTACATCGACCAGGTGTCAGAAGAGCTCGTATCCGCCTACGAGTCCGAGAAGGAGAACTGGCTCCGGAACCAGAGCGTGGCCCGAGCGGCGCGGGTCCGGGCGCTGCTGAAGGGCGAGCAGGTGGACGTGAGTTCCTCCGAGGCCATCCTGGGCTACCGGCTGCGGCAGCACCACCTCGGGGTCGTGACCTGGATCACCGAGGCGTCGGCAGGCGGGGATGCGCTCGGGCTCCTGGAACGCGCGACCGCGGAGATGGCCGCCGAGGGCCACTGTGACGGGCGGCCGATGTTCGTTCCGCAGGACGAGTTCTGCGCCTGGGCCTGGATCCCGCTCGGCGCACGGCGCGATATCGACCTGCCGACCATGGGCGGTGCAGGCGGTGACAGGATCCGGTTCGCCTTCGGCGAGCCCGCGACCGGAGTGGCGGGTTTCCGCCGCACTCATCAGCAGGCGCTGAACGCCCAGGCCGTGGCGCTGGCGGCCGGACCATCGGGCCAGATCGCGACCAGCTTCGGCCAGGTCGCGCCGCTGGCCCTGATGTCGGGCTCGATCGAGCTGCTGCAGGCGTGGGTCGTCGAGACCTTGGGGGCGCTGGCGGACGACGACGACCACAACGCCCGGCTGCGCGACACGCTGCGGGTCTTCCTCCAGGAAAACGGCAGCTACAAATCCACGGCCGAACGCCTGCTGCTGCACAAGAACACGGTCCAGTACCGAGTGCGCAAGGCTGAGGAGAGCCTTCGGCATCCCATCACCCAGGATCGCCTGCACGTCGAGCTAGCCCTGCTGGCCAGCCAGTGGCTGGGCGCAGCGGTCCTGCGGCCCGCCGTCGAACCGAGGACTAGCCTGCCGCGATCGGACGGATAGAGCGCGGTGCTCCGTCCGCTGGTCTCGCGGCTCAGCCGGAAAGATGCCGCCCACGGCATACGTGCTCAGTCCGTGGCCTTCGGATGCCCGGGCCCCGCGTAGATAATCCAGGCCGTACGTCGCGCGTCATCGATGACGTACCAGATTCGCCCGCCACCGGTCACCTCGTACTGCCATTGCTCCAGTGCCTCACCTTTCCAGGCCGCTGTGCCCAGGCTGCCTTTCAGCTGGTGATGACGCTCCGGGGCGGATCGTGATCGCGGATTAGCTCGGATAGCGTCGAAGGCGCGCAGCAGGTTGCCGCCGGCCTGACGGCCGAGTTGCTCCCATCCGTCAGCCGACTGGTTGCTGACGAACCGCAGGTCGTACTTGCCTTCGATCGGCGGAGGGGCCGCGGGCTCGCCGCGCCGAGGGCTCATTCCTCGTCTGGTTCCTCGTCTAGTTCCTCGGCTGCCGGAGCGGGAACGGGGCCCATATCCCCCTCGGGTTCGGTGGTCAGGATCTCCAGGAGGACCGGGTCTGCGTACACCTCTGCCGAGTGCCGCCATTGGGTAAGAAGCACGGCGACCGGAGCCAGGTTCCCCAGTTCTACCGCCCCTTGCGTGACGGTCACGAGCTCGGTCACGAACGTGTCTACGTCCACCTCGGGCAGGAAAATCACCCACGGCAGGGCGTCGCGGAGCAGCCCGCGGATGACGTCGCTCTTCCCCGAACTGACCAGACCCGCCAGGAGCCGCGTGGTGAAGTCCACCACGCTTGTGTCGCGCTCAAGCTGTTCGATCCGCATCAAGGCGAGGTCGCCGGCGTCGCGCCGCCGCAGCCGCAGCGCCCGGACGGCGTCCAGCCGTTCGGCGGTCGCCGCGGGATGGTGCAGCAATTCACTGAATGGCACGTCGTCATAAGCCGCAGTCATGACATCCACAGTACCGTAGAACTCTAGACCCGCCAAGCAGGTGCGATTCAGGCGGTCTCTGCCGTGGCGCCGAGCCAGCGAGCGAACCAGCAGTTCGGCGGTCAACTCCACGGCTTCGGTCACGACTCGCGGCGCTTCCGGTATCGGCACCCGCAACATCCTGCTCCAGCGGGTCGCAAGCCAGGCATCAAGGGAACGGGCTAAGTTGATCCGCATGCGGAAGACGGTGCGAGCATGCTGCGCGATCGCGGGATCCACGGCCTTGCTGGTGCTGCCGGCCTGCTGGGCGGCCGGAGCCAGCACGGCGGGAGCGGGCGAGGTCAGCCCGCGGGCCGCCCCGCCGGCGTCCTCGGTGAGCATCGCGGCGGTGGGCGACACCATGCTCGGGACCACGCCCGATCTTCCGCCGAACCCGGGGTCATACCTGGACGCGGTCAAGCCGGTCCTGGACCGGGGCGCCCAGATTGTCTTCGGCAACCTGGAAGGCACGCTCACCACCGCGACGGCCAGCAAGTGCGGCGCGGGGAGCGCGAACTGTTTCGCGTTCCGGGACCCGCCCGGCTACGCGCGCTACCTCAAGCAGGCCGGGTTCACCGTCCTGAACGACGCCAACAACCACATCCTCGACTTCGGCGCGGCCGGCCAGGCGCAGACGGTCCGGTCCATCCACGCGGCGGGCCTGGCCCAGACCGGACTGCCGGGCGAGATCACTGTGGTCCGGGCCCGCGGGATCAAGGTCGCGTTCGTGGCTTTCGCGCCCTACCCCTACGACGCCAACCTGCTCAACCTGCCCGCGGCGCGCACGCTCATCAAGCGGGCCCGGCGGGAGGCACGGGTGGTCGTGGTCTATATGCACGCGGGCGCGGAGGGATCGGGCGCCGATCACGTGACCGGCCGGGAAGAGCACTACCTGGGCGAGGACCGCGGCAACCCCGAGGCGTTCGCGCACATGGCGATCGACGCCGGGGCCAGCCTGGTCATCGCGAGCGGCCCGCACGTACTGCGGGGCATGCAGTTCTACAAGGGCCACCTGATCGCCTACAGCCTGGGGAACTTCGCCGGTTACCACAACTTCGCCACCAGCGGCGACCTGGACACCAGCGTGATCCTGCACGTCACGCTCTCGGCCGCCGGCCGGTTCGAGAGCGCGCGCGTCTACCCCATCCGGTTCACTGGCACGGGGCGCCCGGTGCCGGGCGGCGGAGGAATCGCCTTCACCGCCCGGCTGGGCACCGAGGACTTCGGCTCGGGCGCGGCCCGCATCCTGGCCTCGGGCGTCATCAAGGCGCCCTGACCCTTGATCGGCGGGCCGCGGCCGGTCAGAGCTGCGGGATGACCTGCACGAACCGGAACGCGGTGTACAGGTTCGGGTAGCCGTCACCGGGCCCGTTCTGCTGGTCATCGCCGGCCGCGGCGATCTTCTGCAGCACGTTCAGGCCGCCGATGACCGTGCCGAACGGGGTGTAGAGCGGCGAGAGGGTGGTGTTCTTCCAGACGAAGAAGAACTGGCTGCCGTTGGTGTTCGGCCCGGCGTTGGCCATGGCCACCGTTCCGGCCGGATACGTGGCCCCGGCCAGGTTCTCGTCGTTGAACGAGTATCCCGGGGCGCCCGAGCCGGTGCCCGTCGGGTCGCCGCACTGCAGCACGAAGATGCCCTGGACGGTCAGCCGGTGACAATGCGTCTGGTTGAAGTAGCCCCGGCTGGCCAGGAACCGGAACGAGAAGGTGGTGCACGGCGCCTTGCTGGTCAGCATCCGCACCGTGATCACGCCCTGGGTGGTGATGAACCGCACGATGAAGGGCTGCGCGGCCTGCGCCGCGTTGAACACGGGGATCCCCTTGAACCGGTCAGCGGGAATCGTCGCGTGGTAACCGCACGACGACGGGGCGGCCGTGGGGGTGGCATCGGCTGCCGCCTGCGCGTGCAGGCCGGGTGCGTCGAGCCGGGGCAGGTTAGAGGTGCTGGCGGTGGCCCCGGTCATGCCCGTGACGGCGACGGCAGTCCCGACCGTGACCGTGAGGGCGCCGGCGAGCAAGAGGCGAGAAGCGCGCTTTGTGAGCATGGCGAATTATGTGCCTTCCTGTGAGAAGGCCGATTCTGGCGCTCGGGTCAGCGCGTCGTCAAGGCCGCAGGTCCGGAGGTCGGAGCGAACGGGAAGCCTTCTGCTCAGTGGCTTCGTCGCCGGTCACACGCGTATCGTCGCTGCCATGAGGGCTTCGGAGATACGCGAGCTGATCAGGGTCAAGCCGTTGGAGCTTGACGCGACCCGCCGGCGGCTTTCTGCCTGCCATGACCTCGCCGACCTGCGGGCGGTGGGGCGCCGGCTGATCCCGCGCCCGGTCTTCGACTACGTCGACGGCGGGGCCGACGAGGAGGTGTCGCTGCGGGCGAATACCAGGGCGTTCCGGCAGTTCCGGTTCCAGCCGCGGACCCTGGTGGACGTGTCGGAACCCGATACCTCTACCGCGTTCCTCGGCTCGGTCGCGCCGCTGCCGCTGGCCCTGGCCCCGACCGGGTACACCCGGATGATGCACCCGGCCGGCGAGATCGCCGCGGCCCGCGCGGCGCAAAAGCACGGGCTGCCGTACACCCTGTCCACCATGGCCACCACCACCATCGAGGATGTCGCCGCCGCGGTGTCTTCCCGACCAACCCGCCCCGACCGACCTCCCGGCCAGCCGGACCTGTGGTTCCAGCTGTACATCCTGCGGGACAGCGGGCTGAACAAGGAACTGGTCGACCGGGCCGCGGCGGCCAAGTACCGGGTGCTGGTGGTGACGGTGGACTGCTTCGTGACCGGCCACCGCACCCGGGACCGGCGCAACGGGCTCGTCATCCCGCCCGAGCTCACCATGCAGACACTGGCCAGTATCGCGGGCAAGCCGGGCTACTGGATCCGGATGCTGCGCAACCCGGGCATCGACTTCGCCAATTTCGCCGGGCACGACGCGGTGACCATCGAGGACACCGGGCAGCTGTTCAACCCGGCCATCACCTGGGACGACATCGCCGACCTGCGGGCTCGCTGGCCGGGCCGGCTGATCGTCAAGGGCCCGCTCGGGCCCGCCGACGCGGCGCACGCCGTGTCGGTGGGCGCCGATGGCGTGCAGCTTTCCAACCACGGCGGCCGCCAGCTGGACCGCGCGGTGCCGCCGGTGCACACGATCGCCACCGTCCGCGACATGGTCGGGCCGGACGTGGCCGTGCTGGTTGATTCCGGGATCCGGCACGGTTCGGACCTCGCGGTGGCGCTGGCCCTGGGCGCCGACGCCTGCGCCGTCGGGCGCGCCTACCTGTACGGACTGATGGCGGGCGGGGAGGCGGGGGTGAACAAGGCGCTGGACATCCTGGCCGCCCAGTTCAAGCGGACCATGCAGCTGCTCGGCGTGCGTTCGGTGGCCGAGCTGCGCGAGCTCGGGCCCTCGCTGCTCGCAAAGGGAGCGTGACCGTGGTCTCTACCGGGCAACTGGTGGGTTTCGGGCTGGCGTCGCTGGTGCTGATCGTGGTCCCCGGGCCGGGGGTGTTGTTCGTGGTCGGGCGGGCCCTGGCGCATGGGCGCCGGACCGCGCTGGCCACGGCGCTCGGCCACGCGGCGGGCAACTACATGGTGGCGGCGTGCGTGGCGGTCGGGCTGGGCGCGCTGCTGCAGCGGTCGGTCGAGGCGTTCGTGATCGTGAAGATCGCGGGCGCGCTGTACCTGATCTGGCTGGGCGTCCACGCGATCCGCCACCGCAAGTCGCTGGCCGACGCGATGGCGGTGGCGACGCCACCGCGGGAGGGCTGGCGGGCCGCCCGCGACGGCGCGGTGGTGGGACTCACCAACCCCAAGGCGTACATCTTGTTCGGCGCGATCCTGCCGCAGTTCGTGAACCGGGCCGCCGGGCACGTGCCGGAGCAGATGCTGCTCCTGGCGCTGGTGTCGGTCGCCATCGGGGCGGTCTCGGACTGCTCCTGGGGGTTCGCGGCCAGCGCGGTGCGCGCCTGGTTCGCCCGGTCGCCGCGGCGGATCGAGATGGTCGGCGGGGCCGGGGGCCTGGCCATGATCGGCGTGGGCGTGACCGTGGCCATCACCGGCCGCCACAGCTGAGCCCGCTGGGGACTGGTAAGCCGACTGGCGCCGGGATGCGCGGGTTACGCTGCAGCGGTGCCAGAGATCACTCAGGAAGAAGAGCTCGACCTCCGGTTCCTGTCGGCCGTGCGGGACCTGCCCGTTGACGGGAAGGCCGGGACGGCCGACCGCACCGGGCCCGTCAGGGCCGGGACCGGGCTGACCGGCGCGCAGGCGATCGCGCTCTTCGACGCCCAGGCCGGCAGCCGCCACCTGGACCTGGCGGCGCGGTACCTGCGCGCCGAGGGCCACGGCTTCTACACGATCGGCTCCGCCGGACACGAGGCCGACGCGGCGGTCGGAGCGGCACTGCGACCGTCCGATCCCGCGCTGCTGCACTACCGCTCGGGCGCCTTCTACCTGGCCCGCGCCGCGCAGGTACCCGGCTCACAGCCGCTGCGAGACGTCCTGCTCGGACTGGTCGGCGCCAGCGACGAGCCGATCGCGGGCGGCCGGCACAAGGTCTTCGGGCACCACGCGCTGGCCATCATCCCGCAGACGTCCACGATCGCCTCGCACCTGCCGCGGGCGGTCGGGATCGCGTTCTGCATCGGACGGGCTGGCAAGCTCGGTGTCCCGTCCCCGTGGCCCGCGGACGCCATCACGGTGGCGAGCTTCGGGGACGCCTCGGCCAGTCACTCCACCGCGGCCGGCGCCATCGGCGCCGCCTGCCGCACGGCCTATCAGGGCCTGCCGATGCCGCTGCTGCTGGTCTGCGAGGACAACGGCCTGGGGATCAGCGTGCGCACTCCGGACGGCTGGGTGGCGGCCGCATACTCCGCGCGGCCCGCGCTGCGCTACTTCAGCGCCGACGGCTGCGACCCCGCGGCCTGCTTCGACGCCGCCGCGGCGGCCGCGGCCTACGTGCGGGCCAGCCGCTCGCCCGCGTTCTTGCACCTG
>Ga0210396_10003177_pt1 | contig 16497 bp, 16 predicted proteins | sample IncBWH17OmetaG_FD_155466 | JGI IMG/M metagenome (GOLD analysis project Ga0210396, IMG submission 155466) | Forest soil microbial communities from Barre Woods Harvard Forest LTER site, Petersham, Massachusetts, United States - Inc-BW-H-17-O ... | reverse complement strand
TAGCTAGGTGCCCAGTTGCCCTTCCTAAAGGGAATCTTGCCCGGCCGCAATAATAAAATAAAAATCTCGCCCATGGACGATTCTAAGTTGCTATTATTGCTTTACTTCTGTTGCCGTTAGAGGGGGGCGAATGTTTCCAGGCGGACAAAATCTTCGTGTCTTGCGTGAGCAGTTGGGCTTGACCATGCGCGATGTCGAAAACGCCAGCGCGCAAATCGCGCATAAACGTGCCAACGATGAATTTGCTATAGCTCCCAGCCGGCTTTCCGATGTTGAGACAAAAGGAGTCGTTCCCAGCATCTACCGCTTGTATTCGCTGGCCGTCATCTATCGCCGCGACATCCGGGAGCTCCTTTCATGGTATGGAGTCGACTTGAACGCCATGGCGACGGATCTGGATTTCGTCTTCCCGCCAAAGTCGCACGTTTCTAACGCTCTCGCAAATCTGTCCAGTATTCAGATGCCTATCCGTCTTGATCCCAGCTTCGATCCCCGACGCACCGTCAATTTCGGACGCATGGTAGAACAGTGGGGACAGGTGCCGCTGGCCTATCTAGCGCAGTTTGCGACGTGTCAGTACACCTATGGATATATCGGCAGCGAGGATCTGACCATGTATCCAATCCTGCCGCCGGGCAGCTTCGTACAAGTGGATGAGTCGAAGAACAAAGCCGTCGAGGGAGGCTGGAGATCGGAATACGAACGCCCAATTTATTTCGTGGAAACCCGCAACGGCCACACCTGCTGCTGGTGCACAATGACTCGCGAAGAAATCATTCTGCAGCCGCATCCGCTTTCACCAGTTGCAGCCCGCGCCTTGCGCTATCCTCAAGAAGCGGAGATCATTGGCCAGATCGTCGGGGTGGCGATCCGCTTGGGAGATTGGCGTCCCTTGCTCGACTCTTCAATAAACTCGAAAGCGCGTGAAGCACTGAACTAAGATGGCGAGCCGATCCAGCTCCAGGCCCTTGCGGTAAGAGATCCGGGCTCGCACTCGCCAACCGCTCCACATAAGCATCCGCTGGAATGCCCGCAACTCTACTGGATTGTTTCGCCTCTTCCGCCAGTTTCCGGATTGGCATAGCCAAAACCTTGGATAGCAGCGTCCGATGCGCTCGCGCCAACGCTTTTCTGGCTGCCGAATCGCCGTAAACCCGAGACAACCCCCAATGCTCGTAACCCGCTCCCTTTCGCAATCCAGCAAGATATTCCAGCTTGTCCAGGCAGCCGGCGAAGGCTCTGAGCGTGGTTTCGTGGAGGTCTTCGAGTGCCGAATAAAGGCTCATGTTACGTTTTTGGAACGAGGAAATTACTTCAGTAACCTGTTCAAAATTGCCTTGCCGAATACATTATCACGGGGTAATTCCACACTGGAAAGGAATTTAACCCTGTGAAATCAAGGCAAAGATTGCTCCCTCTTGCAGTTCTGGTTCTAACCACTTGTCTGCCGGCGTCATTATTCGCCGCTGCCGCCGATACTCCAGACGGTAACCCCAACGGCCCGCCCGTTATTACTCATGGTTCGCCGCTGCCACCGGATGGCAACCCGAACGGACCTCCGAAACTCCATATTCGATAAGTACCGGAATCCGAACATCCTGAAGCTTTAGTTGTGGGCTACCGCAAAAACATGTATATTTTGCGCGGTAGCCCATGTCCCTTACTTATCTAGTGTCGTATTACTACCTGTGGGTCGGTCCCCACCTTCTACTGGCCTCCATTCTGGTTGCCATGTTTCTTCGCCGGTTGCACCGGCAGTTTCCCATGTTCTTCCTGTATGCCGCATTTGAGATGTTGCAATGTGGCGTACTTTTGGGGATTTCATTATCACCCATAGGTTTTGATCCTCCCTACACAACCGTCTATTCCATCGGACTGGCAATCAGCACGGTAATCCGCTTCGCCGTCATCAGCGAACTCTACAGGCATTTCTTTCGGCGGTATCCTGCGCTCAATGGCCCTGGTAGATATCTGTTCTGCGGTTCGATCGTAGTTTTATTGGTAATCGCAGCGATCGTCGGCGTATCGGCGCCATCTACCAGTTCAAATTTTCTCTTTAACGCTACCTACGCGCTGGATCGTGCGGTGAGCGTATTACAGTGTGGACTCCTGATTTCTTTGTTCGCGTTCTCCCGCTATTTTGCACTCTCATGGCGCAGTCACGCCTTCGGCATCGCCTTGGGCTTGGGAATTTTCGCCAGCGTAGAACTGGCTACCTCATGCGTCTGGCTGCACCTGGGATATTTTGGTGATCGCGCGGTCAACCTTTTCACCATGGCGACCTACCACCTCTGTGTCCTGATCTGGATGTTCTATCTCATCCGCCGAGAGCGGGTTATGTCGTATGTTTTGACTCCACTTCCTAAGAATGATCTGGAAATCTGGAACAACGAATTGCAGCGACTGGTACAACGATGACTACCACAATCATTCTCGTTCTAATCTCTCTGCTGGCATTAATATGCTTGCTTTGGCTTGCCAAGGGTCGTACGGTCAGCCCCAACATTTTGCAAAACCCCAGTGAGCACATGCGGGCAGTGGATGTCGAAGCCTTCCGCAACCTGGTTGATCCGGATGAAGAGGAATTCCTTCGCGCCAATCTTTCTCCGCCGGAATTTCGCAGGATTCAGCGCGAACGGCTGCGAGCAGCCGTGGAATATGTCTCCTGCGCTGCACAGAATGCGGCGATCCTGCTACGCGTGGCCGATGCTGGCCGGCGCAGCTCTGATCCGGCAACCGCCCAAGCCGCCGAAAAGTTGGTGGACAATGCGATCCGCCTTCGCCTCTACGCTTCGCTTGCCATTCCCCGACTTTATCTGGGCATGATTTTGCCCGGGGCTCACATTTCACCAGTTCGCATCGCAGAAAGCTACGAGCAGATGACTCGCCTCGTGGTCTTGCTGGGATGCCTGCAATATCCAACGCAAGGAATCTCCGCGGCTCTCTGATCAGAGCGCTGAATCAGGCCGCGACCGGCAGTTTTTGATGCGTCTACGGCCCTTTGTGCACCGAGTATAGTTTTTTCACCACCCCATTACTTCCGTAACTTGATGGTGCCAACTGCAGTACCTACGATTCCAGTATGAAGTACAACGCCCTTCTATTCTGTCCAGATGAGAAAACTGCCCGCGTAGTCACGCAAGTCCTCACCGACTTGGAGTTTCGGGTTGAACCCTGCAACGAACCCTTTGCCGCTGTAAAGAAGTTGATGGCGGAGCACTTTGATGCCATCGTCGTCGACTGTGACAGCGAACAGAATGGGGCTCTGCTGTTCAAGAGCGCGCACAATTCCGGATCCAATCAGTCCTCGCTCGCCGTAGCTGTAGTCGAGGGCCAAGCCGGAGTTGCCAAAGCGTTCCGCATCGGCGCGAATTTAGTTCTGACCAAGCCAATTAATGTTGAACAATCCAAGGGAACATTGCGCGTAGCCCGCGGCCTGCTGCGCAAAACCGAAGCTGGAAAACCGTCGAGTCCCGCAGTTTCATCGGCGCAATCCACAGCATCGATGAAGAGCACGTCCGCGCCTTTTCTGCCGGCACAACCCGCTCCATCTCCGATTCCAGCAGTGAGCGCATCCGTTTTCGAAGTTGAAGCCGATCCAACTCCTGAACCGGAGCCAACGGAAGCGGCCTTATTGGAATCGATGCCAGCTCCGGTGCCGCCGCCTACACCTGCGAAAGATTATCCTTGGCAGCCGATTTCGAAGCCAGCAGCCCGACCCATGGCTACCGCTCTTCGTCGCGCCGCCGAAGCCACCGGAAGATCGCAGCCTGACGCCCCGGCCGCTAACAAGAATTTTTCTGCTCCGCCGGTTGTTCCGCACCCTCCAACCAGTCTGTCCCATACGATAGGAATGGCTTCTGGTCAAGCGGCAGCCGCTGCGCCCGCCAAAATTGCGCCCAAGGCTCACGCAGACACAGAGACTCCGCAATTGGACGCCCCTGCTTTTGCCTCGCTCGGCGCCGATCCAACGCAGAAAGCTTCCGGCGGTAGCAACAAGACCATCATGATCGCCGCCGCCGCTGTGATTGCCGCCGCCGCAATCGGATATATCGGCTGGACGAAAATGCAATCAAGCTCGACTCCAGCTGCGCAGAATGTCACCCCTCCCGCTCATGTTTCTCAGGCGCCGGCTCAGCCTCCAGTTTCTGAAGAAGTTGCCCAGTCCGCGAGTTCCTCACGCGACAGCGAAAGCGCAACAAAACTGTCTCAACCGGCCAATGCGCAGCCTGTCGAACAGGGTCCTGACATCACCCTCTCCACTAAAGCACAGCGCCCTGCCGCCGATCGTTTCACATCCGACAGTGTGACGGCGGATCGTCCTCCAGCGGACCGTCCATCGCCCGCCAAGAAATCGAGTTCTACAGACGCATCGAACACCGTGCCCCATACGCCCTCGCCTGCGAAGTCCGCACCTATGGTCGTAAAGAATGAAGCCTCGAGCCCAGTCCCGCCAAGTCCGTTTCAGACAGACTCAGCGCAACCGCCGTCTGCGGTATCGCTCAGCGCTTCTTCGAACACCAATGACGCCGCCATCTCTGGAATCATGAGCACAGTCGCAGTCAGCACACCCCAACAAGCGCCGCAAAAACTAAAAATTTCGCAAGGCGTTTCACAAGGACTTTTGATCAAAAGTGTTGATCCCGTCTACCCCGCGCTAGCCCGGCAAATGCGCCTCCAGGGATCGGTCGAACTGCTGGCCAACATTGGGACTGATGGCAGCATCACCTCGGTGAAATTGCTCAGCGGCGATTCGATTTTGTCACAAGCCGCAATCAGTGCGGTTAAGCAATGGAAATACAAACCGTACTATCTGGGCGATCAGGCGGTCGCAATCCAAACCCAGATCACCGTAAAATTCAAACTCCCGTAAATTTCGGCTCAATGTAAATCTGAAGCGCGACGCAAGGATTCATCCTCGCGCCGTTTCCGTTCATGTCGCCGCCAGTCGCAGTTCTAATCAGCACGTTATAATCGATACACAAGCACTCGCCGGAAACGCATCCTGCAGTGTGGGTTTGCTGATAGCTGACAGCTGAGAGCTAGAAGCCAGCAGCTAGAAGCTAGCAGCAGCATCACCATGGACTTCAAACTAGTCAGCGATTACAGACCAAAGGGCGATCAAGCCGCAGCCATTGAAGCCCTAACCCGAGGTCTGTTGGATCGCGAACAACATCAGGTTCTCTTGGGCGTGACCGGCTCAGGCAAGACTTACACTGCAGCCAAAGTCATCGAACAACTGAACCGCACCACGCTGGTAATGGCGCACAACAAGACTCTGGCCGCGCAGCTTTATCACGAATTCAAGAACTTCTTCCCGCACAATGCAGTGGAATATTTCGTCTCGTACTACGATTTTTATCAGCCCGAAGCCTACGTACCTGCGGCTGATCTTTATATCGAAAAAGAAGCCACCATTAATGACGAATTGGACAAGCTGCGGCTATCGGCTACGCGCTCGCTGTTTGAGCGCCGTGATTGCCTGATTGTGGCGTCAGTGAGCTGCATTTATGGATTAGGCTCGCCGGAAGCTTATTACGGCATGATGCTTTTCCTCGAAAAAGGACAGAAGATTAAGCGCGAAGATATCACGCGCAAGCTGGTCGAAATTCTTTACGAACGTACCGACGGAGATTTCCGCCGCGGCACATTTCGCGTCCGCGGCGACGTCATCGAGATTTTTCCCACCTATGACGATATGGCCTATCGCGTCGAATTGTGGGGAGACGAAGTCGAAGCGTTATCGCAGATCGATCCCCTCTTCGGCACCGTAAAACAGAAATATATGCGGCTGCCGATCTATCCGAAAACGCACTATGTGATGACGCCTGAGACTCGCACTCGCGCGGTTGATTCCATCAAGGAAGAACTGGCCTGGTGGGAAGCGGAACTCGAGAAGCAAGGCCACGTGGTCGAGGCCCAGCGCGTTCATCAGCGCACCATGTTTGATCTGGAAATGATCAAATCAATGGGCTACTGCCACGGCATCGAAAACTATTCACGCCATTTTACCGGGCGATTACCAGGCGAGCCGCCGCCAACCCTACTCGACTATTTCCCTCGCGATTATCTGATGTTCATCGACGAATCGCATCAGACGGTTCCGCAATTACACGGCATGTACCACGGCGATCGTTCGCGCAAGGAAACCCTCGTCGAGTATGGCTTCCGTCTACCTTCAGCGTTGGATAACCGTCCGCTCACTTTTCCGGAGTTCGAACATCGCATGGGACAGATGATTTATGTTTCGGCAACGCCCGGCCCATACGAGCTCACAAAATCCGCGGGCGTTGTGGTCGAGCAAATCATCCGGCCTACCGGCCTTGTCGATCCTCCGGTTGAAGTGCGTCCGGTGAAGGGGCAGATCGATGATCTGCTGCATGAGATTCGCGAACGCACGTCCCGCGGCGAGCGCGTGCTGGTGACCACGCTCACCAAACGCATGGCGGAGGATCTCGCCGAATATTACAGCGAAGTCGGTGTGAAGTGCCGCTACATGCATTCAGAAATCGAAACTCTGGAGCGGGTGAAAATCCTGCGCGACCTGCGCAAAGGTGAATTCGATGTACTGATTGGAATCAACCTGCTGCGAGAAGGACTCGACCTGCCGGAAGTTTCCCTGGTTGCAATTCTCGACGCCGACAAAGAAGGTTTCCTGCGTTCCGCAGGCGCGCTCATCCAAACTATGGGACGCTGCGCCCGCAACCTGAACGGCCGCGCCATTCTCTACGCCGACCGCATGACTGACTCCATGAAAAAGGCGATTGGCGAGACCGACCGCCGCCGCGCCATCCAGCAAGCCTACAACGAAGCCAACGGAATTACGCCCGAATCAATTATTCGTCCGCTGGATATGTCGCTCGCTCGAATCATTGAGGCTGATTACGCCGATCTCACCGGCGGTGAAGCCCAGGGCATTCCTGAATTCAAATCACAAGAAGAGCTCGATGTGTACATTGGCAAGCTGGAAAGCGATATGCGCGAGGCCGCCAAGCGATTTGAATTCGAAAAAGCCGCAAAGCTTCGTGACACCATCAAAGAGCTGCGGACCAAAGAATTCTTGTTTGCCTGACCTTCTCGCAGTGCCACATTTCAGCGTCATTGGTCATTTCCAGCAAGAGTTAACCATCCGCAAGTCCATGACCCACAAGAATTTACGGCTGAGAGTTGCATGACTTCGGTAACTTTGCACCTCTGGTTCCAGGGTGTAATCTTCGCTCGTAATGTCCAACATCGGCCCATTCGTAAAAAAGGCGAATCCGGAACTCTTTCCGGACAAAAAAGAAACTTCGCCAAGTGCCACCGAATCAGCGAATGCAGAAGCGGCTGCTCCCAAGTCCGGTCGTAAACGCTATCCCGAAGTACAAAGTGCAACTCGTTTTCCGATCAAGCTGCCGATTTCTGTAAAATCCACAACAGGCGAGCGTCATACCGAAACCCAAAACATTTCGGCCAACGGCGTTCTGTTTCAGATGGTCGATTCCGAAATGCCCATCGGCTCCATGGTAGACTTCACCATTTCCCTACCGGCCGATGTGGTGGGCGCCGAGTCCGATGTGCGGCTGGATTGTCGCGGCCGCGTGGTGCGCAGTTTTGAAGATAGTGGCAGGCGCGGCGTAGGCGTGGTCATCGACGAATATCGTTTCGATCGCGCTGAACGGCGAGGAGACTGATGGCAAGCACTCCGGTAACCGCGAAAATCGAGATCGAGCAACCGCCCGCGAGTGAGGCCAACGGCCAGTTCATTCGCGTAATCGTGGCAGACTCGCAAGCGATCTTTCGCGCCGGATTGCGCAAAATCTTCGCTCTCGAAGACGACGTCCGCGTAGTCGGACAAGCCGAAACTCTACCGCAGACTTTAACCGCCGCCAAAAAGTTTACCGCCGACGTGCTACTGTTTGAAGCCGCAATCGCAGCCAATCCCATCGAAGCCGTTGCCGATTTGCTGCGCCAGAATCCCGCGCTTCGTCTCGTCGTCGTAACCACCGAACCTGATCAAGATCTCACGCTCGAACTTTTTCGCCGCGGCGTGCACGCCATCGTCTCGCGCGAGGTCGAACCCGAATTGTTAGTCGACTGCCTGCGCAAAGTCTCAAAAGGTGAGCCGTGGCTGGACGGCCGCGCCACGCAATGGGTGCTGGAAGCCTATCGCACGCAAGGCTCGCGCGTCGGAGCTCCTCGACCGAAGGTGCAGCTAACGCCCAAAGAAACCCTGATTGTCTCCTGCGTGACTCAAGGCATGAAGAACAAGGAAATTGCCCTGCGCGTCGGAACCACCGAACAGGTAGTAAAAAATTATCTGCGCAAGGTCTATGACAAGCTAGGCGTAGCCGACCGCCTTGAACTGGCCCTGTATTGCCTGAACAGCCGCATCCTCGACAGTTCAATCAAAGATAATTCAACCATCAAAGATATCCCGCCCAAGCCAGCATCTATCGCCGCAACACCGCAAAACGGCAACGGAACAGCAACCGTACCGGCGAACCCCACTCCGGAAACAATCTCCTAGTGTAGCCGCGCGCGTCCGGCTCGTGCTTGTCCAGATAAAGTCCTTACCCCAAAATGAAATCACCCGGAAGTCGGGAAAACATGATCATCATACTGATGGGAGTATCAGGCGCAGGGAAGACGACGGTCGGACAATTGCTCGCATCGCAACTAGGCTGGGAGTTCGCCGACGCCGACGATTACCATTCCGCAGCGAACATAGAAAAAATGCGCACCGGCATTCCGCTAAGCGACGCCGATCGCGCACCCTGGCTTGCAACCCTGCGTTCTCTAATCGCAGGATGGATTGCAACGAAAAAAAACGTAGTACTGGCATGCTCGGCATTGAAGCAGTCATATCGAGAAATCCTGAAGCTCTCGCCAGAAGTGCAGATCGTCTACCTGAAAGGAAGTCCATCGCTGCTACAGCAACGTCTCCAGGCGCGTCTCGGCCATTTCATGACAGAACAAATGCTAGCCAGCCAACTCGAATCCTTAGAAGAGCCAAAGAACGCGGTAGTGATCGATGTAGATTCCTCACCACAGGAGATCGCCGCCAACATCCGGGCAAGAATCGACTCGCTGAGAAATCCATAGATCGTTCGCTTCCCTCAAGAACATTTCGTTTCCTCGGCGCGATAATGGTTGCCCGTCACCGACAAAACCCCCAACTGTCATCCTGTCTCTAACGACGGTGTGCCCTGTCAAGCGAATTTGGGCGAGACCTATCCGCCGACGCTTTTGATTTTATAAAAGCGCCATTTCGCTCTCTTAGGAAGCCTTTGACTTTGCAGACCAAAGCTCATCACTCGATTCAATCTGGCAGCGGGACACCAGGTCCCACCATCCATCTCTTCGGGACTTGCGCCCATGATTCTCACTTCGAACTCCCCGCTTCTCCGGGGAGGCCGGCTGCCCACTCAAGGACTCGGCTCACTTACTCGCCGGCCACAGAATGACTCGGGTTCACCGACATGACCACCTGATTCAGTTGCGCATACGTCCATCCCTCGCGCAACATCAGGTACATCCGCGTGGCCAACTTCCGGGCCACGGCCACCTTGGCCACGCCGCGATTTTTGCGGCTCGCCAGGCGACGATAGAAGCGCTTCAGTTGCGGATCGTAACGCACCGCCGTCTGTCCCGCCTCCACCAGCAAAAAGCGCAGAAACGCATTGCCCTGTTTGCTGATCCTGCCCAGCCGCTGTTTTCCGCCGCTGGATTCTTCACTCGGAATCAGCCCAAAATAACTGCCCACTTGCTTGGCCGATTCGAACCGTTCCGCCGGACCCAACGTCAACACCATGGCCAACGCGGTCACCGGCCCTACTCCCGGATGCGTCATCAGCCGCACTGCTTCCGGCCTCTGCCGCGCTTCTTCGGCCACTCGCCGGTCCAGTTCGCCGATCTCCGCTTCCCCTGCGTCCAACTCTGCCAGCAGCTTCTGGCGACGTTGCGCCGCGTAGGGCAACAGCGGCAACTGCTCCAACTCCCCCCGTCCTGCCTGGGTCCACAGCTTGTATTTTTTCTGCACCCCATGGCTCAGCGCCATGGCCTGCAGCTGATTCTTGGTGCGCGTCCGCGCCTGCACCTGCTTGTGGCGATGCACCAGCAACTGCCGCACATCCCGCACCTCCAGGCTCGGCACCCAGATCCGCGGAAACCGATCTTCGATCAGCAGATGCATCAGATGCTCCGCGTCCCGCCGATCCGTCTTCTGCTTGCGCACCACCGCCGCCCGCACCTGCGCCGCATCCCCGAACCACAGCTCGTACCCCAACTCCGCCAGCAACCGCTCGAACCACGGATAGTGCCCGCAAGCCTCCATCCCCACTCGAACTTCCTGGCCCGCTACATCCCGATAAAACTGCTCCGCTTCTCCGCGGTGCTGCAATCGTTTCTCTTGCATCTCTCCCGTTCGATTGTCAAAGATCGCGACCTGCTGAAACCCCGGATGAAAATCACAGCCTATAATCAGCATGACGTTGGCTCCTCTCAGTGAGCCTTGGTCTGTTTTGTCGCAACCAATTTACTCGCTGCGACCAGCCAACGTCGTTATGCAATCAAGGAGCCGAGGTCCTTCGCGAAGCGAAGGACCGCCGACGAAGGATCTATGCACTCCGCGCCCCACTTTTACTACATCTACATTATGACAAATCGCTCGAAAAGACTTTACACAGGTGTGACTGGGAACCTCGAACAACGAGTCTTCGAGCACAAGCAAGGCATCAAAGGCGAGTTTGCTGCGAAGTATAAAATCGACCGCCTGGTCTACTTCGAGCGCTTCGGCGACATCCGCACTGCAATCGCTCGCGAGAAGCAGATCAAGGGACTGTTGCGGGCTAAGAAAATAGCGTTAATTGTTTCGATGAATACAAAGTGGAGGGACTTAAGCGAGGCATGGTACGTGCGGCATCGATGCCAACCAGAAAGCGCATAGACCTTCGTTGGCAGACTTTCGCTTCGCGAAAGCCCGCACCTCCTCAGGATGACAGCGCAAAAGAAAAGGGACGGCAAACGCCGTCCCATGTCCTGAAGCCTGACCCTAAGTCCCCTCGCTCCACCCCGCCAGATACTCTTCCTGCTCCGGCGTGAGCTTGTCGATTTTAATCCCCATCGACTCGAGCTTTAACTTGGCAACGCGCTTATCCAAATCATCAGGCACGCGGTAGACTTTTTTCTCGAGCGACTTATGATTCTTCACCATGTAATCGACTGACAGCGCCTGGTCAGCAAAGCTCATATCCATCACCGACGCAGGATGCCCCTCGGCCGAAGCCAGATTGATGAGCCGGCCTTCGCCCAGAAGATTGATCTTGCGCCCATCCTTGAGCGAATACTCTTCGACCGAAGTGCGCGTTGTTCGCTTGGAAGAAGACAGCTTCTCCAGCGCCGGAATGTCGATCTCCACGTTGAAGTGTCCCGAGTTCGAAATGATTGCCCCGTCTTTCATCAGCTCGAAGTGATCTTTGGTGAGCACGCTCTTGTTGCCAGTCACGGTGCAAAACACATCGCCGATCTTGGCTGCCTCAGCCATCGACATCACGCGGAAGCCGTCCATCACTGCTTCTAGAGCCTTCGTGGGGTCAACTTCAGTGATGATCACATCGGCACCGTTGCCACGAGCGCGGCTAGCCAACCCGCGTCCGCACCAGCCGTAGCCGGCAACCACGAACTTCGATCCCGCCAGCAAAAAGTTGGTGGCACGAATGATGCCATCGATGGTCGATTGCCCAGTCCCGTAGCGATTGTCAAACAGATGCTTGGTGTCGGCATCGTTCACCGCGACGATAGGGAAGCGCAGCACGCCCTCTTTCGCCATGGCCCGCAGCCGAATCACTCCGGTTGTAGTCTCCTCCGTGCCGCCAATTACGCCGGTCAGTGCGTCCTGGCGCTTGGTATGCAAAATGGTGACGAGGTCGGCGCCATCGTCCATGGTGATGTGTGGCCGGTGATCGATAGCCGCAAGAATATGGTTGTAGTAAGTGTCGTTATCCTCGCCTTTAATCGCGAAGACAGGAATGTTGTGATCGCGCACCAGGCTCGCCGCCACATCGTCCTGCGTGGACAGCGGGTTCGATGCGCATAACACGACATCAGCACCGCCATCGCGAAGCGTGATCGCCAGATTCGCCGTCTCCGCAGTAACGTGCAGGCAGGCGGAAATGCGGATGCCCTGCAGCGGCTGGTTCTTGATGAATTCCTTGCGAATGATCTGCAAAACTTTCATCGACTGGTTGGCCCAATCAATGCGTTTCTTTCCCAGATCAGCAAACTCAATACCTTTGATATCAGATTGCACTTGCGTTGGCGTAGTAGACATTACTTCTCCTGTGGCGCGAAATTAATCTTGATCGAATATTAGAAACCCGAAACCGGGTGCCCCATTTCTCGCATCTTTTGCGAGAAGTGGGAATCGGAAATCCAACCGGGTGCCCCACTCTTTCGCGTTCTGTGCGAAAGGGTGGGCCCGCAAATCTATTTGTGCGCGTGCGCGACCGGCTGCCGCAACCCGGCGTCACTAGCCAGCTTTGCCGCCTTATCCGTCAATTCCCACGTGAAGTCCGGATCGGTGCGCCCAAAGTGCCCATAAGCCGCCGTCTTGCAATAAATCGGACGCCGCAAATTGAGCGACTCAATAATTCCCTTTGGGGTCAGCTTGAAATGCGCACGAACCAGATCAGAAATAATCTTTTCATCGACCTTACTGGTTCCAAGCGTATCCACGCGAACGCTCACCGGCTCAGCCACGCCAATCGCGTATGCCAATTGCAACTCGCAACGATCGGCCAGTCCAGCGGCCACAATGTTCTTGGCAATGTGCCGCGCCATGTACGCCGCCGAACGGTCCACTTTCGTCGGATCCTTGCCGCTGAAAGCCCCGCCGCCATGCCGTCCCATGCCGCCATACGTATCGACGATAATCTTCCGCCCAGTCAGCCCGGTATCGCCCATAGGACCGCCAATCACAAACCGTCCCGTAGGGTTGATGTGGTACTTGGTGTCTTCGTCGAGCAGATGCGCGGGAATCGTAGCCTGAATGACGTGCTTGAGAATATCGCTGCGGAGTTCGTCGTTGCCTACGGTTTCAGAGTGCTGCGACGAGATCACCACCGCATCCACGCGAATCGGCTTGTGATGCTCATCATATTCAACTGTCACTTGGGATTTGCCATCAGGACGCAAGTAGGGAAGCTTGCCATGCTTACGAACTTCAGAAAGCCGCATGCAGAGCTTGTGCGCAAATGAAATCGGCGCCGGCATTAGCTCCGGTGTTTCGTTGCACGCAAAGCCGAACATCAGTCCCTGATCACCGGCGCCGCCGGTGTCAACGCCCATCGCGATATCGCCGGATTGCTTGTTGATGCTCGAGATCACCGCGCAGGTATTCGAATCGAATCCGTAAAGCGCATTGTTGTAACCGATCGATGAAATCGTTCCGCGCACCAGATTTTGGAAATCGACATAAGCCTTGGTGGTGATTTCACCCGCGATCACGACTAAGCCAGTTGCGGTCAGAGTTTCGCAGGCTACCCGGCTGGAAGGGTCATCGGTGAGGCACGCATCGAGAATGGCGTCAGAAACCTGATCGGCGATCTTGTCAGGGTGGCCTTCAGTTACAGATTCAGAGGTAAATAAATGGCGGTTCTTCGACAAAATTGTTCTCCTTAAACAATCTGGGCGTTACGTCTGGCGGGGGATAAATCAGCACACAACGGCCATACGGATGCATTGTTTTTGCGGTCCCAAAAAGGCTAACAGAGAACGCCCCGAGGCGCAATCATTTTGGGCTGGTTTGCAGGTAACGGCAGTGAGCGGGGTTCCGTGATGGGTAGAGGGCCACAACATGGGTTCAAACGGGATTTCAGGTACTTGTGCCCATATTGCCGCGCGCCCTGTTGAGGTTGAAAAAAGCTCGGGTTTGGTTTGAGCGGAGCTTCCAGCATGCGCGTGACAATTAGACAACGCGGTGGAAAAAGCGGTACTGTTACAGTTTCAAACTGTAACAGTGCCGAAAAAGCCACGCATTTGACAGCCGTGAAGCGGCGTAAGAATGCAGCCCGCGGCGTAAGCCGTGGGTAAAGTTGGAAAGTGATCAGCCCCAGAGGGGCGAAAGATATTTGCTACCGTTTTATTGTGGTTTCGTAGGGTTTTCTTCGGCTGGTGGCGGCGATTGTGCGGGTGATTCCGGTTGGCGAGCCGATGCTTGCAGCCCGTGCGCGTCGAACGTCAAGGTCTTAACCTCTCCGTAATCTCCTTGCGTCGGAAGTTTTTGCCCGTTAAACTCGAAATCCAGCGCCCCGATATTGCCTGCCTTGATCACAATTTCTTTGTCCGCGCGAATCGATTTCTGTGCCGGTGCAGACAACAGAGCCCGGGTAACGATTTCGCCATCAACGGAAATTGATAGCCATGAGTCTTCCCGCGCCTTGATAACCACCAGCAAGTTTCCGCGCACGGGGACTGCAGGCGCTGGGATAGGCGAGGACGACGCGATTACCTGCTGCGATGACGTCGATCCGGTCGTCGTCCCTTCGACCGGCTTCCCGGAAGAATCAACAGGCTCGCCGGGTTTCTGCGCAGGCGGAGAAGTTCCCTCGGTCGCCGTAGGAGCACTGCTAGCGCCAGCCGCAGGTGAGGACAAAACGGTTGTGCTCTTTTGCGATTCGCGCGAGTAGAACCCCCATCCCGCAAAGCCAACGGCTGCGAGCAGCAGCACGACGGCAAATATGCCCCAGGGAAGGTCCGAACCTTCGCGCTCTCGTTCTCGCGGAAGCTCCAGCACCGGCGGTTGATCGTGTTCCTCGGAGTTGTTCGCCACCGGAATAGTCCCGGTAGCGGCCATGTATTCGGCGATTGCCTGCTCTTCATCCATGTGCAGGCAGCGTGCGTAAGCGCGAATGAAGCCTTTGTTAAAGATGCCGCCAGGCAGCTGGTCGAGATGTTCTTCCTCCAGCGCGCGCAACATCCGGGTACCGATTTTAGTGGACAGCGAGATTTGCTCGAGAGTCAGCCCCTGCTTCTCCCGCTCCTGTTTCAATTGCGCACCGAACGATGTCAAGACGCGTTCCCTCGCACAAAAATACTACAGGTCACTCGTTCCCAATAAATATATGTTACCGGAGTGCCAGAAGAACCGAAATTTACCAAGTGTAGGCGCGAGCGTCCACGCTGGTGCTGCGTCACAGAAATGCCTGCTGGTTGAGAAATGCGTATTCAACGATGAATAAATCCAATTGGGGTGTCCCAACCTTTCGCGTTCTGTGCGAAAGCGTGGGAGCTAGCCAAAGTAAGAACGTGGAGGACTGAATCCGTCGGTTTAAGTGGCTGGTGCAAAGCAAAAGACGACAGCAAACTGCTAAAAAACGTACGATTTCGCATCTGCCGAAATCAGTGCGAACTGCGCCGGGCAAGAAAGGCGCTGCTGCAGCCCGTAAGAAAAGAAAAGCAGCTTAGCGGTTATCCGCCAACGGCCGAGCCACAGTTCGAACTAGTTGCTGTTACTGTCATCCCGCCGCTTCAGGGTCGGCTTGTCATCGTCGCCGGAGTTGCCGCTGTTCCCCGTGTTGCTGGTAGACGAGGTTCGCCGCAGGCTTGGCTTACCACTATCTTTCAGATCGTTGGGCTTGCGCCGATTTTCCAGCGAAGCCAGCCGCGATTTGACGTCATCGAATTCCGAAGTAGTAACCGTATACTCCGCTTTTGCCGGAAGGATCTTCTCGATCTCGTTCTGCGATGCCGCAATACGATCCGGCGTCTGCGGATGCGATGCAAAGGTCTTAGCCAGCGTGCCCGGCTTCTTCTTCTCCATCGCCTGCAGCTTCTCAAAGAAAGCCACAAACGACTGCGGATCGTATCCCGCCTTATACATGTACTGCAGACCGAGGTAATCGGCCTCAGCCTCAAACCCCCGCTGGAAGCTAAGGAATGTTATAGGCAAAGCCGATGCCGCCACCGACAAAGATGAGAGGAATGGTCGCAAAGTTCGCGTACTGCGCCCGAGTCAACTGCCGGGTAGCATGCCGCGCGCAAACATGCGCGATTTCGTGCGCCATCACTCCAGCCAACTCGGCTTCGCCGTCAGCCGCAAGAATGGTAGCCGAGTCAACATAAACAAACCCGCCCGGGAGCGACATAGCGTTGACCACATCCGAGTCAATGATCTTAAAAGTAAACGGCACCTGCGCATCCGAGTTGCGCACCAGATTCTGTCCCAACCGGTTCACATACTCAGTAACCACGGGATCCGAAACGAACTTCGAAGTAGAATCCACCATCTGACTATATTGTTTTCCCATCTTTATGTCGCTTTCGATGGAATACCAGTTTCCGAGGCCGCGTCCGCCTACTTTGCGGTTGCCGATGGCGTCGACATCATCTTTGCCGCCGTCGTGTTTTACTTTGTCGGGATCGGCAGGTTGGACGGGAGCGGTTTGTGTGCCTTGGGTGGCGGAGCTGTTTTGCGGTGGTGCCGTGCCTGAAACTCCGGGGTCTCCCGAGGGAACTGTT
>Ga0210396_10003176_pt1 | contig 16498 bp, 19 predicted proteins | sample IncBWH17OmetaG_FD_155466 | JGI IMG/M metagenome (GOLD analysis project Ga0210396, IMG submission 155466) | Forest soil microbial communities from Barre Woods Harvard Forest LTER site, Petersham, Massachusetts, United States - Inc-BW-H-17-O ... | reverse complement strand
ATACGTCCGGCTTCCCTTCAACCCGCATTGTTGCGTCCGTCTGCGCCCGGCCTTTGCGGTCCTTTGGAACGGCGATGCCCGCCAGGAGCGGGCTGGGCGTCACGCCGGTCGCGACCACGATCGTCTGCGCCTCGATCACCTGGCCGTCATGAAGCTCCAGCCGATCGGGGTGGATTGCCGTCACGCGGGTGCTGGTCCGGATCGAAACGCCGCGTTTCCTCAGAACCTCGGCTGAGTAGTCCGCCAGTTTCTCGTCGAACTCGGGGGCGATCCGCGGCCCGGCTTCGATCATCTCGTACCGCACCTGGGAAACATCCACGTGTTTGTACAGCTCCGCCACGTTGGGGATGAAACTGGTCAATTCACCCATCAGCTCGAGACCCACCAGCCCGGCTCCGACGACAACGAACGTGAGCTGCGCCTGTTTTCGCTTCGGATCCAGCTCCACGTCGGCCCACTCGAAAAGCCTGATCACCTGGTTTCGCAGGTAGATCGCATCGCCCAGCGTTTTGAATGTGATCCCATATTCGGATCCCGGCACCAGCGAAAGATTGGTCACCCCTCCCAGGGCGAGCACGAGATGGTCGTACGGCAGCGCCTGCGTTTCCCGGCCGCCCGCGAGCTGGATGGCGGCGGTCTTCTTCTCCACGTCAACCCATGCCACCTGGGCTTCGACGAACCGCGTTGCCTTCAATAGCGGCCGGATCGGATTCACCGCGTGCCGCGGCTCCAGAACCCCCGAGCCCGCTTCGAACAAAAGCGGCGTCATCAGGAAATAGTTGTCGCGGCTTACCAGCGTAATCTCGAGCTCATCCGACGCCCGCGCCAATTTCTCCAGGTGCAGCGCCGTGTAGACCCCTCCAAATCCACCGCCGAGAATCAGGATCCGTTTTTGGTTCGTGGCCATGACTGTCGATAGGCGCAACATTGCGGCAGGTCAACAGTCTCGTGGCACGGGCTTCCAGCCCGTGTAGGCCGACTGGCCATCGCGAGAACCCGAAGGGGAGGCCCGTGCCACACGTGCCACAGGAAGCATTATCGCTTGGCCAGCTCATCGACCGACGCCGGCCCCACCTGCTGCCGCAGCGCCGCCAGGTCGAAGTTGCGGCCCGGGCAGTCGGTTTTCCCGGTGACCCCGCCGTGCGTGTAGATGTGGGTGATGGGTATGTTGAAGTTCCTGCACAGGAACCTGCACAACCGAGCGAGGCTCTGGAGCTGGGCCGGGGAGGGATCGTACTCGTCGAAGTTGCCGACTAGGCAGATGCCGATGCCGTGCTGGTTGTAAAACTCGTCCGGCGTCTTGCAATGCGCCCCATGCTTCTGCTCGCGCCAGCGCGGCCCGACCTCGACCTGCCCGTCGGCGGTGTCGGTGCCGTTGCCGATCACGAAGTGATAGCCCAATTCGTCCCACCCCCTGGCCCGGTGCCACTGGTCGATCCGTTCCGCGCCGCCGAAATCCGAGGCGCTGTGGTGGATCACGATGCATTCCCAGCGATTGGACGGGTGCTCCGGCATCCAGGCCGATTCGACGCCCGATGGAACCGGCGCGGCCTGGTGCAACCGGCATCCCAGCCACAATCCCAGCACCGCGATCGGAAGCAGGATGACCGGCACCATCCACCCGCGGACCGGCAGCTTCCTGAGAATGTGCTTCCTTGCACGCAAAACGCAATTCCGTTCCCCCCACACTATAAGCCATTTTCCCAAAACAAAAACCCCGGCGATCCTCGCCGGGGCTTGGCTTCTCATTCGCATCGTCCAGGTTTCAAGCCCGATGGGTTTTCTTGTGGCTCGTCGAGTGGTGCGACCGCGATGCCACGCGGGCGCGGCTCCTGGAATGGGCCGTCTGCTTCTTGGCATGAACCCGGCTGTGCTTGGCGGTGGTTTGACGCTTGGCCGTGGCATGGCGCTTGGTCGTAGTGTGGCGCTTGGCGGTGGTCTTGCGATGCGACGAGGTTTTCTTCGTCACATGCCTGTTGCTCGACACGGCACGGACGGGCGTGACGCTCACGCCGCCGGGAACGCTGGCCGTGTGCGAACGCGCCAAACCCACGGCGGGCACGGTCCCCAGGGCCAGCGCGCCGGCGGCGGCCCACTTCACGAGACGGCTCAGGATCATCTGACAACTCCTTACGACGGGCCGCACGCCCGCCTACCAACGCACTTGCTCTGCCGCACGACACCGCACGGTCCTGTCCGATATATCGGACCATGATGCCGATTGGACTTGAGCAAATGACGAAACTCGAATGACGAACCGAGAAACTCGAAACTCGAATGACGAATGACGAATCAAATCCGAAATAAGAATGACCAAAATCCGAAACCGTCGACCGGGAAGGCCTTCGTTTCGTCATTCAGTCATTTCGATTTCGAATTTGATTCGTCATTCGAGTTTCATCATTCGGCCGCCTTCAGCGCGCCGCGATTTCGTCGAAGGATCCCACCACCGGCAGTTTGCCCACCAGTGGCCGTACGTATTGCTTGAAGGCTTCGGTGATGTTGTTGCCATCGGCGATGTAGGAGGGATCGAGGTGCTTGGTCTCGCGGGCGACGGTGCTGAGCGGCGTCAGGAAGGTTTCGATCTTGTAGTCGGCGCCGGGCACGCGTTTCATCGCCACCGAACCGCCGGCCTCGCCCTGAGCGCTGTACTTTACCGCCATCTGCCCGACCAGTCGCGCCTCGCGGGCGTCGGTTTCGCTCACGAAGCCGGGAAACGAGCGCTGGAGATAGCCGAAGGTGTCGGCGCGGACGCGGAGCTTCTTGCCGCCGGGCGGTTGAAGCTTTTTGGTGATCAGCGCCGCCAGAAAATCGCCCAGCGCGCCCGAACCCGAAAGCTGAATGTTCCCATGGGCGTCGCGGTCGATGTTCGAGGCCATCGCCTCGGCCCAGGTCTTTCCATCCGGTCGCCCGATCCCTTCGCTCGCCGTAATCAGACAGCGCCCCTGCTTGCTGTAAACGCGATCGACGTCGGCGAGGAACTTCTCCTCCGTGAGCGGGGCCTCAGGCACGTAGATCAAATGCGGTCCGTCGTTCTCATGCTGTCGTGCCAGGACGGAAGCCGCGGTGAGGAACCCGGCGTGCCGCCCCATGATCACGTCCACCTTGATGCCGGGGAGGGATTTGTTGTCGAAATTGTCCCCCATGACACCCGCGGCCACGAACCTTGCCGCCGACCCGTAGCCCGGCGTGTGGTCGTGAACCCGCAGGTCGTTGTCGATCGTCTTGGGGATGTGGAAGACCTTCAGCGCGTGGCCTTCCCTGGCGGCCAGCTCGCCGACGATGCGCGCCGTGTCGGCAGAATCGTTGCCGCCGATGTAGTAGAAATAGCGGACATCGTGCTTGGCAAACGACTTGAAGATGTTCTGGCAATACGCCTGGTCCGGCTTGTCGCGGGTCGACCCCAGCGCCGCCGCGGGCGTCTGCGCGATCCGCTCGAGCAGCTCATCCTTCACGTCATTCAGCGCGATGAAATCATCGTTGACGATCCCGCGCACGCCGTGCCGCGCGCCCAGGAGCTGATCGACCAGCCCGGCCTTTCTCATCTCCTGAACGACCCCGACGAGCGACTGATTGATAACCGAAGTCGGCCCGCCGGACTGACCGATCACCGCGTTGCCTTTTGCTGCCATGGTGTGTTTCCTTCGAGAAAAATCGACCTCGGCGCGATAATAGTGGAACACCGGGCGCGATCAAGTATTGAATGACGAGGACAGTGGGCCAACACGTGACACGGGTTTTCAACCCGTGCTGGCGGCGTGCGATGACGTGGAACTGCCCAATCCCGCGTTTTTTTCATTCGATCGCTGCTCGCACGGGTTGAAAACCCGTGTCACGAACGAGCCGCTTTGTCTGCAACACAAAAGGGAGTTTTCGAGGTATGAATGTCGAAGCCTAACCCTTCCGTCCGGAGCGCCAGACATGAAAAAGCAACTCCAATGGACCACGTCGCTATTCGTTACGCTCATTGTGGCCGCACTGACTTCCCCCGCCCACGGCTCCGGCGGCCAGTACCTCAAAATCGATTACTCCGCCTCGACCAATCCCGACGAGCTCCAGATCGCCGTCACTTACACGCTTTGGCTTCCCGACGACGTCAAGACTTTCCGCGGCATCATGGTTCACCAGCACGGCGCCGGCACCACCGCCTCGATCGAAGGCTCGACCGCGGCGTACGACCTGCACTGGCAGGCGCTGGCCAAAAAATGGGACTGCGCCCTGCTCGGCCCGTCCTATCACGTCCTCAACGAGAAAATCGACCTCAGCCCCGGCGGCTCTGAACTCTGGTTCGATCCGCGGCACGGCTCCGAGAGAACCTTCCTCAAAGCCATCTCCGAATTCGCCAACAAAACCGGACACCCCGAGCTCAACACCGTGCCCTGGGCGCTCTGGGGCCATTCGGGCGGAGGCATCTGGGCCGACGTCATGTGCTGCCTCCATCCCGATCGCGTCGCCGTCGCGTGGCTCCGCTCCGGATCGGCGGCGATGTTCCGCAGCAAACTCGAATTCCCCCAGCCGCAGGTGCCCGATGCGATCTACGGCATCCCGATGATGTGCAATCCTGGAGCCAAGGAAATGGGCCGCGGACCTTTCCACGGCACCCTCGCCACGTTTCAGGAATACCGCGCCCACGGCGCCCCGATCGGCTTCGCCCCCGATCCGCGCACCGGGCACGAGTGCGGCGACAGCCGGTATCTGGCAATCCCCTTCTTCGACGCCTGCCTGGACATGAGGCTCCCCGAGAAAGGCAGCTCCGATCAAACCCTCCGCCCAATTGACATGAAAAGCGCGTGGCTCGCCGGCCTGATGGACATTACCGCAGCCCCCGCCGACCGCTTTCAGGGCAACCCCAACGTTGCCGTCTGGCTTCCCAACGAAGCGATCGCCAAGGCGTGGCTCGAATACACCAAAACCGGCGCCGTCAACGACACCACGCCTCCGCCCGCGCCGTATGACATCAAAACCGCCGATACCGATCGCGGCACGGAAATCCGCTGGAGCGCCGACGCCGATTTTGAGAGCGGCATCCGCAATTTCATCATCGTTCGCGACGGCAAGGAGCTGGGCTCGGTCCCCCAGACGCCGATCGGAAAATTCGGCCGGCCGCTCTTCCAGTCGATGACTTATCACGACACGCCGGCCCAGCCCATGCCGCAGATGAAGTATCTCGACCGCGCCGCCCAACCGGGCGAGAAGCACACTTACGAGGTCGTCACCATCAACAGCGTCGGCCTTCGCTCCGATTCCGCCACCGCTTCGACCGATGTCCGCCCTGCGAGATCCGGCGACCCCGCCGCCTATGTGCCGTTCCAAGGGAACAAATCCACCTGGCACGATGGCTTCGACCGTTACGACTATGTGATGGATGCGAATACGTTCGCGATAAAGCCGTTCGAGCGCAGCCCGAATGAGCGTTACGCCGTCGGCGCTCCGGCGCCCGGGACTCGCCGCTGCATCGTCGTTGTGCCAAAGAATCCCGCGCCCGGCAATCCCTGGAGCTGGCAGGCGTGCTACTGGGACCACGAGCCGCAGACCGAAGTCGAGCTGCTCCGCCGCGGCTTTCATGTCTGCTTCATCAGCCCCGACCCGGACAAGACCTGGGATGCCTGGTACGCCTGGCTCACGCAAAAACATGGGCTCTCAACCAAGCCGGTCTTCATCGGCATGAGCAAGGGCGGCGTCAATGAGTACGACTGGTCCACCGCCCACCCCGACAGCGTCTCCTGCATCTACGCCGACAACCCCGCCATCCGCCCCGAAGCCTTCGCCAACTTGGCTGAGCTGGCCAGCCGCGACGTGCCCCTGCTCAACGTGTGCGGCACAGAGGATTTCCTGCTCCAGCGCCACACCCTGCCCATCGAGCAAAGCTATCACGCGCTGGGCGGCCGGATCACGGTCATCATCAAGGAAGGAACGGCGCATCATCCCCATAGCATCAAGAACCCCAAGCTGATCGCCGATTGGATTGTCGCGCATCTCAAGCCCGAAGCGCCCGCCGGCCCCCGGCCGTCGTTCGTCGACGACAACTTCGCCAAAACCTATTACTACAGCCTGGCCAATTCCTACATTCCGCTTGCCGATGAGCACACCTGGGCGACCGCCCGCGGGCCCGGCTTTCACGAATGCTACGAACGCTACGACGCCCGTACCCCCAGTACCTGGGGCATCGGTGGCATGGCCATCATCGTGCCGCACGCGCCCGCTCCGGGTAAACCGTGGGTCTTCCGCGCCGACAACATCAAACGCGATTCGCTGGTGGACCAGGCGCTGCTCGCCAAAGGCTTCCACATTGTCCTTGCCCCCATCACCGCCCAGGCCGGCCCGCTGCGCGAACAATGGGACGCCATCTACAAGGTGATGACGGAACACGGCTTTTCCAAAACCCCCGTCCTCGAAGGGGACGGCGCCGCCGCCGGGGAGGCCTGCGCCTGGGCCATCGCCAATCCCGCCAGCGTGTGCTGCATCGTCGCCGAAAATCCCGCCCTGCGAAGTCTGATGACCAAGGCCCAGCCTTTGGAGCACCTGGACGTCCTGTCCAGCGCCCATGTTCCGCTGCTTTGCGAGTGCGGCCAGAACGACCCCTGGCTCCAATCCCAAACCCGCGTCCTCGAAGAGCGCTACAAACAATCCAACGGCGAAGCGAAAGTCATCATCCGCGAAGGCGAAGGCCACTTCCTCTCCGACCAGCGCGACGTGAGCCCGATCGTCGATTTCGTGACCGCGCACGCGATCGCCGACTGAAGATAACGAGATTTGCTCCAATGTGGCACAGCCGCCCTCGGCCGTGTTCCGCCGAAGGCGGAAGGTGTTTCTTCGACCTTCGGTCGAACACAGCCGAGGGCGGCTGTGCCACAACATGGATCGCGACCCGCCACATTTGAGCGCTATACCCTGACCCGGCGCCCAGTGCCGGGCGTCGCTTGACTCTGTCTGCCCCGCTCAAGAGAGTGTGTCCTTCTCGTCATCCACCGGGATGACCAGGCCAATTGGAGCCCGATGCCGCTCGCGCTGATGCTGTCGATCCTCAGTCACCCTTGGACGCACCAGATGTTCCAGTGGCTTCACTCGCGACTGGATCAGCTTCTTCACTGGATCAGCGCGCGCCTCGAGACAGGGAGCTATTTCGCCCTGTTCGGCGTGCTGTTCTGCTGCGGGCTGGGGCTCCCGCTTCCGGAGGACATCTGGCTCCTGCTGGCGGGCGCACTGGTCGCGACCGGGAAAATGAAGCTGGCACTGGCGGCGCTCTCGGCGTGGTGCGGAATCATCGGCGGAGACGTCGTCCTCTATTTCCTGGGCCGGGGTTTCGGGCTGGAGGTCCGCCGCCTCAGGCTGATCGGCCGGCACCTCACGGAAAAGCGCCTCGAACAGGTGCAGAAACTTTTTGCCCGATGGGGCGTGTGGGTGGTGGCGGTGGGGCGGATGTTCGCCGGCATCCGCGGCGCCATGGTCGTGGTCGCCGGGGCCACGCGCTTTGCCTTCTGGAAATTCCTGATCGCCGATGGGCTCGCGGCGGTCGTCAGCGGGGGCTTGTTCCTGTGGCTGGGCTACGTCTTCGGCAAGAACATGAACCAGCTCCGCCATCGCGTCGAGGAAGGCAAACGATGGACCCTCGTCGCCGCGCTGGTGCTGGCGGCGGGTTTCGGAATCTGGGCCTGGCTCCGCCGCCGCAACCGCCAGCAGGGAACAACCCAGCCCGAACCCGCGCTCAGGCCCGATCCGCCAAAGCCCGGCTCATCGCCTGCACGTCCCTTCGCAGAAAGGGGACATTCCTAATTATCGAGATATTAGGAATGTCCCCTTTCATCCGCCCCCCTTTCATCCGCCCCCCTTTCATCCGCCTGTCCCCTTTCATCCGCCCTGTCCCCTTTCATCCGCCCGGAGCCTCCAAGGCCCGGCTCATCGCCTGCACGTCCCTTCGCAGAACGCCAAGCCGGCCTTCCTCGGGAAACCTGAACAGCGACTCATCTTCGATGCAGTAATCGCGAAGGTATCCGCCGCTCTCCAGAAGCTGAACGACCCGGCGGAGATCAATGTTCCCCTCCCCCAGCGGACTGCAAAACTCCTTGTACTCGTGCCCGATCGGACGCTTCTGCTTCGCCAACCCCGGCGGGTAGTTGATGTTCTTGACGTGAGTGTGCTTCGTGCGCGGCGCGTACTTTTCGATCAGCCGGTAGACGTCCGCAAGCGGGTGTCCCCACCAGTAGAAATTCCCGGTATCGAGCGTCAAACCCAGCCGCGGATCGGGGATCGCCTCCAGGATCCGGTCGAGGAACTGCTCATCATTCGAGAACGGCCCGTGGTTCTCGATCCCCAGTTCGACCCCCGTGTCCGCGGTCCGCTCCAGCAGCTCCGTGAGCCGCTCGATCAGGTTCTGGCAGACTTGCTCGGCGCTGAGCGATTGCTTGGCCGTCCATGTATCGATGCGAACGACCGGCGCGCCCAGCGCCCCCGCGGCGCGGGCAACCTGTATCGCCCAGGCGACGTGGGCCGCGGCGTTGTCCCCCGCCAGGTCGCTCGCCACCAGCAGCGCCGCCACGCGAACCTGCGCGTCGTCAAGCCGGCGTTTGGTTTCGGCAATCGAGCCATCATCCGCCACCGACATCGCCGCCGCGTCCGCGGTGCGGAGGTAGGGGACAAAGCAGTTGATGTCCACCAGCACCTCGATGGCGTTCACCCCGAGAATTTGCAGCGCATCGAACAGCGACTGCCCCGCCCCCACCGGAATGATCTGGTCCCTGACGGCGATTCGATTCCGGCGTTCCATCCCCTTCTTGTACCCCGTCGCGCCCCGGAGCGAAGCGGTAATTCATCGGGAAATAGCGCCTCCCAAACCGGACCTCACGCAGAGACGCCAAGACGCAAAGAGAAAAACTGCGCCGGGCCGGCCGATGTGAGTTCTTTTGTCAGCGGATTTCTCCGCGCCTCTGCGGCTCCGCGTGAGCCACGTATTCCCCCCGCTTCTGCGGTATAATCATCCCTCGCCGTTGCGGAAGCGAAGGCGTATTTAACGGAGACTTACTCGACCCGAGGCAGTCCGATGCAAATAACCCTCAAGCCCGAAGTGGCACGATTTGTGGCGAAGAAGGTGGAGGACGGGCAGTATGCGGACGCCAACGATGTGGTGAACGCCGCCCTGGAGGTCTTGCAGGAGCAGGAACAGTTGACGCCGGAGCACGAAGCGTACCTGCGCCGGGAATTGGCCAAAGGGATCGAGCAGTTGGATCGCGGCGAATTCAGCGACTTTGACGCCGAGAAGATCATTGCCGAGGAACGTGCTCGTTTGGAAGGGAACCAGGGCTAATGCCGCGGGTTCGCCGCTCGAAACTGGCGGAGCAGGACTACCGCGAGATCTGGCATTACATCGCCTGCGACAGCCGCGATGCCGCGGATCGCGTGCTTCGAAAATTCGATTCGAAGCTCCAGCTTCCCAAACCGGATCTCACGCAGAGACGCCAAGACGCAGAGAGAAAAACTGCGCCGGGCGGGCCGATGTGAGTTCTTTCGTCACCGGAATTCTCCGCGCCCCTGCGGCTCCGCGTGAGCCACGTATTCCTCTCGTTCCGAACAGCGCTTTACCGTCTCTCCGTGCGGTCCAATTCGCTACGGTTTTGTCTCGACAACCTCCAGGCAAATATTCTATAGTCGCGGCAGTTTTATCCAGCGACGTGGGGGCGCACTCTTGGTGGAAGGAGATCATTATGACTCGTCGTCGCCGCTCAAGCGGATTGATCGGATCACTCCTCTCGCTCGGCTTGCTGCTTGCACCTGGCTCTGCCTCGGCGGCCGGCCCTGGCCCCGAGTCGCTCAAGGGCAAGCCCGCTCCCGATTTCTCGCTCAAGACGCTGGACCGCACCGACGTGAAGCTCTCGGAACTGAAGGGGAGCGTGGTCGTGGTGGATTTCTGGGCGACGTGGTGCCCGCCTTGCCGGGCCTCGCTGCCGCACATCCAGAAGCTGGCCAGTGACCGGAAATTGGCCGAGAAGGGCCTGAAGGTGCTGGTCGTCAACGCCCGCGAAGGCACCGACAAGATCGTGCCGTTCATGAACCAGAACCACTACACCTTCACGGTGCCGCTGGACAGCGATGGAGCGACACTGGGCGCGTATCGCGTGTCGGGGATTCCGACAACGGTGGTCATCGGACGGAATGGCGCCGTGAGGGCCGTGTTCGTCGGCTACAACCCCGCCGACGGCGGCAAAGCGGTGGACAACGCCGTCAATCAGGCTTTGCAGGAAACCGAGTAATCGCCGACTCGATCCCTTCTCCTAAATAGAGCAGACCATGTCCACGCAAGCCAAACCGAGCATCGTCTTCTGCCACGGACTCTGGGCCGACGGCTCGTGCTTTAGCGATCATGAGAGGTCTCGACCTTACGGAAGCGTCTTCCCCGCGCCGGCGGCCTTCATGCCGCGCAGGCGGTCAACGACGGCGCTGGGCTGCCGCTCGCTCTGGGCCCGCCATTTGGCCCACTCACCTTCCTGACGACGGAGGTATTGTTCGACCTGATCGCGGTGCGAAAGATAATACGTGATGGCGCCGTAAACCTGCTCGAGGGTCAATGAGGGGTACTGCGATCGGATCGTCTCCGGGGAGTGCCCTTGGTCGAAGGCGGCGACGACCGAATCCAGCATGACGTGCGTATCACCGACGCGCATCACGCCGTGCTGGTCGGTCTTCACGTATTCCGTTTGCGGGTCCATTAAAACGACTCTGCGCCAACTATAAGTCATGACGTGATGGAAACGAAGGTGCTGCCGGTTAGCGTTGACATGGTCTTGTCTCGACAACGGCCACGCAAGTATTTGATAGTGCGGCGATCCAGCGACTGCGGGGCGCACTCTTGGTGGAAGAAGATCGCCCAGTACACCTTCACGGTACGCCTGGACAGCGACGGAGCGGGTCAGCGGGTCCAGAAAACAATGGTTCGCGACCTGGAACATTTCCAGACCTGGATCGCCGCCGTCCGCAGCCGGGATGCCGGCCAGTTGAACGCCGGGATCGAGCAGGGCCACCTCAGCGCCAGCCTGCTGCGCCTCGCGAACATCGCCTGCGCCACCGGCCGCGCCCTCACCTTCGACCCGGCCACGGAAAAGTTCCAGGCCGACGCCGAAGCCAACGCCCTGCTGACGCGCAAGCATCGAGAGCCGTATGTTGTGCCGACGGAAACGCAGATGTGAACGGCTGATTACGCGGCGGAACTGATGTAGGACTCTATGCCTCGCGCAATGAGTTCTGAGCGGGTGAGGTGTCGGGACTTGGCGAACGCATCGGCCCGTTTGAGCAGTCCGCGCTCCACCGTGATCAACACACGCTTGGCTCCCTGCCCGACCGGCGGCCGCCCGCGCCGCGCCGCGCGCTCGTATTCCGCCCTCTGGGCTTTCGTGAGCGGCCGGGACATCCGCTGGGCGACGAACGGCTGATCAAACTCCCTGGTCGCCTTGCGCAGTTCCTCTGTATTCATCTCGGTATAGGGCTTCCCGCTCTTCGGATCCACGGGCCTTCGCCAACTTGATTTTCTTGTATTTCTCATCGTCGTTTCCCTCGCCTGAGCCGGCGTTTTTCCGCGTCGGTGAGTTCTCGAGCATGAATGACATATTTTACGCCCGGCGGATCAAAGACAAATATGACTTCCAAATACCGTCCGACGTCTGTCTGTCCCAGAACGAGCGTCTTCTCGTCGCCGATCAGCCGCGGATAGCCGCGGGCCGGATGTTTGACAACATACTCCGCCTCGTTCGGCTCAATTCCATGCTCACCGATATGCCTTTCGTTCCACTGGTTCCATCTGAACTGATGCACTATATGTATATACCCAAATCGTCCCAGTGACTCAACTTTCAGTCACGGGCGCCCACGCACAGTTCAGCATTGTCTTTTCGCAGATTACGTGACTCGACTGTCTTCGACCCTCAGGCTCGACTCGACTGAGCTCGTCGAAGTCAGACCCGAAGAGACACTTCCGAAACTGGATCGCCGCCGCGCGCAGCCGCGACGCCGGCCAGTTGAACGCCGGGATCGAGCAAGGCCACCTCAGCGCCTGCCTGCCGCAACTTGCGAACATCGCCTGCGCCACCGGCCGAACCCTCTCCTTCGACCCTGCCACGGAAACCTTCCAGGCCGACGCCGAAGCCAACACCCTGCTCACGCACAAGTTACCGGGAGCCGTACGCGGCGCCGACGGAAGTTTGAGCCCGGTGCTTCACCAACGCACTAAGGGGAAGGCAGTGACGGACGCTACTCATTACGGATTACACCGTATGCAGCAGTGTCCCCCTTCGCCCCCTAAGCAGGGTAGTCCCTCAGCGCGGGGCCGCGCCTAGAATCAGCGCATGGACGAGACATTTCAGATTGCTGAGCTGATCGACGAAATCGCGCACAAGGCCGATCCTGTCCTATTGGTCGACCGGCTCTTCTTTGGGCTCAAGGGCAGCGCCGTGCGGAGTACGGCCATCGTAGAAACGCCTCGCGGGAAGATGGCAGAGATTGGATTCAAGTTTCCCATTCCGGCAGATCTCGAAAACCCGGAGGAGATCGTCGATTACCTGGAAACCGGGCTTGGCCCTCTGGACTCGCTCAAAATCGTCGAGGAGAATGGGCAGAGATTCATCGCCCTAACCCGAACTATCGATGACCCGGGGATCGCGAAGCAGGTGGACGAAGCCATGAGCCGGATCGGAAAGAAGCTGAAAGAGGCAAATTGGTGAAAAGCTGCCTCCGTGCGCCTATTGCGTGCCGTCTTCGCCTCCCGTGGCTCCTTCCGATTCGCGCCGCTTGCACGGGTTGAAACCCTGTCGCGATGCAACATTCACGACGTCCCACTTCTGGCAGCCGCCGCCATTTTGCTGGCGACGATCTGCTTCACGAACTCCTCGGGGTCTTCCAGATCCTCCAGGAAAATCATTTTGGCGGAGACCTGGTATCCGAGTACGCCGCTCGCGGCCATGTAGGGGTCAATATCATTCAGCTTGAGGATGACGCCGTCGAGCGGCCCCATCACCTCCATCGCGTTGTTGAGCGAGATCCGGCTCAGCTCACTGAACTCTATCCCGATGACACTTTCAGGCCGGCGGCGCGTGAGCACGAATAGGATGCGCTGATCGGTCACCGCATACCAGGTTCCGGCACGCCTGCGGCGTTCGGAGAACAGTTGCCACGCTTGCCGCGTGTGGTCAATGAGTGCGCACCACCGGCGGTTCCTTCTCATGCGCACCGCCAGCACGGGTTGAAAACCCGTGTCACGTTAAAGGGTCCCGACGTGCATGAGGATCCGGTGTTTTGTCATCCGCGATAGTTGTCTCGGGTTGGGCGACGCGGCTCACGCAGTCTCCGGCGTCGGGCTGGCCCCGCCGGGAGTGGGGGCTGCCACATTCTGCGAATCCGTTCGCTCCGCATCAGGGCTCGCCGGCTCGGCGGGTGCGGGGGCGGCGGCCTTGGCGGGGTCGGGGGCGGGTCGGCCAAGGTTATCTAACGCAAAAAACTGATAAATGTCCCATTTTGCCCGAAAAGTGGGACATTCTGGGACATGTGGGACATTTCGATCCGGGGGGTCGGCACATTCGAAACCGGGGCTCGGGCACGGCCTGGGTGGTGTTCTGGTGGCCGGGGGCGTCCGGGCCCCTCCGTTCCCGGACAACTCGACTGACCGTGCGATGTCGTGCGACCGGTCTGGCCGGAATTTTTTGACGCTTAGAAAATTGAATCGTAGATCACTTGCGTCCGGCCCGCCGGGTGGCGGGCAGATGAAGTGAGGATCCCTGACAAGGGCTAAGCCGTCGAGAGGCGGCGCCGGCCGGGAATGGCCGGCTCACCGGTCGCGGGCTTCTAGCAACGCGATCGGTGATGCGCAAAACGCCCGGTCCATGGTTTTCCATGTGATCGAGGGCGTTGCCGAAAGGATGCTTCGTGAATGCACGCCGGCGGGGCGCTTTGCGCTTCGCGGCGGGGTGGAAACCCCGCGGGCGTCACGACCTGTCTTATCGGTCCTCCTTCCTTGGCGCTTGGGGATGGCTCGGGGGGCGGCGCCGTCGCGCAGTGTTGCGTGCGGCGCCGCCCGGGGTCAGGGCCCCGCTTTAAGTCGGTGCCGCGGTCCGTCGATGCATGAGGCATGGGTGGCGCTGCGGCGTCCGAGTCGAAAGGAGGCGGAGTCATTGCGCATCGTCCGGAACGCGGAACGCCGCGACCGGCGCCGACGACGGGCATCATCAGATGTGCCCGAATCGCCTGGAAGATGCGTCAGTCACAACGCGCCGAGCAACGCATGACCGAGTTGGAATTCGTGACGCGATCGGCCCGATGGCCGCTCGCGAAGGAACTGACAAGACAGAACATCCTTTATGGAGGCATTCACAATGTCTGCGATTCGTAGAAACAAGGGCTTTACGCTCATCGAAATTCTGATCGTCGTGATCATCCTGGGCATTCTGGCTGCGATCGTCATCCCGCAGTTCAGCAACGCCAGCACCGCGGCCAAGACCAGCAGCGTGACCACGACTGCCCAGTCGCTGCGGAGCCAGATCGCGCTGTACAAGCTCCAGCACAACGACGTGTTGCCGGGTCCGGCCACGTTCTGGACGCTGATGACGACTGCGACCGACGCCAACGGCGCTGCCTATACGACCGCGGCGTCGGCTGGTCCTTTCGGCCCCTACATGCAGTCGGTTCCGCACAATGCGCTGAACCAGCTCACGACCGTGGTTGATACCCCGGGCGTGCAGTACGGCACGGCGCAGAGCCCCGGCTCGGCGTCCGCCGCCTGCGGCTGGGCCTATGACTACAACAGCGGCGCCGGCACCGGCCGCCTCTTCGGCACCGGCACCGACACCCTCACCCTGGTTGGCCCCTAACTGCACCAGCGTGTGAATCTTCTCGACCGGCCGGCGGGTTCATCCCCGCCGGCCGGCTTTATGAAATCCCCGCGGGACGCCGCGATGAAACAAGCCAGCTTCGGTTTCGCTCAACGTATGATCCGCTCGGGCGCCGCCCTCGGTCTGGGCCTGCTGGTTCTGGGTGTTGCCCCGACATTTTTCGGGCCGCGGATCAGCCACGCCTCACAGGCTTCGAAGGACGCCACCCTGGCCGACTGCCTGCGCTATCTGCGGACCCAGATCGCGGTTTATGCGACCGAGCACCGCGACGTCGCCCCCGGATTCGCCCACGGCGATCCGACGCAACCTCCCGATTATCCGACCTTCATCGCCCAGCTCACGCAACCCACCGACGCGCAGGGCCAAACGCTCGGCGCAGAGGGCCGAGCCGCAGCGCCCGCAGGCGCCCTCAGACTGTATCTCGGGCCCTACCTGGAATTCATGCCGGCCAATCCAGTTACCCTGCGCACCGGCGTCCTGATCGTGAACAGCGACGAAATGCCCCCACCCGATCCATCGCAACCCTACGGCTGGTTTTATAGCCCCCGCACCCGGCAAATCATGCCGAACCTCTGTGGTGCCGATGCTAAGGGTGTTGCCTACTCGAGCTATTAGGAGAACCCTCATGAAATCGTCGACCCCCAAGCTTCTGGGAATTGTGATCGCCCTCCAGGTGATGCTGCTCATCGGCCAGTGGGTCAATCCCCCGGCCAGCACCGCCCAGGCCCAGGTCCCCAACCCCAGCGAGCGGCAGATGGAGATGATCGACCAGCTTCGCACCCTCAACGGCAAGGTCGATCACCTGATCAGCGTGCTCCAGGGCGGCATCGATGTCCGCGTCCCCAAGGCCGACCCCAAGAAATAACCCTGCCCACTGGACGCCGCGGCGGACATATTGGAGGGTAGAAGCATGAGCTGCGCGCAATGTCCTTTCCCCGCGTTCTCGCGTTCCGCGTCGCGGTTGCGGCGCGGCTTCACGCTGATCGAAATCCTCAGCGTGGTGGTGATCCTGGGGATCGCCTCGGCGATCATCGTTCCGCAGTTGTCCTCGCGGGACGACCTGCGTTGCGCCGCCGCCGCCCGCGCCCTGATGGGCGACCTGCTCTACGCCCAGAGCCGCTCGATCGCCCTGGGCAAGATGCAATACGTCCAGTTCAACACCACGACCAATACGTACCAGGTTCTCGACGCCGTCAACCCCAACAACGTCATCAACAACCCGGTCACGCAGTCGCCCTACACGGTGACCGTGGGCACGGGATACCTGGTCCACGTGGGCATCAGCACGGCCAGCTTCGACGGGAACACAACCGTGGCCTTCGACCCGATGGGCGTTCCCTATTCCTGGTCGTCCGGCGCCGGCACCGTCGCCCTGACCGCCGGCTCCATCGTCTTCCAGGCCGGCACCAACAAGAAAACCATCACCGTCGGCCCCTACAGCGGCGAAATCAAAATCAACTAAGCACGCCGCTTCCCGCCAACGTCGAAATCACAAATGTCGCACTTGTCGCAACCCAAAAAAGTGCGACATTCTGCTAATCCCGTTCGGCACACGGTTCAGCGCAATTAGCAATACTATGCATTTCAGTTAAATAGCAAGAATATGAATTGCGCTTCTGTCGGCTTGGCGGCAT
>Ga0210396_10003175_pt1 | contig 16500 bp, 24 predicted proteins | sample IncBWH17OmetaG_FD_155466 | JGI IMG/M metagenome (GOLD analysis project Ga0210396, IMG submission 155466) | Forest soil microbial communities from Barre Woods Harvard Forest LTER site, Petersham, Massachusetts, United States - Inc-BW-H-17-O ... | reverse complement strand
CTTCCGCCAGTTCGATGGCGCGGGGATCGTTACCTACGAGCGTCACGACTTCAAGGGAAACCTGCTCAGGAGCACGCGTCAACTGCTGGAAGACTACAAGCAGGACGTGAAATTGGGCGCAGTCGCAGGAACTCGAGCCGGAGGTCTTCGCGGCGGAAACCACCTACGACGCGCTCAACCGGCCCATCACACTTACCAGTCCAGATGCTAGCTTGGTCCGGCCCCTCTACAACGAATCAAACATGCTCCAATCGCTCGCCGTCAACCTGCGAGGCGCGCCTGAGCGGACGCCTTTTGTAACGTTCATTAATTACAACGCCAAGGGCCAGCGCACAATCATCGAGTATGGCAACGGCGCTCATACGCGCTATACCTACGATCCTCTAACCTTCCGCCTGCTTCAACTGCTGACGTACCGCAAAACGGATCACGCCCGCCTGCAGGACCTGCACTACACCTTCGACCCTGTCGGCAATATCGTCTCCATCCGCGACGACGCGCAGGAGACCACTTATTTCAAGAACCAGGTCGTGTCCCCAAGAAACGAGTACGTCTACGACGCGATCTACCGCCTGATTTCCGCCGAGGGCCGCGAGCACGCCGGCAAGCCCGGCCAACCGCAAACCACCGATGACGACGTGCCCCGGATGAATTACCCGCTTCCCTCCGACGGCCACGCGCTGCACCGCTATCACGAGCAATACAATTACGACGCCGTGGGCAACATTCTCCGGCTGCTGCACTCGGCCCAGGGCGGAAACTGGTCGCGCCACTACTCCTACGAAGAATTTCATCGCCCTCCCCACTTCGATTCTCATCCCGAGCCGAAGAACAACCGTCTCGCCGGCACCCGCGTAGGCCAGAGCGCCTCGCGATACTCCTACGACCCGGCCGGCAACATGACCCGCATGCCGCAGCTGCAGGAAATGGATTGGGATTTCAAAGATCAACTGCATGCCACACGTCGGCAGGTCGTCAACGCGGGACGAGGCGAGACCACTTACTACGTCTACGACTCTTCAGGGACGCGAGTGCGCAAAGTCACCGAACGCGCGTCGGGATCAAGGCAGCACGAGCGTATCTACCTGGGCAGCTTTGAAATCTACCGCAAGTTCGACAGCGTCGGCGCAACCACGCTAGTGCGCGAGACGTTGCACGTGATGGACGACAAGCGGCGCGTAGCGTTGGTGGAAACCAAAACAGTCCATGACGAAGCGGCCGTCGAGCAACCAACTCCACGCCTGCGCCTGCAATTCGACAATCATCTTGGCTCAGCCGTCCTGGAACTCGACGACCAGGCTGCCATCATTACCTACGAAGAATATTACCCCTATGGCAGCACGTCGTTCGAAGCCGGGCAAGCCTCTTCGGAAGTGAGCAAGAAGCGTTATCGATATACGGGCAAAGAACGCGATGACGAAACTGGCTTCTACTATCACGGGGCGAGATATTATGCGCCGTGGTTGGTCAGGTGGACTGCATGCGATCCCAGCGGCTTCAAGGATGGCATCAATCTTTACAGCTACGTCAGGAACAGCCCTGTAGCCCATAACGACCCCACTGGTATGTGGGGTTGGCGCGAGGCAGCAGTCGTGGCAGCAGTCGTGGTGGTTGGTACGGTCGTGACGGTTGCGACTGCCGGTGTAGCCGGTCCACTGGTTGTTGGAGCGGTGGCGTCAATCGGATTGACAGGGGCCGCGGCGACCGTCGCAACAGGTGTCGCTGTCGGTGCGATTGCTGGCGCCGCGGGAGGTCTTGCGGCGGGGGCTGCTGGTGAGACGACGCGTCAGGTTGTAAACAATGAGACACTCGGCCTTGGCACGGAACATATTGACGTTGGTCGTATTGCCAGTGCTGCTGGGAAGGGAGCCGCTGAAGGTGCCCTGGTCGGTGCGGCTGTTGGAGGCGTGGCCGCTTTCGCTACGACGGCCGCCGGGACAGCCGCCGCTGGCGCCGTCGGGCGGGTCGCGCAGCGTGTACTACCATCGGCCGTGCGAAGCGGTGGCAGCGCGATCGCGCGCGGCGCTGTCACGGGGGTGCGCGCCGTCTCACGCGCTCCGGGCGTGCGCCAGGCGGTGGGCGCTGCCGCGAAGGGCTTGGCCGCCGTGTCCGAACGAGGAACGGCAGCCGGTTTCCGTGCGGCTGGCGCCATTTTCAAATCGGGCTCGGCTGGAGGCAACGCAGTTGCCAAACTGGCCTTTGCAAAGGCCACGGAAGCCGAAATAGACGCCGCTCTCAACGCTCCTGGCAAGAGCGACCTAAAGCTCGAAGCACCTGCACCTGGCAAACCGGTTGGTAAACCGTCCGGAGCCCCAGATGCGGAGCTGGATCCCCAGACCGGAGACCTGAAAGGGTCACGCTTCAACAAGAGCAGTGGCATGATGATGAACGAGCATACCGTCTATAGCAAAACGACGGTGCCAGGCAAGACGGGGGATGTCGCAACTAAAATTCGTGTGCATACTTCCGATCCAAATCCCGCGCTTAATCCGACTAGCAACTCAGCTTCCGGGAACACTTTGAACATCATTCAAGGAGGCCGACGAATGGCGGATGATGGAGTGTTCCGTCTATGGTCTACCGCCGACGACGCAATGAAGAATCGTATGCACATACCTATTCACCGAGATTAGGTGGCTTTTCGCTTTTGAAGCCATGTCAGTGGTGTTGTCTGGATTCATACATGCCACAGGATTCAACCAGATACGCACCGTGCCTCTGCATACCGTGGGAAGACGGCTCGGCCCCTGCGAACTTTCTTCAACAGAGGTTGCCTGAAAGGGCGCACGAACCGATTCAAGCAAACCACGATATTTTACGCCTAACACTCGCGTTTTTATCGGTTTGAAAGGTTCAACTGCCCGTACTGCGAATGATTTTGTCGACGCGGTCATTTTCGTAGCAATGCCAAGCCGCTCCTACAGCTAGAAAGAAAACTCCGAGTGCGCCGAGTTTGGCTGCTTGCGGCCATGGCAGCACAGCGGAAACTGACAATTGGCAGCTCGTGAAGGCGATCCATAATAGCGCCGCGATAACGGCTAGAATAAATTCCTTCCGATGTCCGTCCGCGAGTCCAATGGCCTCAACTCCATGCTGCCATTCTGCATCTGCTTTGGCTAAAGCGGACCAGGCTTGCGCAAGCTCTCGTCGTCGCCAGCCGATCCAAAAGAACGCTACTCCGAGTGCTGCGCCCAAGATAAGTGGAAATGTTTCAACGAGCATAGCTAGTTCAGCCGCGCGGTTTTTTTTGCTCCTCAAACGACTCCTCGAGAGCCTTTTGCGCTTGCTCAGTGTTGGCCATGATTGCGTCGGCCTTCGAGTTCTCTTTATCAGCCGCTGTTTGCATTGCCTGGGCGACGTCTTCAATTAAGTCTACGTGGAGGGCACTGGCTGAGCTGGCGTCAAATTCCTTGCCTGTGGCAGTCTTCCCTCGTTGCGTGCGCCACCAAGAGTGATTAGCCGGTGGATTGAAGTTGATTGAAGCACCTGATTGGACAAATGTCTTTAATTGCTTTTGAAGTTCAAACAGGTCCGGGTCTTTGGGCGAGAGCTTCAAAGCCTCGTCGACTTCCGAGTTAACCTCGGCGGCGATAGCCGTTAGCTTTGGCCAGACTTTTGTTATCCAGGTTGGCTTAGTTCATCCAGGCGAGGTTGGATAATGGACTTCTCAATCCAGGAATCGACAACGTCTGTCGAGCCCGTACCGGCCGCGCGCATCTGCTTTGCAAGATCTTCAGCAAGTTGGAGTTTTTCGTCCAGGGCTTGCTGCTGTTGTGGTTGAATCCTTTGGGCTCCCGGAGGAAGCTCACGAAGCGCTAGGTTGATCTCATCGTCGACCTCGCTGAAATCTTTTTCTAATGACTTAACGAAAGTCTCCGTAATGGCTTTGGTCTGATCGGCTTGCTCCTTCACAAGCTTTCCTGTGGAGGCGGCAATCTGGCGAGTCACTTCGATCAAGCCCTTTGCCGTTTCCGCGTTTTTGCCGGCTTGGCGGACCGCAGGTTCCCGCCGCAAATACTGCGTCACCGTCGTCAGGTGAATGGCGAGGAATACCGCCATCAAAAGGGGTCGCGTCTATACAGGCGATTCTGCTGAAGAACACCGGTAACTGCCGCTAAGCCGGAGTGAGAAAGGTTACTCCGCGAATCGGCAGGAGAAAAAAGTTAAACGCAGCCGGAGTGGCCGACAAACACCTTGGACCCGTTGGAGGCCGTTTTTGAAGAATAGGAGGTCGATTTTAGGATCGATTTTGGTCTCCGCCACGATCCGCAACCATCGTTTAATGTTGCAGGCGGTGCCGAGTTTTCCCCATAACGTTCCCAGAATAGCTGCCAAAAATCGGCCCGCTCGGACTGGGGGAAGGGCACGAAGGAGTCGTGTCTACACACAACACAAAGGAATTTAGTATTCTGCCCTACGACTAAACGATTGGCAGCATGCGGCACGAGGAGGGCCGACTTTTTCCTGTGCGAGATCGGAAGGGATGCACGCGACTTCCGAACAAGAAACGAGGGTTGTTAGCGAGGCTCTAGTTACATTGGGATAAGCGAGACCTTTTCAAGGTGGGGTGGGATCGCTTTCGAGGCGTCGAATGAAACGAAGAATGCGGTGCCGACAGCGTTGTGATGAATCCCGGCCGCCAGTTGCCCAAGATCTTTGGGCCTCAGCCTGCCACGGATACTGCCGATAAAAAGAGCGCTCTGGCGTGCACCGGTGCCGCGAGCCAGGGCATTTGTTTTTGTATAGACGCGGCCCTTTTCTTCCTCCCCCCAGTCGCCTTGGCCATCTCCTCGACGATCTGCCCTATGGCTATGGAGACGGTATATCGAGATCTTTACAAATCTTGCGCACCAATAAATCCTGAATCTCGGAGTGTCTCGGAATCGCTGAGCGCTTGTTTTTCAAAGGATTCAGCCACCAGGAATGATTGCCGCCTTCCCGAATCAGTTCACAGCCATGGTTATTGAGGTAGCGCAGCAGCTCGCGCCGCTTCATACGGACAGGTACTCTTCTTCAAAACCACTTTCAGCTGCTGCGCGTGCCTCATTCCGATTGAATTCGAGCGCCTCGGCCAAAATCACGCGGAGACTTGCAAGCAACTCTTCGCGCGACCGCTCCTGGGCGTTGACGCCCGGAACTTCTTCGACCCAGCCGATCCACCAATCCCCGTCCCGTTTTAGAATTGCAGTATATAAACCCATTGCAGGTGGACTTTAGATGAGGGCTGGATCTGTCTCAAGCTGTTGAACGGGTGTCTCAAGTAGCGGCAGGAGCGGACAAGTCGGCCAAGATGACCTCAAAAAAATGGCAAAATGCAACCAACATGGCATCACCGTTATTGGATGGAGGCTGGCTGCGAAAGGCTGTAAATCCCTTGCTGAAGCTGGTTTGCGTGGCGTAGCGCGCTCAGCGACCCTAACGGTATTCGAACCCGTGTTACCGCCCTGAAAGGGCGCAATATCTGTACTCTAAGTGGCTGTGCATAAGTGGATTAGGACTGAGGCAGATTGTGTAACTCAGTTTGTAACTCAATTTAAACACCAAGGCGTATCGCTGGCATGCCGGCCGAACCAAACAGCCGAGGGGAAGAATCGCTCCCCCCACGTGCGGCGTCAGTCCTTGGTTGTATCGGACCCCGATCACTTTCTCCATGAAGAAACGCCTCATCTGCGTCTGAAGTGCGTTGACGAATCGACGCTTGTTTACCTAGCCTACAAATCTTGAAATAGGAGATTTCTCCAAAGGGCAAAATCCCTTCAACCGCCGGCCTACAACCCACGGTCTTTACCGATCGCAGTTCAAGTAGGGTCCCAGATACCATGCCGGGACCACCCAAAGCTCCGCCAGTTCCCGGGTCGATCGTTTCTCCAGAAAATATGTGACCGTCGTATGAGGCGCCTCTGAGACTAAAGCTGTCCTCCTTCCGCAGAACGGTCCCCGCGGGGCGCATGCGTGAAAACTCCTCGACAAATCCTTTGTGGTGAACGTCGGCCGAGATGTGAATCGAGTACTCAAAACGTCCTGAATCGTTGATTTCTATTGAGCCAGGCCCAGAAATGCTGAAGGGCTGAGCACCGCCTCGCTGCAATCGAATCTCGGAGCAAAACAGGCGGAACCGGCCTTCGGCAAGATCGTCAATGATAGCCATGCTCCGGTTGTAGCGTTCCTTCAGAGCTGTGTGAAAATATCTAAGCACTCCTTGGCAAACAACTGATCGATCAAGAGCGAGGCGACCCGACGTGACGCTCCACCGGATTGGGCTGAAAGTGTCGTGCCACATCGTGCTGCTGCAGTGTGTTCTCAAATTCTATGCCTTGGAATTTCCGGGCGGCTACGTTTGCAAACATCCGCCTCACACTGCAAACCATCCCGGCTCGTCCAGAACTCTGACCTCGGCCGCGCGGTTGAAGTCGAGGAATTGCAGCCGCATTTCCTCCGCTTCGAGAGTGTCGTCTGTCATAAACTCCAAGGCAACAGACCGGTCATGGAGTACGGCTTGACTTTGAGCATTGCGCGCCTTTTGCCACAAGCTCAGCGTTTTGAAAAGCCTCGCTCTGCGATTGTGGGCAACGCCGATCTTCCGATCTGATTTCGGCACCCGGTTGATGCTCTGGCCTCAGAAAGAATCAGTGGAACGGAAGGTTGCGCATCGAGACTGGCCGCCGGGTAAGCTTCATCAGCCGCAATCCTGGTTTCAGCTTGGCGATTCGCCGAATGAGACCAAATTCAGTCCGTCCAAGACGATACTTCGGCAGCCAAATTTTGCCTCCTGAAATGCGTGGGAACATTTTGGGTTCCTTTCAGAGTGATTCTAAGTAAGCCCTGACTTCAGAGGGGCTTGGTCCATTCTTCGTCTCGTTCCCAAGCTTCGATGAATAGCTTCGGTCTGCTCTGTTTCTGAGCAGATGGCTTGGTGCAAGCTTCGCCTCGCTTAAAGGCCCGGATGAAATCCCTTTTCTGCGTAAATTCAGGATCACTTGGCAGGATTTCGTCACAGCCGTCGATACACATGCCGTACTTCTCAACACCTGGCCTCCACCAACAGTACACTTTCTCGCGATAGACGTGCCCCGGGAACATTACCCTTCGATATCGAAAGCCTGGCCGGCTCGACAAGTTTCGATGTCGGTTTTTACCACCGATAACTTCCGACGAGTAGCCTATACAGAGGTCGATCGATCTTGACATTGTAGATACCATAATTACAGTAAATAGGTGATTTCCTTGGCGTTCCCGCACGGGGCGCAACAATAATGGACACAATCCCATGAGTTTTCATTCCCTTGTCCTGGACGAACCTCCGTAACGAAGAGAAGGGGAGGATTGCAAAAACTCCTTTCGAACATCAATTGAATGCGTTCGAGGCGATGAAGAAGTGCTTCGACTTCGATAAAGACCAGGGCAAGGGTGGTTTGCTTGTCCTTCCGACCGGAGCGGGCAAAACCTTTACGACGGTAAAGTGGGTTTGTGACAATGTGGTATCCCGAAACATCCGGATCCTCTGGCTCGCCAATTCGTACTATCTTCTGGATCAGGCCTTCCGGGAAATTTACGACTACGCTCGCTGGATTCCTGAACCGAAGCAGACCCTAAACATTCGGCTGGTGTCTAGCAATCCGTCGCACGATTCACCGTCTTCCATCCTCTTAACAGATGAGGTAGTGGCCATGACAACTCCGACCGCCATCATGAACTTGAATTCAACTGCGGAGGATCGGGCTGGTAGTCCCGTCACCACCAAATTCAGGAAATGGATCGAGGATGGGAACAAATCCGGCCTGTTCGTTGTCTTGGACGAAGCCCATCACGCACCGGCCCATGGATGCAGACACTTGCTGATCGGGTCCGACGAGGCCGCACCGGGCATTCGCAAGATTGTCAAGAGGACGAATTTGCTCGGCCTGACCGCTACGCCCACCCCTACTCAGATGAATCCAGGAAAGGGTGGTTGGGTAAGATTTTCGAGGCGGGCATCATCTATCAAGCGGACAAGGCAAAATTGACTGCCGAAGGAATCCTGTCCCGCCCCAGCTTCATTCCAAGGCACCGGCAGCGAACTCTACGTCTCGGACAACCTCTACAACCGTCTCGTCCGTGAGCACAAGGATTTGCCCGAAGACATCATCGAGAAGCTGGCAAGCGATGCACGGCGCAACGATGCCATTGTCCAGGAGTACGTTCAGAACAAAGATCGCTACGGCAAGACGCTAATTTTCGCAGATCGCTGGTTTCAATGCGTGTTCCTCAAAACCAAGCTTCTCGAACGAGGAATTAAAGCCGACGCCGTCTACTCTCGCATTGACGCTGATCCTGGTTCCGCAGAGGGGCGCAACCAGCGGACTGCAAGTGACAACGAACGCATCCTGAACCAGTTCAGGAACGGTAAGGACAAGCAGGGCCTGGACGTGCTCATCAACGTCCGAATGCTCACCGAAGGTGCTGACGTTCCATCTGTCAGGACCGTTTTCCTGACCCGTCAAACGACCAGCCAAATCCTGATGACGCAGATGATTGGTCGTGCATTGCGTGGTCGAAAGGCTGGTGGCGCCGATGAGGCGAACATCGTCATGTTCATGGATGAGTGGAAGCGACTCATCGAATGGGCCACACCTGCTTCATTGGACGGAGGAACTGATGAAAGTCGAGTGATCCGCGGATATTACCCACTCGAATACGTTTCCATCCGACTCGTTGAGGAACTTTCCAAGCAGATCAACAGCGGGGGCGAGATTCCGTCGCCGCCATTTTCCCGGATTATGCCAGCGGGCTGGTACCAGACAGAATTTGTCGTCGCCTCCTCCGAAGATGGGCTTGAAGAAACGCAGTCATTTGTCGAATTCGTCATGGTCTACGAGGACGCAACGGCGAAGTTCCAGAAGTTCATGAAGCACTTTCTCCGTCAGATGCCAGAAGGTTGGGACCGTGAATTCTTGCCGCTCGAATGGACTAAGCCACAGGTGGATGCTTGGTTGGTTGAGTTCTTTGATCGGGAAATTGACGACATTGGGAACACCCTCGACGTGGACTTGATTCGGATCGCACGGCATATCGCACAGAAGCAGACCGAGCCGCAGTTCTACTCGTTTGAGGACCGGGAGAAATACGATCTCGATGGAATTGCTCGCAAACGCCTGCGCTACAACCCACTGGAAAACGACGAGTTCCTACAGCAAGATTTTGGCAGAGCCGGGAACCACTGGAAGATTTTCTACAAGTCCTACGAGCGTTTTGCCACAGCTTTCGACGGTGCAATGCGTCGAGTGTTGCATGAGCAACGTCACGGCAGCAAGCCGCGCGTCGCTCCTCAACCGCAGCCGAGGAGAAAGCGTGAATTATCCGAATCTGAAAAGGCCCAGGTCAAGAATCGTGACAACCACCAATGTCTATGCTGCGGAGCAAAAGGGAAGGGTATTCGGCTGGAGATCGACCACATTTTTGCATACAATCTGGGCGGTGAAACCAGCGTCGAAAACTCTCAGATCCTATGCAGCGTGTGCAATCGAGATAAGAAGCTGAACGAACTTAATTTCCGTCAGACCGCTTCTCCATTACCCGCCGAGCGAGACTTGGAACTGCTACCTCGTTCCGGCAGAGAAGATGTCGCACAGTCGGTCACCCGACTCGTGAACTCCTTTTACCGATGCCGCGCGGTGTGCCACCTTCACATCCACCAACGGTCCAACGCGCAGTTCTACAGCATGTGGGAGATTGAATTGTACTCAGGCAACGATCCCAAGTGGCTGGCTCGGCACAAGAAGGAGCTTGTCAAACATGTTCAGGATAACTTCGGCTGTGAATGGGTGAGGGACATCAAGATTGTCGGTGCGAAGTGAGTCCAATGAAGCCCAGTAGCCGGCAGACCGATGACAAAAAGTGACGTTCAGGATTGAACGCCGAATAGTCGCTGCAGCAGACCAGGGCCGCATCGCTTTTTTTTGAGGTATGTATACAAGTGGAGGGGTCAGCCGTTGGGTTAGCCGTTGGTTTATGACTTAGGGTGATTAGGAGAAGAGAGTCACGCCCTCTTGAGGCCTGAACAAAATCCAAATGTTGTTATCTTTGATACGTGACGAGGTTACACCCGAAGAACTGGAACGGATCTCGGCTGAGATAATCTTAACCGTCGCGGAGATAGAGCTTGTATTGGCTGCGCAGGAGGCTGAGTTGAGAAATTGAGGAGACGAATCTCGTACTTACGACGCATGGCCGACCTGTTCATTTCGATCCGACGCGAAGACTGTGTGGTGGCTCGGCGCTGAATTTCTGGGGCGTAACGTTGGACCCACCTCCAGACGGTGACGTGATCGGCGCGCAAGCCCCGCTCGTTGAGCAACTCCTCGATGTCGCGGTACGAAAGGGAAAAGCGCAAGTACCACCCCACTGCCACCAGGATCATTTCCGGTTCAAATTGCCGCCACTTGAATAGTCCGCACACTGAAGAGGCCAGGAGGAGCATCCGGCCAGCCTATCACGGGCTACCTGCAAAGTTGCAACACTTCCGCGAAAAGCACCCCGCCCGACGAATTCGAGTTCCAACTGAATGTCGCTTTGCTTGTTGATTTCCTTCAAGACGTGATCAAGCGCCCGCTGCTTAACGTTTGCCCAAAGTTCAAGAGGCGCGTCCTGAACGATTCTTCCTGAGTAATCCTTAACGTCTTCCAAGCCCAAAATCTTTCTTAGGGTAGCTACGCTGACTCGCTTGTGCCCGAGCACCAAGTACTGCTTGGCCCATAGGTAAAGGCGGGTGGAATAATGGCTTTTCAGACGGACAGCGGGTTCGTCCAAACGTTCCCTCAACACACGCCAGACATTCTCATAGTTGCTATTGAGGCGTAGTTCGATCTCCTCCTTTTCCCCTGTCTTGACGAACGTGATTGAATCAATCCAAGACAGGTAGGTCGAGCGAAATACCCCATCCGCAACGCTATCAAATATCAGTCGATGATACCGGATCAACTTGTAGATCGGCGAAAGATATCTACGCCTTTCATTGATGCTTTTGGGACCAAAGGGAACCGGAGATCTGATTGCGGCGACCCGCTGCGACCCGAATTCATTCAATAACTGCCGGACGATTTCTCGCTCCACTTGAGGAACTCTCGCAAAGCTCTCTAAGATTCCTTGTCCTTCGATGGTCGTTACCGAGAGCCGAAAAGCTGAATCTGGTCGAGTCTTTGTGCCTAAATTCTTTGTGATTTGATTTTTGATTTTCAATCGTTTCTCTTTGACACAACCACAATTCCAGCTTTAAAACGAATCTCTATCTACAATGGTTTTAAGCGGGACTCTGACTAAGCACTCGGTAATCGTCACCCCGGAATCCTGCGCGGCGCGTTAGCGGATTGCCGTTGCCCAAGCTCGCCTAGCTTCCGGCCTCTTCGGTATCGTGAATCCGACCGTAATCCACGGTTAGCCGCCCGTCAGCTGTCTCGGTATAAATCTCCACAAAGCGGCGATTCCAGAGAATATCATCGTATGAGTAGTCGGTGGCGCTCTGGACGGGCGCTGGAACTACGGTGTCGATACAGACAACCGATGCCATCAACCGCGTGTCGCTATTTTCCAAGTCTTCTGAGGTCATCCCGTAGAGGGGGCTGCTTTCGTCGATCACGTGCCGAAGAGTCAGCGCAACTGGAAACGCGATCATGCGATCGAACTGTAGTTTCAGCGGATAGAACCGCCGAACACTTGCCTCTTCCTTGGTTGGTTCATCGCGGAAAAGCATCACGCGAAATTCGGCCTCAGCCATCGCGATGTGGCGCTGGTTGGCCACCCGCAGCATCAAGGTAGGTACTCCGTCGAAAGGCGAAATGACAGCACATTTGCTGAATAGAATCCGGGCCGTCGGTCGCGAGAACCGAACAAAGATCAGACCGGTAATAGCGGCCATACCGAACATGCCAACCACGATCTCGACAGTCGTGACTAAGTGGCCGTAGAAGGTGTCCGGGTACATGTGCCCGTAGCCGACCGTGGCCAGAGTTTCTACGCTGAAGAAAAAGGCTTCGTAAAACGAACCGGGCGGTAGCTCGGCGATGCATCTGCCACCAAGCAAATACAAGCTGGCGAAGACAAGATTGATCAAGATGTAAACGGCCAGAACCAACGCAGCGAACCGTGGCCAAGTTAAGGTCAGTATGAAATGATAGCTGTCTCGAAAGTTGAATTTGGCGACATTGAGTTTAACGAATTCCAAACGACCAGCCCGGACTGAGATTGATCTGCCACTCTTGCTCATACTGCTGATAGTAATATCTAACGATACTGGGTCACCCACAAGCGTGATCCAAAGTTGATAGTGACGTTGGACGAGTGCGCTCCAACATCTGCCGCAGCGGTCGCGTAGCCAATATTCGATCCGCCTTTGGGCCAAAAAATATGTCTCGGTCGGAAAGAAGCGCATATCGTTGGAGCAGCTCCGAAAAGTGCTCGGACTGGAGTCGGCAAAAGACACAGACGGGAACGTCATTCAAGAAGCTCCGCTACCGGATTGGGCGAACTTTCGCCAGAGGGCTTTGGATATTGCTGTCGTGGAGATCACCAAGAAGACTGATCTGAAGATCTCGATTAAATCGCTGGAACGATCAAAACATCGACGGGTAACTTCGGTTACTTTTGCGATTGAGGAGCAAGCGGTGCCAGACGGCGACTGAACCTGTGAAACCACGCTCCGCCACCGCTGCCCGCCTACCCGACTTGGTCGAGCCGATGAAAGCAAAGCTCGTCAGCTCTATGCCGACCGGCGGCTGGATCTACAAAATCAAATTTTGATGGCTACCGGGCTTTGGCCCTACGAGGTGGAAATGAAACGCGAATTCTGTCGCGGAATCAAAAAGATCTAGGCGGCAAATTCCCAGAAGTGAAGGATTCAATTGCCGCGCTTGATGTTGAGGATGCAATAATCGATAGAGAGATCGTGGCGCTCGATGAAAAGGGCCGTTCGTCGTTTCAGTTATTGCAAGGGTTCGACATGGGTGAACAGAGACCGCCAATCGTCTTCTACGCCTTTGATCTGCTGCGGCTCAACGGAAAGGATCTTCGAAATCTGCGCATCGAAGAGAGAAAGGCAAAGCTGGAAGAACTGCTGACTACAGGGCGAATGGGCGATCAGATTGTCCTGTATCTCTTCTTTGCCGCTTTTAGCCCCAAGTGGCCCGCGACGGAGATTCGATGGCTTCTGAGCGCCTGAAAAAGCTGGGCGGAATAGCGTGGCTTAAGGGAGAGTTGCTGATGATGGATTGGTCGAAATTTTAAAGTATGACTCCGCGTTCAATGGAAGCGGCTTCCCGTTGCTTTGTCCCTGGCGGTTTGCGTCATTAGCGTCATCCCCGCATCGGTTCCCTGCGTTCCTACGCATTTCTCTGCACGTTCAATCCCTGAACGGGAATATCCAAAATTTCGTCCCGTTTTCGTTCATGTAGTCTGGCGCTCCGTCGTGATTCCTTTGGTTGGAATCCTGATAGAAATGTACCTCAATGATGATTTCAGGATAAGGATGGCGAGCGAACAAATGGAGAGAGATTTTTCTTACGTCCATTGCCGAGAAGCATGTTTGCGACCCCTCGACGTCAAGAAGCCCGATTGCTTTGAGCGGCTGGCTGCGGAAAGGACGCCTTGTAACACGGTAAGTTGTCATGGCCCATGCAGTGCAGCTAAAAGAGTATCGTGGAACCAGAAACTGATAAACCGAAGAAGAGCATAACCTCGGGGAACCCTCCTCCGTCAGCGAAATCTCATTCCGAGGAAAAACCTCCTTCGTCAACTCGAAAGAGCACGACGAGAAATCAGCGTAGATACAAGCGACGACCAAGGAAGTGAGCCGAAATTTTAGAGGCACCAGATACGCTTCGGTGCCATATGCCGCTGGGGCGGTTGATCGCAATCAAAGCCATATCCCAATGGTTCCCTCGGCTGACCATGTGAACCAAACATGGCACCCATTTCTGGCTTTTTCAGGTTCTCCCCTTGGAACAGAATAGTTCTGCGCTGGATGTACGGTTAAATTGTACCCTCCACCTACACCAGTTAGAAGAACCGATTGAACCTCTTCTACGGCGTGCCGAGCCATGTCATCGGCGAGTTCACGGTGAGAAGCGACCCCTACGGGAGCTTAACCAGGAAAGTGCCAAAATGCCTACCGTCCTTCGGGTCGTTGTGACCAAAATGACTCCTCCAATCCATCTCACCGTTCAAGACGAAACCGGTCGCTTGCGTGGGCACATTGCTGCCGATATTCGCAAAAGAGGACCCATATTATAAAGGCAAGGAAGATGAGTGGTAAAACTGGGAAAACGCCTATCTACCAGAAGACGAAGAAGAACTCCGAAAGATGAACACACCCAGGGTGCCTTTGCTCTTAGACTTTCCCCATATTACACGCCGTGTCGCAGCCCATCGCAGTCGATTCATGGTGTTCGGAACCGAACCCGAACCGTCTTGGCTTTTTGCCGAGCTTGAGAAAGCAGATTCGTTAAAATTGATCACGATTGAACCGGGTTCCATTTTCAGAATTAGAATCGAACTCAGAGAAAGCCTCGCTGAGTCCGTGATTTTCCCTGATCTCGATGGTTTGGGGAGAGAAATGAACCAACTTTGGGAAGAGCGGAAATAAATCGCTTGTCGAGGAGATATAGCGGCATGCGGGCGAGCGGTCACGGCACCGGTGGGCTAACCAAGGAACAAGCCGCAGGGTCCCATGTGAGCGATAGCGCAGCGATCAGGGTAGGCGACCGCGTATGGGCTTTTCCCTCCAGAACATCTGTGCGTTGCAGTTGGAGCAGCGATTTATGGAGCTGTGCACGGCATGGTCACGGAGTTTCGCAAATCTGAGAAATACGCTTTACTTGCGGTGATCAAATGCTCTGATCCAGAGATGGGAATTTCCGCCGTGCCGTTGGAAAAACTCACCTGCTTCTCTCCCGATTCCTATGCCAGCCGCGTAAGGAGGCATCGAGAATGAAGATCCTCAAGAATAACGAATGGCGAGACCTGACGCTGAAACGTGAGAAGGAGCAATTGGTCGAGTTGGGGTAGTGTTGAACCACCGGGATGGGAAATACGTCGTGCGTAAGCGGGGATCGCCGGTTGAATATGCCCTGGGGAATCTGGACGCAGCTCTCGACCAGGGGTGGATGATTGCTCAAAAATATTGAACCCATGGACATACGCCGCTGCTCGAAGGAAGAATTGGATGAGCTGAACCGTCTCGGGCGAGCGTATCGGGAACGAAACAAGCCCGTCCAGTCGGCGGAGCCACATCAGGAATGTCGCGCAATTTTGCGCGACCACGGCAATCTATGCGGATGACTCAGGGGACGAAGAGCCGCAACATCGCATCCCGGATGTGGTCTTAAGTTAATGGATAAGGCTTGGAAGAACTGAAGGGTCTGGAGGCGCGACGATGAATATACGGTCTATGACTAAAGAGTCCGAGACGATTAAGATTTACCTTCGGGATATCAGCGGCACGCCGCTACTGACTGCGCAAGAGGAGATTGAGTTGGCCGCACGCATTAAGAAGGGAGACCAAAAGGCTCGCGCTTGGATGATCAAAGCAAACCTCCGACTGGTCGTTAAGATCGCTCATGACTACGCGAATTTAGGGCTTCCGCTCCTCGATCTGATTTCTGAAGGAAACATTGGTCTGATGAAGGCTGTCGAGCGGTTTGATCCGGGAAAGGGCGGCAAGTTGAGTACCTACAGCGCTTGGTGGATTAAGCAATCGGTCAAACGTGCGCTGGCGAACCAGAGCAAGACGATCCGGCTTCCGGTCCATCTGTTCGAAAAGATCTCGAAGATACGCCGAGTCTCGCTCCAAATGAGCGAGGACTTAGGGCGAGAACCGACCGACGAAGAGCTTGCTGAAGAGATCGGTATCGCGAGCGGCAAAGTTTCTCAGTTAAAGTCGGTTTCGATCCGGCCTGCGTCGTTGGATGCTCCGATCAGCGATGATGATTCGACTGAATTTGGTGAGATCGTCGGGGACGAAGATGCGCAGACGCCGTTCGAGTTGTTCAGAGACAAGAACATGCGCGACGAACTTAGCGAGCTTTTGGCGGTGTTGGACGACCGCGAGCGCAAGATTATCTTCAAGCGATTCGGGTTGGACGACGACGGCAAACCGCAAACTCTCGAAGAAGTTGGAAAGAAATTCGGAGTAACCAGAGAGCGGATCCGGCAGTTGCAGAATATCGCCTTGGCGAAACTGCGTAGAGCGCTCGCCAAGAGGGAGAAGCCGAACGTACGGCGCGACCCCATTCAATTCCTCGAACCCGTCTCTTCAGATCCCCTAAAACTACCGCATCTGATACTCGAATCGTCTGCGAATGACATGTGAAGCAATGCTAACTGGAGACGTGGTCGTTCGATGAGGATCAAAGCGGATCTCTATTCCGGTCGTCTTTTCGAGTATTGGGAACCTAAAAAGCGCGATCATCAGGCACTACCGTTCATCAGCCATCGCGATATGAAGATAAATACCGCGACAGGAGTAAGCACGAG
>Ga0210396_10003173_pt1 | contig 16503 bp, 9 predicted proteins | sample IncBWH17OmetaG_FD_155466 | JGI IMG/M metagenome (GOLD analysis project Ga0210396, IMG submission 155466) | Forest soil microbial communities from Barre Woods Harvard Forest LTER site, Petersham, Massachusetts, United States - Inc-BW-H-17-O ... | reverse complement strand
TTCACATGCACCGGACGGTAAAGCCCGCCCGCACCATTTACGCGATGCCGCGCGCATCATTGCGGTCGGTCTTGTTGATTTGCGCCTTCAGCATCGCCTGCATGTGCCGGGTTTCGACACAAACCACCGGTAACTCAGCTTCGGCAAGAGCGCCGAACATCCACAAGCTGGGCCGGCCGATTACCCCATCTTTCGGCGCATAGCGGACATGGCCGCGCTTGTTGCTGGCTCGACCTTAGTCGCGAATGACCCGAAGCCGACGGTCTGGGATCGCTTCGAAGGTATCCATGATCGGCCATTGTTGTGCTATCCTGGCTGAAAGTGCTTACTGATCCTGGAGTACGGACGAGGCGACGAATCCTGGTCTTTGAGGCGCGGTCAGCCTTCCGACAAGCCAAAAACCAACGGCAGGGAAGGACATGCTTTTCTCTTTTGAAGACTATGTTCTGGATACAGATCGCCGCGAATTGCGCCGGGGAAGCGCCGTAATCGCGGTCCAGCCCCAGGTCTTTGATCTTCTGGAATACCTCATCAACAACCGCGAGCGCGTCGTCACCAAGGACGACATGCTTGATGCCATTTGGGGCGGGCGCCTCGTGTCGGAATCGGCGCTGACAACCCGGATCAATGCGGCACGGACCGCGCTTGGCGACAATGGAGAAGAGCAGCGACTAATCCGTACTCTGCCCCGCAAGGGGATCCGCTTTGTGGGAGTGGTGCGAGAAGTGCATGAATCCCCCAACGCTAGTGCGGTTTCCGCTACTGTGAACGACTTCAGAGAGCCTGTTGTTCCTCCCCAGGAACGACCGGTCATCGACGCGCGTCGTCAGCTCACGGTCGCATCATGTGAACTAGTGCATGGGGGCGACACTGCACGAATGGACCCCGAGGATTTGCGCGATATCATGCAGGCCTACCATGACTGCGTCCTTGCGACGAGCCGGCGACATGATGGATTCATCGCAGCCCGCTCACTCGCGAACCCGGTCCTGATCTGTTTTGGTTTTCCGGTCGCGCACGAGGACGATGCGGAGCGAGCAGTGCGGTGCGGGCTGGAACTCATCGCGGAAGTAAAAGCACTGGCATCATCACCACCCTTGCAGGCTCGGATTGGGATTGCAACCGGCGTCGTTGTGGTCAGCAGCCTGGAGGGCTCGCGAGACGCTCGAGAGTACAACGTTGTCGGCGAGACGTCGAACCTGGCAGCGCGCCTGCAAAGTGTCGCCGAACCGGGTTCGGTGATCATCGCTGACAGCACGCGAAGGCTTCTCGGCAATCTCTTTGAGTTGCAGCACCTGAAATCAAGACGCCCAAAGGGCGCCGCTCAACCGGTGTTGGGCTGGCTGGTCCACCGAACAAACCCCGTGGAGAACCGCTTCGAAGCGCTGCGTACGACAGCTTTGACGCCCTTGGTGGGCAGGGAAGAGGAAATGGATCTATTGCAGCGCCGCTGGGCCAAGGCAAAGGCCGGCGCCGGCCAGGTCGTGCTGATCTCAGGCGAGGCCGGCATCGGCAAATCGCGGCTAACGGCGGAGCTCTTGGAGCGTATCGCCGCCGAGCCACACACGCGCCTGCGTTACTACAGTTCGCCGCAACACGCCGATAGCGTGCTTTATCCGGTCATCAGCCGAATCGAGCGCGCCGCCGTATTGACTCACAACGATACAACGCAAACAAAACTCGACAAGCTTGATACCCTGCTCGCCGAGACCCTGACCTCAGCTCACGATGCGGGACTTCTCGCCGAGATGCTGTCACTGCCAAATGATGGCCGCTATCCCACGTTGGAAATGCCGGCGCCACAGCGCCGCGAAGCAACATTTAGAGCGCTGATAACGCAGGTAGAAGCCTTGGCGCGCCGAAATCCGGTTCTGATGATCCTGGAGGATGCACATTGGACCGATCCTACCAGCCTCGAAGCATTTAGTCGGATGGTTGACCAAATCGGGAAGCTTCGCGTCCTGCTAATTGTGACATTTCGACCGGAGTTCGATGCGCCATGGATTGGACGTCCGCAAGTAACGCTTATCACGCTCAATCGGCTGGCGCTGCATGACGTCGACGCCATAATTGACCGTGTTGTTGGCAACAAGTTGCTGGCCCCAGGTAGTCGGGAGGAAATCATCGAGCGGACCGATGGCATTCCACTCTTTGTGGAGGAGATGACGAAAGCTGTGCTCGAGGCGGACGATGAGAAAGCGCAAGAGCGAACAATCGCTGCAGCCCCTCAGCCGGCGCTGGCGGTTCCCGCAAGCTTGCATGCGTCGCTGATGGCGCGACTCGACCGGCTAGGTCCCGCATTGCTAACAGCACAAACTGGCGCAGCAATTGGGCGCGAGTTTTCTCATGCTTTATTGGCCGCGGTGATCCCGGAACCAGAGGCTGCTCTGACTGGCTCGCTTGATCGCCTTATTCAGGCCGGATTGCTGTTTCGGCAGGGCGTTTCCCCGCACGCGACCTATTTTTTCAAGCATGCGCTCGTGCGTGATGTCGCCTATGGAACGCTCTTGCGCGAGCCGCGTCGGGCGCTTCACGCTCGCATCGCCAAAGTGCTCGAGAGTCTGTTCGCGGAAGTTGCCGAAAACCAGCCGGAGGTGCTGGCTCGTCACTACGCGGAGGCGGGGCTGATCGAGGAGGCCGTGCGGCAATGGGGCAAGGCGGGGCAGCGGTCGTTGGAGCGTTCGGCTCTGATCGAAGCTGCGGGCCAGCTCAGGCGTGCGCTGACCCAGATTGCGACCTTACCGGCTAACCCGACGTTGCGACGTGAGGAAATCAGACTGCAGGTCGCGCTAATAAATGCACTCGTCCACGTCAGTGGATTTGCCTCGGATGAAACCAAGGCGGCCGTGGAGCGCGCTCATCTGCTGATCGAACAGGCCGAGGCCCAGGGAGAGCCTCCCGAAGATCCTCTGGTACTCTTTTCGGTTATCTATGCCGCCATGGTTCCAAGCTTCGTGACTTTTAACGGCGACGCTCTGCGCGAAGCTGTCGCTCAGGTCCTTGCGGTGGCCGAAAAGCAGGCGCAAACGATGTCGCTTACAATCGCTCATCGCACGGCGGGCGTTTGCCTGATGTGCACTGGAGACCTGAGGCAAGGCCGTGCCCATCTCGATCGCGCGATTGCAGCCTATGATCCCGTTGCGCATCCGCCGTTGGCCACACGTTTTGGCCAGGACAGTCGGGTGGCGGCTTTATGCTATCGAGCGATAGTGTTGTGGCTGCTCGGCTATCCGGATGCGGCTATCGCAGACGCCAACGAGGCGCTCTTCCACGCGCGCGGGATCGGACACGTTGCCAGCTTGATTTATGCACTGAGCATTACAAGCTTTAGCCACCTGCTCTGCGGAAACTACGTGACAGCGAACGCGCAACTGACTGAAGCCGTCGCGCTTGCCGAAGAAAAGGGAGCCCTGTTCTGGAAAACGACGGCAACTGTGCTCAGCGGTTGCGTATCATCCGCAATTGGCAATGCCTCGGACGCTGTCGACATCATCAGCTCTGCGGTAACTGCATTTAGATCGACCGGAGCAACAGTTTGGATGCCTTCTTACCTTTTGTATTTAGCGAGGGCGTACGCGGAGCTTGGCCGATTTGAAGATGCCTGGCGCTGCACCGGCGAAGCAAGGGCCATAATCGGAACGAGCAAGGAAACCTGGTTTGAGGCTGAGATCAATCGGGTGGCCGGCGAAATAGTTCTACGATCGCCAAATCGGGATCCAGAAAATGCGGAGGCCTGCTTCGAACGGGCGCTAACAGTTGCGCGCAAGCAGCAAGCGAAGTCTCTAGAACTGCGTGCCGCGATGAGCATGGCGAGGCGTCTTCGCGATCAGGACAGATGCCATGCGGCTATCACCCTTCTTTTGCCGATCTACGAGTGGTTCAGCGAGGGCTTCGATACAGTCGATCTGAAGGGCGCCAAGGCACTGCTCGCTGAGCTTCGCCAGTAGCACGAATAAGCCTACCTTAAGAAAATGATAAGCTTTTCTTAAGGTGGAGATCGCCGCCACGGTTCCGCTGGAGGCAAAAATAAAGCCCGTCTTAAGAGAAAGATAAGCCACCCTTAAAGCGGGGATTGCCGTCCTGTGCCATCTCTTGTCTGCTGACCGACATGGCTCGTCGCGCGCCAGGCTCCACAAAGCAACGGTCTCGGTTCTCAAGAAGGTAAGCGGAAGAAGCGATAAAAGGCACCAGGAATGTGCAGTTTCACGACACGAGATGGCGTCGAGATATACTACAAGGACTGGGGCGCCGGTCAGACCATCGTATTTAGTCATGGCTGGCCGCTCAGCTCAGACGCCTTCGAAGACCAGATGTTTTTCCTTGCGCAACGTGGTTTCCGCTGTATTGCGCACGACCGGCGCGGCCATGGCCGTTCCAGTCAGCCATGGAACGGCAACGATATGGATCATTATGCCGACGACCTCGCGGAGCTGCTGACGCATCTCGACCTGACGGACATCGTCCTCGTTGGGCATTCCACGGGCGGAGGCGAGGTCGCGCGCTACATCGGACGGTACGGGACCAAGCGTGTTGCCAAGGCCGTGCTGGTTGGCGCAGTGCCCCCCATCATGTTGAAGTCCGCGAAGAATCCCGCCGGTACACCAATTGAAGCGTTTGATCAGCTTCGTGCCGGCGTTCAAGCCGATCGGTCACAGCTGTGGAAGGATCTCAGCATGCCATTCTATGGTTACAATCGTCCGGATGCGACGATTTCGGAAGGCGTGCGGGAGTCGTTTTGTTTGCAGGGAATGATGACGGGAATGCCGGCAAGCTATTTTTGTATCAAGGCGTTTTCCGAAACGGACATGACCGAGGATCTGAAGAAGATTGATGTGCCAACTCTGATTTTGCACGGAGACGACGATCAGATCGTGCCGGTCGGCGATTCGGCGATGCTGTCCGTTAAGCTCATAAGAAACGCGACGATCAAGTTAATCCCGGCCGCGCCGCACGGTATGTGCACGACGCACAAGCAGCAGATAAATGATTGCCTACTTGCCTTCATCAACGCGCGGTAGGAAGGTAACTATGCACGAACGCTCAGCCGGCCATTTCTCGATCGATCGGCCTACTCGGCCGCCGGAAGCGTTTCGTTCAACGGCCTGTCCATCAATATGCTCGAGACGAGCGGCAAAGGATGAAGCCCACTTCTCCAAGCTGTTTGAGGAGATTTGCCATGCTAGTGGATCGACACTTCTTGCGACCGGAGGGAATTGTGAGCTGCTCTGACGGCCAAGTGCGAACGCAGACCTCAGCAGAAGTCGCGCGCGCCTATAATGCTCACATGCATGAGATCATCGACGCGATCTCCGCTCTGGTCCTTGGCGCGCACGCCGGGCTAAACTGGCTACGCGCTCAACCCCTAAATGAGAAGGAACTCCAGAAAACGCTCGATAGTATTGTTAGCGATGGTAATCGGGCATGCGAAATCGTCGTTCGACTTCGAGCGCTCATGAATGAAGTGCCGAACGCGGATGAAGTTCCTGCTCTAAAACAGCCAAACCTTAGTCCGCCTTACGCTCGAAAGAATGGGGTGTTCAGGTCGACAGAATAGGAACTAGAAACGCATGGTCGGGTTAAACCCTGTACCGAGACCAGCAGCAATGTCTGACGCAAACTCCACCGTCTTGGTCATCGACGACGATCCGAATTTCCGCGCTTCGGTCGGGCGCCTGTTACGATCGCTCAGCATCGATGTTCAGTTATTTGCGTCGATTTCCGAGTTCCTCAAGTCCGATCCGCCGGATTGCCCCACTTGTTTGGTGCTCGACGTCAGATTGCCCGACCAAAGCGGCCTAGATCTTCAACGTGAGCTGGCTGCGGCAAACAGGGAAATTCCGATCATTTTCGTCACGGGGCACGGCGACATACCAATGTCCGTACAGGCAATGAAGCGGGGTGCCATAGAGTTCTTGACCAAGCCGTTTCGCGATCAGGATCTTCTCGACGCCATTCAGCTCGGCCTGTCCCGCGATGGTGCACGGCGAAAAAACGAGACAGACCTGGCCATCCTAAGGGAGCGCTTCGGGTCACTAAGCCCGAGGGAGCGCGAGATTGTAATTCAGGTCGCTCGCGGCCGCCTGAGTAAGCAGATTGCCTACGACATCGGCATCGCCGAGGCCACTGTGAAGGTGCATCGCAGTAGAGCGATGCAGAAGATGAAGGCCAGTTCGCTTCCCGAACTCGGTCGAATGGCTGACAGGCTCAGGCTGGTGCCCGACACGCTGCATCGCGCGTGAGCTTTTTTCCTCTTTTCCGTGATATTCTCGCGCTTCCCCTTCCATAGTCCTCACTATCCGCGGCCGTCTTCGAACTCCTTGGTGCTGGCTCGCTTCCGCGGCGCGGCATCCTCAATCAGGATGAACTATCCGCTTGGACAGGTAGAGTGAACTGAAAAACCGCCCCGTGGGGCACGTTCGCCCCGGCCCACAATCGGCCGCCGTGCGCTTCGATGATCGAACGGCAGATCGACAGGCCCATCCCCAAACCGCCAGGCTTCGTTGTGTAGAAGGCGTCGAAAACGTGATCGAGAGTATCCGGCACCAGTCCCGGACCCGAATCTCGCACCCCTACGAGCACGCGGCCCGGGTCAGCCTTCCGGCTGCTGACGAGCAACTCTCGCGTCCCGTCGCTGGCGCCGCTCATAGCCTCGACGGCATTCACGATCAAATTGAGGATCACTTGTTGCAGCTGTACCCCGTCGCCCTCAATGAGCGGCAAGCCGTCCGCGAGGTCTGCCTGCATTGAGATGCCGTTCTTCACCGTTTCGCCGCGGGTGAGCTCAATCACCTCGCGGATACCCGCGTTGATGTCCAAGCACTCTTTCCGGGGCGGCGCCTTCTTGATGAGCCCGCGGATCCGGTCGACGATCTCGCCTGCTCGATGGCCCGTCTCAACGATAGCCTCGAGCGTCTCGCGCACCTCCTCCAGTTCGGGTGGTCGACGAGCTAGAAAGCCCAGGCCGGCCTGGGCGTTGGCGACCGCCGCGGCGATCGGCTGTTTCACTTCATGGGTGATCGAGGCCGAGAGCTGACCCATGGTGGCGACGCGGTTGGCGTGCGCCAGCTGCATCTGCACCTTGCGGAAGGCCTCTTCGGCGCGCTTACGCTCGGTCAGATCGAGCACGAATGCGACGCCCTGGTTACCGCCCTCTTCAAACGTTGCCCCACCAATCAGCACGGGCACACGGCTACCGTCTTTTCTAATGTATTCTTTTTCGAATGGCTCGAACCGGCCGCTACTTTTTTGCTGTTCGATTCTTGCGTTATTCCTGTCGCGCCAGTCGGGCGGCGCTAGGTCCGCCCACCTTATGCGGCCCGCAACCAAGTCTTCGCTTTCGTAGTTCACCATGCGAAGAAATTCGTCGTTGGCCTCAAGAATGCGACCTTCGAAATCCCAGATGAAAATTCCGATGATGTTGGAATCGACCAGGCGCCGGATCCTGGCCTCCCGCTCCTGGAGATCATTGTACAGACGGGCGTTCTCCAGCGAAATCGCCGCTTGCGACGCCAGCAGTTCCAGAACCGAGATCCGGGAGGGCGTGAACACGTGCGATGCAAGATTGTTCTCGAGATAGAGCGCCCCGATCAGCTTGGCCTGTTTCAGCAACGGCAGGCAGAGAAGCGACCGTGCCTGTTTGCGGCCTATGTATTCATCTTCGGCAAACGCGTTCTCCCCGCGGGCGTCATCCAGGATCACTTGGCTCTGAGTGCGGATGACTTGCTCAAGGATCAGCACGGACAATTCCGATGGCGTCACCGGCGTTCCGAGAAGACGGACCCTGACGCCATCGCGACCGCTCGTCGCTTCCGCCTCGATCTGGTATTGGCCGCCGTGCGGAAGAATCAGGAGGCCGCGGTCGGCCCCGGCATGCTCGACGGCAATAACCATCAGCGTCTCGATCAGCTTCTCGAGGACGATCTCGCCGGCCACGGCCTGCGACGTCTTGATGACCGTGGCGAGATCGAACTGCTCGACAGGCGCCTCGATGGTCGGTTTCGGGGCCAATGGTGCCTGTCGTCGGACCCGGGCGTGGCTCTGGTCGAGCTGAGTGACCTTGGCCCAGGCGCCCCAGCGGACGTAGCAGTCGCGGGCCTCGTCCAGATAGGTATCTGCCACCTTTTCGAAACCGCGCAGGCGGTAGAATCGAGCTGCCAATTCGCTGGCGAGCGCCTGGTCTTGGAGGAAGCCGCGCTCCGCGGCCGAGCGGATTGCCTGCTCGTACAGCCGCATGGCCTCGATTTCTCGTCCTTCGAGGCGTGCCCATTCCGCCGAGACCAAGGAGTGTTTATGCGCGAACGTCGCCGGGCAGCTCTCCGCCCATCGCTGAAACGACCCCAGGTGTCCAATGAGGTCCTCGCGAAGCTCTGCCCGTCTCTCCGGCGAGGACGCTGGAAAGACTGCGGCGATAGCGAGAGAATGATAAAGACAGTAGTCCATCGACTGAAGATTGAGACGGGCCGACCAGAGAATCGGCTTCGCCTTGGCGGCAAACTCGAGGGCTCTCTCCGCGTTGCCCAGTAAAAAGTGCCGCTGCAATTGCAGGATCCAATGAAAGCAGGCAACGAGGGCGACGCCGCCCCGGAGCACCCGCGCTTCGAGCGCCGTCGAGTCGAGGGGCGCGCTGCTCCCCGCTCCGCCGCGAAGGCTTTGGACGAAACCCTGGATGCTCAAAATGACCAGCTGGCCGAATTTGTATTTGCGGACGAAATCCAGGGCGCCTGCCGACTCGAGCCACACCTGGTCGAGAGGATCACCGCGCGCCATCAGATCCGTGAGGCGATGTTGACGGTTGTAGCAGGCGTAAACCATCTCGCCGGTTTCCCCGACGGCTCGGATCGCGGCCTCGAGGCAGGTCAGAGCGTCTTCGATTGGACGCGTCCAGAGGACCGCCATTTGCATGAGGAAATGTGCGCCCGCCTTTTGCGCGGTGAACCCATATCGTTCGGCAACTGCGACCGCTAACCGTGCAAAGGCCTCCCCGTCTGCGAAGCGATGGAACGCTGGACCAAGGATTACGGCGATCGCGCCGTAGCCGATCGCGGAGTGCTCGCTTGTGCCATGGCGACAGGTCAGCTTGACCATCCAGCAAGAAATCATCTGGAACAGATCGCCGTCGGCGTGATAAGCCAATTCGCCTAATGAACTGAAGAGCTTCATGACGGCCCGCATCTCCGGGTCGTCCATCATCGGCAGGTCGACCAGGCTCTCGATCGGGCGCTCGCCGAGGGTCCGGCGCATCTCCTCGTATTCTGCTCGCACTTGTTCCGGCGTCGGCGAGTCCGGCAGATCGACGCCGAACGTTCGCAGGCATTCGAGCGCCGTGCGGACCGCCGGGGCGTAGTTCCCTTGCCTCAATTGAAGAAGCATGCGCAAGCGACAAATCTCGGCGTGATCGATCTTCGATCGCGCTTTAATCAGCAACGCCTCGACGAGTCCCGCGGCCTGCTCCAAGTTCGAGCTGAGAATCTCGCATTCCGCCCGTTCCAGGAATAGGCCCAACGTCAAGTCATAGGATCTTTGCCACCCTTCGTCCGACAGAACGGCGATGCCTGCTGCGAGGTAGTTGGAGGCCGAGGCGTAGGCGGTCGAGGCTTTCGCCTTCCGCCCTGCAAGAAGATTGAGTTCGGCCGCAAGCACCTTCTCGGGCCACTCGGAAATGAGCGCCGAGCCCGAGTTCAGCTGGTTGACGAGATCGAAGATTTTCTCCGCGATCCTCTCCTGCGCTGTCTCCGCGACAAGAAGACGTCCGATCCGCAGATGGAGTTCGGCGCGACGTTCCGTCGGAATGAGCGCATAGGCGGCTTCCTGAACCCGATCATGCAAGAAGCGATAGCTTCCCTCCCGGGGGAGGACGGCGCCGGCGCGGACCGCGTCGCGAAAACCCGCATAGATCGCTTCCTCGGATCCGCTATGTAGCTTTGCCAAGGTTGCAAAGTCCGCGTGATTGCCTAAGCAAGCGAGCAGCTTTAGCGCTTCCTGAGCCTCCGGAGGGAGACGGCGCAACCTGCCGATCATCAGGTCCACCGGATTGTCGCTGAGCTTCTTGTCGACGATAGCGTCTAAATCCCACGTCCACGACCGCGAGCGAGGATCGAACTCGACCAGCCCTTCTTCCGTCAGGCTGGTGAGGAACTGCCCGGCGAAGAACGGATTGCCGCTGCTTCTCCTGTGCACCAGTTCAGCGAAAGGCCGCATCTCGTCTGGCGCATGCCGCAAGGTGTCGCACAGCAATTGGTTGACGTTGTCGACCGAGAGTGGGCCGAGAGCGATCTGATCCAACCTCGCACCGGCCCGGCGCAAGGCCTCCAGCTTGAGCATCAGCGGATGGGCCGAGTCGACCTCATTGTCGCGATATGCGCCGATCAGCAACAGGTGCCGCGTGTCGGGATGGAGGAGGAGATATTCGATGAGCGTCAGCGTCGCCGGGTCGAGCCATTGTAGGTCGTCGACGAAAATGACGAGCGGGTGTTCCGCCCTCGCGAACACGCCGACGAACCGCTGGAATACGGTCTGAAACCGCAGTTGGGCGTCGAGGGGCGAGAGGTCCGCCACGGTCGGCTGTGGGCCGATCAGTCGAACGAGGTCGGGAATGAGGTCGGTCAGCAGGCGGCCCTGATTGCCGACAGCTTCCTTGATCGCGTCTCGCCAGCGGGCGATGTTGTCCGTGTGGCCGTTCAGTAGCTGTTGAATCAGTCCCTGAAACGCTTGAGCCAATGTCGAGTGGGGCGTGTCCCTGAGGCGCAGGTCGAATTTTCCTGAGATGAAGATGCCGCGAGGCAGCACGATAACCTTGTGCAGTTCGTTGACTACCGACGACTTGCCGATGCCCGAATAGCCAGAGACCAGAACGAGCTCCGAGCCGCCATGCATCACGACGCGGTCGAAGGCGGCGAGCAGGGTGGCGATCTCGCCCTCGCGTCCGTAGAGCTTCTCCGGGATCATCAACCGCTCCGACGCGTCCTGCAGACCTGGCGGGAACGGGTCGATCCGGCCGATCGACTCCCAGGCGGTGAGGCACTTGCGGAGATCCGCCTCGACTCCTGCGGCGGTCTGGTAGCGCTCCTCGGCGGTCTTCGCGAGAAGCTTCATGACGATCATCGAGAGTGGAGCCGGCACCGCGCTTGCAAGCTCGCCCGGCGGGACGGGCTCTCGCGCGATGTGACAGTGGATCAACTCGATCGGGTCAGCGGCGGTGAAGGGCAACGCGCCGGTCAACAGCTCGTAAAAGGTGACCCCCAGCGCGTACAGGTCGCTTCGGGAGTCGACCGAGCGGTTCATCCGGCCAGTCTGTTCCGGCGCCATGTAGGCGAGCGTCCCGGCGATCACCTCCGGCGGCGCGGGGGTTTGATGCTCGCGCAGCAGACGCGAGGCAATGCCGAACCCTGTCAGCCACACACCGCCGCTTGCCGCGTCCACAAGGATATTTGCCGGCTTGATGTCCTTATGGATAAGGCCTCGCTCATGCACTTGGCGGAGCGTCGCCGCGAGAGGGATCGCGATGCGCAGGAAATGCGATACGTCAAGCGGCCGGCCAAGCAGCCGATCGAGCGGCGCACCGCCGGGATCCTCAAGAACTAGCGTCGTGCGATCGTTGTAGCGCGTCAGCGCGACTGGTCGTGCCGCCCAGTTCGCGTCGAGTTCGGCTTTGAGCGCATATTCGTGTTCAAGCCGCTCGACGCAACCGAGCGAGGTTTCTTCCGCGGCTACCAGCAGGATCGGCGCCAAGCCGTTGCCGGAGCCGCGGTAGAGAGCGATGTCTCCCTCCGTCAGCGGCGCAAATACGTAGCTCAAGAGCTCATTCACGAGGACCTCCTGCCAGGAGGACTGCTTTAGTACATTGATTAGGTTACGTTTGCTCCGGCCCGTCAATCCAAAAACAGACGCTAAACATGCGATCTATCACGATCGGTGCTCTACCATGGCTAAACGATGACGAGAACGCGCTGCCATTTTGCTCACAAAGCCGAGATGCTTTATCGAGAAAGAATGCCCCGACGAAGTGATCGACAACTGACTTCCCGTTGATGGCAGCTTTCGGAGTGCTACCTGATCGTGCTGCTAATCGATGAACGGCCGGAAGAAGTCACGGACATGCAGCGTTCGGTGAAGGGCGAAGTCGTCTCATCGACTTTCGACGAACCGGCCGTGCGCCACGTTCAGGTCGCCGAAATGGTGATCGAGAAGGCCAAGCGCCTGGTCGGGAGGGTGCCGAAACCGCTAAAGGCACATTGGTCTTGCCGAGGAGGACAGCGCCCGCGCTCTTTATCCGGGAGACGATCAGGGCGTCTTCCTTCGGGATAAAGTCCTTGAATTTTGGATTACCAAACGTCGTCGGCAGTCCTGCGACGTTGAAAGATTCCTTGACCGTCATCGGAATGCCGAGCAGCGGTCGCCGCTCGGCGCGGGCTAGGGCGGCATCCGCCGGCCTGGCTGCCTCGCGCGCCCGCTCGAAGTCGCGAATCACGATAGCGTTGAGACGTCCGTCCAAGGCTTGAACTCGCGCGATTGTGTGCTCCACGAGCTCCGATGAAGAAATCTTTCGCGCCTGTAACGCCTGAACGAGCTCTTTGATCGTGCGGTAGTCCCATTCGGAGGCGGATATGGAATCAATCTTTTGTGCCGCGGTTGTCGAAATCGCCCCGGTGATCGCAGCCGCACCGCCGTCTGGCGTCGACCTCGATCCATCATGACCCGCGCTTTCTCATGATCACCTGCCATGACCGCCAATCACGGCCTCACAGAAGGTCACGCTCGCACCTCCAATGATAATAATAACTCTAAATCTGCTACCTTGTCTTTCAGGCCTAGGTCAGCTTCTGGCAGATTTTGTTGCAGAAGTCGGCGACGACAATGGCGGGACAGCGTCGAGGACGAGGCTGTTGAAGCGGTGGTCTGCGATCTGCTGCACCGGAAGCGGATAATTGCTTCCGATGCGCCTGGGCTACGCGGGATCTACGCGAAAGCACTCCGGTGCAGCCGGCGGCGGTCGCACCAAAAGCTTGGCGAGCCGCTTCAGGTTCTGAGCGATAGCAGCCAACGTGAACTCGAACTGGGCACCCATTGGGCCCCGTAAGCGCAGCCGGCCGAGCCGGAGAATGCGCTTGAGATGGGCGAACAGCATCTCGACGCGCTTTCGATCACGGCGAGACTGCTCGAATGCTTCGGTCTTTGCCACTGCGCGGGCAACATCGCGGGCTGGCTCGTAGAGGCTGCGCGGGATTCTGCGCACCGGCGCCTTCGGACAGCACTGCGGCTTGAGCGGGCAGCCTCGGCAATCGCGTGCCCTGGGCCGGTAGTAGAGTGTCTCCCCATCGCTGGCCAGCTTGCCGGTCGTCGTCAAAACCTTGCCGGCCGGGCAGATATAAACGTTGCGCTCTTTGTCGAAGGGGAAGTCTTCGCGGCTGAAGGTCCCGTCCTCTCGCTTCGACTTGTCATTGACCGGGATGTGCGGCGTTATCTTGGCTTCGTTGACCAGCCAGTCGAGGTTGGCACCCGAACCGTAGGCCGCCAGCGAGCCGTTCGGGCTTGATGGCGAAGCGCTGCTCGGTGCGCTCGATCATGGTTCGGGCCGCGCCAACCTCGGCCTGGCGGATGGCGCGGGTTGCCTCGACATCCATGATGATGCCGACCTTCACGTCGATGAGGTAATTGTTGGCGTAAGCGAAGAATGCCGGGCCCTTGTGAGCTCCGGTCCACTGGGCCGCCGGATCGGATGGCGAGACGAACTTCGGGACGACGTCGCTTGCGGCGCCCCACGCCGTATCTGACCCATCGACGAATAATGAGATGCAAGCTCGCTGCGAAGCCAGGACAGATCGAGAGCAGCATCGATCTTCCGTACCAGATGATCTTCGGGAACCGCCTCGCTAAGATGAAACTCGTAGAACAGTTGACATTGGTCACTCTTCAGACGGCCCATCATGGATCAACCTCGCCGCGTCACAAAACGGAATCACGCTTTGAGGTCTCTCTTAACCGACTTCTGCGACAAAATCTGCCAGAAGCCGACATCGGTTCGGCCACCAGCTCAAGGATTAATGAACTGCATCCGCTGTGGGCACCTTCTCAATGAGCGCTCGAAGTCGAATGACGATTTCGGCTGCTCGCTTACCGTCGCTAGCGATAAAATTGAGCACCTGCCGGACTTCTTCCAGATCTGGCGGTTCAGCGCGCAGCCAGTTTAACCCGGCCTGTGCACTAGTGACCGCCGCCGTGATCGCGTCGATGATCTCGTGGGCTTGCGCATTATGGGTGCGCACGAATTCCGCCGAGGTCTGGAATGGCACTTGGCCCTTCGCGTCGCTCACAATTCCCTCCGGCCGGAACAAGTGTTGAACCGTTAGCATGACAAATCTCCTCAACCGTATTTCCAGAATGATGGCGCTACGATCTCATGGTCGGTCGAACGCCTCTTGGAGGGATTTGATATGTCGAGGAGGCCGTTGCTCTTTTGTCGAGGCGCGATTCTGCTAGCCGCTTGCCGCGCGGCGCTAGCTTTCAATTCGCCCTGCCGGCGATCGCAAACACTGCGTCGTGATGCTGCACTCGTGAGCCGTTCTAAAGAACAGGCAACCGGACCGCGAGTTCTGCTGTGGGTCATTTGCGACCGAACCAACCGATCTTGCCTGCCAACTGATATCCGCTTCTCTCCAAAAGCGACCTAATTGGTGCGCGGCCGCGAAATGACGCGAAGGGCCAATACCAGACTCATGCAGCGCAGCAAAAGGATCGTTATTCGACCAGAGACGTGTTTTCAGCCCTTGGGGGTAATTTTGGCGGCGAAGGACTGGGCCACGATCTTGCCGTCCCGCACGACGAACGTGTCCGTGCCTACCTCGTACACGTTGTCGGCAGTCTCCGCGCTCCACAGAATGTAGGCATAGTCGCCCTCGACGGCTTGCTGCTTCATGCTGAATGCGGCACCAGGTTTGCCAAACTCCGCAAACATCGCCTGGAACAACGGCCGAATCGCGTCGCTCCCCCTGAGCGGTCCGTTCGGCGTGAACAGGACGGCACCCGGTGCATAGTCAGAGAGGATGCCCGTCAGGTCGCCCTCACCAAAACACTTTAGGTGGTGGTCTAGAACGTCTTTCGTGGAAGTCATTCCTCTATCCTCCCTTAGAATGCTTCAACTCAAATTGTTGCACCCAGAACATCTAATCGCGGATGGTGTAATCATATCATTCAGCAACTGGCTTGCAACCGGCACCGGGCGCCGAGGATTCTCAGCCGGACGTCCGCTTTGGGGTGGCCGGTTCAACTGATCGCCGCAACACATTCTGCGAACTTCTCAGCTGGGGTCTGATAGAGCAAGGTCTTTCGCGGCCTTTCATTGAGCTGCCTTGCGATCGCGCTAAGCTTGGCCTGGCTATACAGGGACAGATCGGTGCCACGTGGAAGGTACTGGCGCAGCAATCTGTTGGTGTTTTCGTTTGATCCGCGCTGCCAGGGACAGCGAGGATCACAGAAGTAGACGTCGACCTCGGTGGCCAATGTCAGGCGCTGATGATCGGCGAGCTCTTTGCCTCTGTCCCAGGTCAACGACCGGTAAAGTTCGCTGGGCAGTCGCTGCGATTGCTTGATGAGCGCCGAGACGACGCTTTCGGTATCCTTGTTCGCGACCTTGACCAGCATCGCGTAGCGCGAATGGCGCTCGACAAGTGTTGCGACATAGCTGTTCCTCGATCCGCCAATCAGGTCGCCCTCCCAGTGGCCTGGGACCGCACGATCTTCAACAGATGCTGGTCGTTCTCGGATGGATACAGCATCCTTGATCTGGCCGAGCCCATTCCGTTTCAGGCTGGCGTGCCTAGAGCGGCGGATCGTGCGTTTCGCTCTCAGGTGCTCAAGCAGCTCTTTTTTCAGCACGCCGCGCGCCTGAATGAACAGGCTGCGATAGATCGTCTCGTGTGACACCTGATTTTGTGGCTCCCCCGGATATGTGCGCTTGAGCCAGCCGGCTATTTGTTCCGGCGACCATTGTCGCCGCAGCCCAATCGATACTGTCCGCCTCAAGAACGGGTGGCAAGCCAGCTTGCAAAGCTTGGGACGCCGCGCCCGATCCCAGGCGGCCTGATCTGACCCGGCAGCCCGGTAGCGGTCCGCTCCTCCATTGCGGCTGACTTCCCGGCTGACGGTCGATGCAGATCGTCCCAAGTGGCGTGCGATCGACCGCAACGAGCGGCGCATGCTGAGCCATCGAGAAATCTCCTCTCGTTCAGAGAGAGTGAGCGCCTGCTTGGCACGGTGCCGATCCGGTGGACGAATGCCACCGGTTGGCGAAATCACTGAAAAGACTGACGAGGATTCCCGGTCAAACCGACGTCCGATTGAACTCATCGATTCGCCAGCCTGCCAGCGATCCCAGATCTCAGACCGCTGAACCGCAGAATAATAGATGCGACGTCGCTGCTTCATGTCCACACTCCATCTTTGCTAAAAGATTAGAGTGTTGCGCCGACCGGTCGAGCCCACCGCGCCAAGCGGACATTTACCAAGCGC
>Ga0210396_10003172_pt1 | contig 16505 bp, 9 predicted proteins | sample IncBWH17OmetaG_FD_155466 | JGI IMG/M metagenome (GOLD analysis project Ga0210396, IMG submission 155466) | Forest soil microbial communities from Barre Woods Harvard Forest LTER site, Petersham, Massachusetts, United States - Inc-BW-H-17-O ... | reverse complement strand
CATCGAACAATACCACCATCACTTTTTCATCGCTGCTGAACACCGGAACCGACAAGGTAAAGCTCGTATGGAATGGATTCGGATAAGCCGAGACCGTACTGTCTACCGCCGGCATAGTCGACACCGCCGCACTGAACTGGTTCCCGGTGGCCGTATTCACCTGGGTATTGCTGCCTCCCGCACCCGTTACCTGCGGTACCGTGGGCGCATTCTGCGCCAGAGGCGTATACCCATTGATAACCATTGCATTGAACCAGCCCGCCTGCGAGCCGTTCGTACAATACATCATGATATTGGCCTGGCCCATTCCATTCGGCACCACTCCATGCAAGGTCACCGTCGTATTGGTGTTGTCCAGCGCATTCAGATAGACCGTATCGCCGTTCACGATATAACCCGTGTTGTTGTTCCCACCCTGGTAGTTCTCACTGCCGAAGAACGTGAAGTCATAGGTCTTCGACAGGTTCAGACCCGAGACCGTGAAGGCCCCGAAGTTGCCCGGGAACAGCACATACTGTTGCAACAGCACCGGATCAGGATAGACCCCCGAGTTGTTACCCGTGACATCCCCCAGCGCATTGGCGCCGGCGAACTCACCCGTCTGCACCATACCCACGCTCGTGATCGCACCCGTGCTGTCGATGAAGTTGCTCCAGCTCGTGCCTACTCCACCGCCACTGTTCAGGTTGTTCCAGGGCGGTGTCGGACCGGCGCCGGCCGCACTCGTCGACGGGTGGACATAGATCGCATCCGTATAAGTTGTAATAGCCAGCACATTGCTGTAGTTCGAGTACGTACCGTTGCTCACCGCCCGCACGATATAGTAATAGTTCGCGCCACGGCCCAGCTTCGTATCCTTGAAGGTCGTCGTATTGGCTGGCAGACTGGCCAACAGCGAATAGCTGCCGGTGCTATCAGTGGCCTTCCATACTTCATACCCGGTCTCGATAGCACTCCGGTCCTGCCATTGCAGACTAACCGTCGTCTGCGTCTTGTTGAGCGCCCGCAGATCGGCCGGACTCAGCAACGTACCCGCCGCCGTATCATAACCCTGGATCACTATCGAGTTCAGATAAGCGTTCAACGCTCCACTCGCCTCCGAGACCAGGATCGTCACCACCCCATTTACCGGCGTGATACCATTGAGCTGCACCGTCTTGTTGATATTCCAATCCGGCTGCAACTGCACCGAGTCGCTATTGATCGTAAATGTCGTCAACCCATTGGTGCCATCCCACTGGCTATTAAAGAACACAAAATTGTATTGCTTGGCATTGCTCAGCCCGCTGATCTGGATCCGGTGCCGGGTGGTGGCCGGATCGTAGATGAAGTTCTGGATCACCGACGGCGGATAGACGCCATCCGAGTTACCCGTTACATATCCCGTGGTGCCAAACCAGTACCAGCCATCCACCAACGTGGCCGAGATACCCGTGGGGGTTCCACTGTCATCCGTGAGATTCGACATCACCGAACCCTGGAACGGCAGCGTCAGCAGCGAGTTCCACGGAGCCGGACAAGACGCCCCACCCGTGAAGTTCACATATACACTTTGTACATTCGGCTCGGTGACTGCGATAGAAAAGCTCGTCGAAGCCGAACTATCCAGCGCGTCCGTGACCGTGATCGTAACATTCGAATAGATCCCCACCGTACCGGCGGAAGGCGCAATGGTCAGCACACCCGTGCCATTGCCATTGTCCGTAAAGCTGGTGAACGGCGGCAGATTCGTAGCCGTCAGCGTCAGCCGCGCGGTAGAATCGTCGGTAGTCGTCACATTCACCGTCACGCTCTGTGTGTCCTTCATCATGATATTCTGGATCGCGGCGATCTTCGGCAGACGGTTCAGGGTGATCGTCGACACACTGTCGAACGGCGAGCTGCCATGGGTATTCACCGCACGTACCTTATACGAATACCCCGTGTTACCGCTAACCGTGCTGTCGATATAGCTGTTGGCCGAATTGCCCGCCGCGGTTCCCAGCAGCGCGTAGCTGCCGTTGGACGTCAGCGCCCGCCATACTTCATACCCCGTCGCATTGTACGCCGAATCCGTCCAGCTCAGCTGCACCTGGCTCGGGGCCAGTGTGGCCGTCAAACCGCTGATCCCTGCCGGCACGGACCCGTCATCGAAATGCTTCGTGATCACCAGGGCGCTGAAATAACCCAGCTGCGTATTGTTCTGACCCAGCCCCATGACAAAGGGTAGCGTCCCGTCGGCAGCCGGTTTCAGATTCGGGATCGTGACTGTATTCTGGGTGTTGTTCTGCACATGCAGCGACACCGTTTGACCACCCGCCGTATACGTCGTCCAGCCATTATCCTGCATACCGCTATAGGTACTGTTCGCAAAGAAGGTAAGGTCATACAACGAAGAAGTATCTGCACCCGTGACCGTTCCGTTAAACGTGTTCGGACCGCCATAAATACTGCCGAACCACATATAATTCAGCAGCACCTCATCCGGATAAACACCCGAGTTATTCCCCGTTGAAGAACCACCGTTAAAGGGCGTCCACCAATTGCCCGGACTGAACTGCAGTCCCAGCGAGGTCACATTGCCGTTGGAATCCACGAGATTGCTCGTGCTGGTGCCCAACAACCCATTCCACGGCAGACCCAGCGCATTAGCATCATTATAGACCACGCGTGAAAAAATCTTCGTTAGAGGGCTCTTATAGTTGACCTTCACCATAAAGGTATCGGCAGCCGAGAGTCCGTTGTTATCGTTCAGCGTCGCAACCACGGTATACGTACCCGCCGCGGCATAGCTCGGATGGAGGAACAGCGTCGCCGACCCGTTCGACACCGGCGTCAGCACACTGTTACCGGGCGCACCCGCTACCGTAAAGCTCAGCGTATCCGCCGGATTTTGGTTGCTGCCCGAGAGCGGGACCGTCAACGTGTCCCCTTCATTCATCGTAATATTGTTCACCGCCGTCAGCACCGGTGCATAGTTGTTGTTGACCGCCAGGTTGAACTTCGTCGTATCCGTGCCGCCGTAGATATCCGTTACCAGGATATATAACCCCGGATAGCTGCCGGCATTGGCTGCCGTGGGCGTCACTGCCAGCGTACCCGTCCCATTGCCGTTGTCCGTAAAGGTGGCAAACGAGGGCAGATTTACCGTCGTAAAGGTCAGCGCGCCCGAGTTCACCGAGGTAGCGCTCACATTGAACACCGTCGTCGTCCCATAACGCGCCTGCTCATTGGCAGGCAGCTTCGTGATCACGGGCAGTACGTCCGGCGTGGTGGCCGAAACCGCAGCGGAATAAGCGGAATTACCCGCAACTCCATCCGCGATGATCTTATAGTAATAGACCGTATTGGAGAACAACGCAGTATCCGTAAAGGAAACCGTACCCACCGCCACGCTCGCAAAGGAGACATAATGTACCGTGTCCCCGATACTCCGGTAGAGCTGATAACCGGTTACCGTGGCCGAACTGTCGGACCAGGACACCCTCACCTTGGAAGGCGACAACGCCTGAGCCGCCACCCCATACGGCACGGAAGGAATGGCCGGTAAGGCGGGCGTGGTGGCCATCGAAGCCTTGTTATACAATGCCGAATCCGGGATATTCTGCTGCGCGATTCCGGGTCCCTTGTAAGCTACCGCCAGCGACCAACCACCGCCGCTCTGGAAATACGTGACATAGATGGGATACCGGCCCTGCGTAAGATTGACCGTACCCGACCGCTGTGTGGCGCCTTGCAGGAAGTCATTCCTGACGACCAGGTGCGCACTGTCGTACCCGCCAATATACAGATCGCTACCATCGTCGGACGTCGTATAGAACGTATAGCTGCCGGTGGCGGGGATATTGACAAAACCCATGAACTCGAATGCAAAATTCGTCGTGCTTGTCGTGGGCGACAACGAGAAATTGTTGAGATGTCCCGTGGATACCGGCGTCATCGTACTGAGCCCGGCCAGGCTGGTAAACGGACCCTGATAATATTTATATGAGACCCCACCCACGGAGGCACTGTCGAAACCGGAACCGCCATACGCGTTCACCGCCTGAACCTCGTAGGAATAGGTAGTAGAACCGGAAACGGACGAATCGATAAAGCTCGTGACATTCGGCCCCGTAGTTCCCACGATGGTCAACGCTCCGCCGCTGCCGGTGCTGCGATAGACCTCGAAACCCGTCTCGTTATTGCTGTTGTCTGTCCAACCCAAGCTTACTTTATTATAAGCGGTGGCCGATGCCGTCACATTCGTCGGCCGTGCCGGAGGCGTACCCGCCGGAGTAAAGCTGCTGGCAAAGGCGCTGTTAGGTACAGCCACGAACGAACCATTACTCTGAGGTGTCGACCAGTTCAGGGCCATGGAATAGCCGCCTCCTTGCTGGAAATAGGCGATGCTGATGGGATAAGTTCCCGCCTGCAGCGTAAGGGTGGCGCTGTTGGTTGCCGTAGCGGCCTGCGTCCGGTTAGCGTTCACGATCAGCGTCGACCCGCCCGAATAGTTATACGGGAAAGCACTCTGGTTGAGACTGCCCAACCATACCTGGCTGCCGTCGTCGGAAACGGTCTGGAAGACATAGTTCCCCGTCACCGGTATAGTGATATAGCCGTTCCACTCGTAGGCAAAATTTATTGTCGCCGTCGCATTGGCGATGCTCACATTCGGCATATTGCCACTGAAGGTAGGCGTCAGCGTCGGGAAATCGGGCATGACGCTCGGCGATATGCTCAGGTTATAATAGCTATAACTTAGCCCGGTGTTCACCGACGCCCCCGAAACCTGGTTACTATGAATGCTGGCATTGCCGCTGCCATCCACCGCCACCACAAAGAACGAATACTCCTGGTTGGGCGTCAGATCGCTCACAACGAACGTGGTATCCCCCGCGGCGGAAGCATAACTCTTAGCCCCATTGACATAAATATAGTAACCTGTGACCGCCACATTGTCCGTCGAACTGTTCCAGCTCAGGGTCACCGACGTGCTCGAGGTCGTGACCACCTGCAGGCTAGCCGGCGCCGTGGGCGGCGTCTTGTCGGACTGGGTGATCACCGTGGCCTGGTTGGATAAAGCCGCGGCGCCCGTGCTGTCGACGGCCCGTACCACATAATAGTATTGTGTATTGGGTTTAAGGCCATTGTCGAGGAAATCCACTGTGTCTGCCGGCACCAGCCCCGCAAATGTATAGGGCCCCGTGACGTTCGTAGCCCGATAGACCTCAAAACCCGTCTCCGGATTGGTCGGATGCGGATTCCGCGCCCATACCAGCTGCACCTGCGTATAGGACAACGCGCTCGCCACCAGGTTGGAAGCCGCGTTCGGCGGATTCGGCCCACCCGCATTGACCACCCGGAAAGGCGGTGAGAAATTGCTGGAACATCCAAACTGCTGGGTGACACTGACGATATACTGCCCCGACTGCGTCACCTTTAACGTGCTCTGCGTCCCGACCACCGAATCACTACCCACCTTCTCCCAGGTAAAGCTCGTATAGTTACTATCCGGCACCGTCAGCGTCACATAATTCTTATTATCCGCACCCGGCAACACATCACTCATCAAACCGGAAACGACGATCGGCGGCGTAACGGTCGGTGTCTTGATGGAGATCACCGCCGGCGTGGGCGACCAGTTCGACCAGATGCCGTTCCGCTCTACCCGCGCATCATACGTACCCACCGACGTGACATTGATCGTATTCGACGTCGCTCCCGGGATGACCACCCCATTCTTCCGCCATTGATACCCCTGGAAACCGGCCACCAAACCCACCGTGAGATTGATGGAATCCCCCGGACAGAACTGCGTCCGCCCGAACAACGTCCAGGGATTCGAACAATATTGCGCTGCCATCCACGGCCAAAAGGTCGGCATCGACCACGTACTGTCCCAGGTATCATGCCCCTGCGTCGTCATATCGAGATCCGTATAGTTCGCCCCCTGCGCCTGCATGGCCGCCAGCACCTGCTGCGCCGTATAGGGCGCCGGCGAACCGTCCAGCCCGCCATGGATATTCCAGATCGGTGTGAACTTATACTTGGCCACCGTATCGGGACTGTCGAAAGCGATGGCTACCGATGACATCGGCATCAAACCTGCAGAATAGGTCGGAGCGCCCTGGTAAAATTGCCAGTCCCCGGAACCGCCTGCCGAAAGACCGTTGAGGACCACCCGAAAAGGATCCAGCTTGTTGTTCTGGATCATATAATCGACAATGTATCGCTCGGCCACCATCTGGTTGATCCCCCAGCTCCCGCCCGTCTGCATGACCAGCACATAACCAGGCCATGTTCCGTTCGCCACGGCCGCGTCGAAAACATTACCGCCGTGAAACAAGGAATACTCATTGTCATAGACCGATCCCCCTTCCCCATCGCCATGCATGAAGATCAACATCGGGTAAAGCTTACCGTCATTAGCCGTCGGATTGTAACCGTTGGGGAAACGAAGCCGGAACTGGTTACCGTTGTAGATATAGCATTTCCAGTTGCTGGTGTTCCAGCTCATCCGAACCGTCCGCACCCATTTGGCGATAGACCCATAAGCCGGGATCGCAGGCGTATCCGCGGGATTGAAAGTGACGATCGTGTCGCTTGGATTCAGGATGCTTTGCGCCTGTACAGCGTTTCCGGCAAAAAAAAAGAAGATGGCGATCAACAGCCAATTGAAAATCCGTGTAGAATTTTTCATTTTTGTGCTTGATGTAATAATTAGTTTACAAATGCCAGGGTCAAAAAGACGGCATTAGTCACAGGCGCTTTTAATAAGAAGCTTTCAGGAAAAAAAGAGAAGGTAATTCGTAGGAGGAAAAGAGGCTATTCGTAGGAGAATAATTGGTTTTTGGGTACTGCAAGATAGACTCAATTTTTTGTTCATGCAAGGGCTAACCCGGCGGTTTTTTTTCTTAACCTCCAAATAACAATTGTTAACCGAATATTGAATCATCGACAGTTAGACCTTCTCCCATACCGTCATGAAGCCGCCATTCCACTGATAGGGCAGGATCTCGGCAACTGCGCAATCCATACGCTGTAAGACTTTTATCTTCTTGGAGAAAAAACTAAACGGAAAGACATCCTCTATGAAATTGGTCTTTCCAAAACGCACGATGTTGAACCGGTGCTGGCTCGCCAGCTTTTCCAACGACGACTTAGTGAAAAATTGTATATGCGTGAGGTCGTCGGCGCTGCTTTGAACGGTCGTACCCTTATAACCGAACAGGCGTTTCGTCCGCTGTACGGCCGACCACATCCAGTTATTCTTTTTTTGCATGGCGATGATAGGCCGCGTGACGAACAGCTCCCGCGGTCCCACCCCATTGGGAACCGTCACGATCAATACGCCGTTCGTATCCAGCAGCTCATGCAGCACGCTGAGCAATTTCCCCGGTTCGTTGAGATGCTCCAGCACCTCGCTGCAGATCACGGCATGATAACGGTGCCCGTCCGCTACCAGCTGCTCGGCGCTGACGACGTCAAAACGCACATGAGGATATTTGTTCAATTCCCGCGCCCTGGCAATGGCTTTGTCACTTACATCGATGCCTTTTACGGTCAACCCCTTCTCTCCCAGGCTCCGGGAGATCACGCCATTCCCGCAACCCACATCCAGCACCTCGGCGCCGGAAGGCAGCCTGGCCTGCAATACATCGGTAATAAATTTGAGCCGCTTGACATCGGCGAACCGTTCAAATTCCATAAGGAATGATTTTTAGTGATATGCTTATTCCAAAACTTTTGTATAGATCGCTTCGATCTCCCCCGTCATAGTCGCCGCATCGAAACGCTGCCGGACCGTTTGAAAAGCCTTCGCCCGAAGCGACTCCCGCAACTCCCTATCCCTGGCCAGCCGGACGATAGCCAACGCCAGCGCCTCCACGTCCCCCGGCTCGACCATCAGCCCATTGACCCCATCCTGCAACACTTCCCTGGTGCCATCCACCCGGGTCCCGATCACCGCCTTCCGCATGGCCATCGCCTCCAGCAACCCTATCGGCAACCCCTCCCACAAAGAGGGCAGCACAAAAATATCGGCGGCACCCAACACATCCGGAACATCCTGGCGGAACGCCTCGAAACGCACCTTGTCTTCCAACCCCAGTTCCCTGGCCAACCCTACCCCCGCTTCTTTTTCGTCCCCATCTCCCACCATCAACAAATGCACATCGGGCGAAACGCCCTCCCGCATCAGCTTTAAAGCCCTGGCAAAAGCCCGGATAAGGGTAAGCGGCTGCTTGTGCGCCGTAAACCGCGCGATAAAAAGGACGACTACACTATCCGACGCAATCCCCAGCTCGGCCCTCACATTCTTGTAAGTCCGCTCGGGATCGAATTTCTGCTGATCGATACCATTGTTGATCACGACGCTCCGGAACTGCGGGAGCATCTCCTTCCCGGATTGCTGATTGCTCGCGGAAACGGAGATATTGACCCGGGACCGCTCCGTGAGATACTTCTCCCCCTGGATCCTTAAGCGGCGCACCAGCGGATGCTGATCCTGGTGAAAAGACCAGCCATGAACAGTATAGATCACGGGGATCCCCAGCTTCCGGGCCGCCCACAATACATTGGAACAGGCCCTCGTGCCATGGGCATGGATGACATCGGGCGCCTCGGCTTCCAGCAAACGCTTCACCTGCCCCCAGATGCGGATATCGAACGGCTTCTCGGTATAGATCAGCCGCGTCTCCACACCCATCTCCCTGAGCCGCTCCATCATCGGACCATCCGTAAAGGAAAGGACTACCGGCTCGAACCGGCTCCGGTCAAGATGTGCGGTCAGCGTCAACAAATGCGACTCCCCCCCGCCGATCTTTCCCTGCCTGATGCATTCCAGTACCCTGATCTTCTTCGCCATGGCCATGGTTACTTTAACACCTTCGCAATGGCCCAGCCATCCGGTAATTTTTCGGTGATCTCGATATTGCTGAACTCCTGCCCCTGACGAGCGCCAACGGCCCTCGCCCATTTCGCCATCCGGGCAATGCCCGCTTTCAGATGGATATCCGTGGGCGCGCCAAAGACCTGGCGGGCCTTGCTGTGATCGCTATAGGCATGCATCACCTCATTCCGGGCATTCAAATATTTGATATCCGGCTTTACCCCGAATTCGGCGCAAACCACCTTCGCCAGCTCATTCACCGTATACGGCTTGTCCGCACCGACATTGAACACCTGGTTATACGCCGCGGGAACATTCACACACTTCGCAATGGGAATAGCCACATCGTCGATATAGCTGAACGCCCTGGTCTGCTCGCCGTCGCCAAAGATCGTCAGCTGCTTGCCCTGCATGATCTGGTTCATAAAGATGCCGATCACATTCCGGTATTTATCACCGATGTTCTGATTCTCACCATAGACATTATGCGGACGGAAGACCACGTAGTTAAGACCGAACATCTCATGTGCAGCCCTGAGATCCAGCTCCACCGCATACTTGCTCACCCCATACGGGTCCTCGGGGACCGGCGTCATCGCCTCCGTCATCGGCAGCTGGCCCTTGCCATAAACGGCAATCGAAGAGGTGAAGACAAAACACTTTACTTTATGCTTCACCGACTCGTTGATCAGATTGATGCTGCCAATCAGGTTGGTCTCATAATTGTACCGCCGGATAAAATGCGATAACCCCTCGGCGGCATAGGCTGCCAGATGATATACATAAGTGAACCGGTACTCGTTGAAAAGATCCGTGATCAGCTCGTGATCCGTCACACTGCCCTTTACAAAATGAGCGCCTTCGGGGATATGATCCTCAAACCCACCGCTCAGGTCATCCATGACCACCACCTCAAAGCCCATTTCAAGGCAATGCCTGGCTACATGCGATCCGATAAATCCGGCTCCCCCAGTCACAAGTACGTTTGTTTTCATTTGTATTTGCTTTATTTTTTTTGCTATTATAATTTCGCGATCCACCGGTCATACCAAAGCTGGAAGATCAGCACCTGCCACAACTTCTGGTAATTCACCTTCTCCCCCGCCAGATAACGGTCCCGCAAGATAACGATCGGCGTAGCATCGAACATCCCCGTGACTCCCAACGCCCGCTCGCTCAGATAATATTTCAGCTGCTCTTTGAGATCCTCCTTGAACCATACCAGCAACGGCGCGATAAAAGGCCGCTTCGGCCGCTCCATGAGCTCCTTCGGGATATATTTATGCACCACCTGCTTCAACAGCCATTTATTGACCCCATCCCGGATCTTGAACGAAGATGGAAGCTGGGCCAGAAACTCCACCACCCGGTGATCCAACATCGGCTCCCGCCCTTCAAGCCCCACCGACATCGACGCCCGGTCCATCTTCACCAGATTATTATCCACCAAAAAGGTCTTATAATCGATCGCCAACAGCCGGTTGACTACCCCATCGTTCTTCTCCAGCCGGTCCCCGTCGTCAAAAAATGTATGATACCGCTCGAAATCCTCGCCGAGGAAAGAAGCGACTTCGCTTTCCGTGATGTACTGACTGATATATTTCACCGCCTGCACCGGGTCATGGCTCCTCCAGATCAGCTTCATCTTCTCGTACCGCGTGGTGAAATTATATTTTTTATTGAAATAGGGGATATGCTCCGGATTGATCAACGACATCGTCCCGCTGATCAACCCCTGCAGCGCCGCCGGCATCCGGGTAGTGTACCGCTCGGCCTGGTTGAACTTATTGTACCCGCCGAAGATCTCATCCCCGCCGTCCGCACTCAACGCCACCTTCACCTGCTGACGCGCCAGTCGGCTGACCAGCACTGTCGGCACCGTACTGTTGTCCGCAAAAGGTTCGTCATAGATGCCCGGCAACAGATCCAGCACTCCGCCCGCCTCCTTGGAGGTCAGATACCACTCCGTATGGTCCGTCCCCAGGTAATTGGCGATCTTTTTGGCCTCCGGCGCCTCGTTGAACTCGTCCTCATGGAACCCGATGGTAAACGTCTTCAACCGCTCCGTACGGCCCGTCTGCAACAACGCAGCGACACTCGAACTGTCGTATCCGCCGCTCAGAAAGATCCCCACCGGAACATCGGCTACCATCCGGTACTCATAGGCATTCTTCAACAGCTTGTCCGTCTCATCGATCGCCTCCTGGTCGCTCAACGCGATCTTGGGTTTGTTATACGCATCGAAAACATCCCAGTATTTTACCAGTTCCTGCTGCCTGTTCTTCAGATCCACCACCAGGTAATGCCCGGGTAACACCTTGAACGTGTCCCGGAAAATGCTATGGGGAGCCGGGATATAACTGTATTGCAGGAACAACGCCAGACTGTTGGCGTCGATCTTTTTCTCAAAGGCCGGATGCTCGTAAAGCGCCTTCAGCTCCGAACCGAAAAGCAGGATGTCATCCTTCCGGAAACAATACAACGGCTTTACACCCGCCCGGTCCCGGATCAGCATCACCTTCTCCAGGGTCTTGTCGTACAGGGCGATCGCAAACATCCCGATGAACTTTTGCACGACATCCATCCCCCAACAGTGATACCCCTTGAGGATCACCTCGGTATCGGACCACGAAGTAAACGAATACCCCTTCTCCTCCAATTCCTTGCGGATCTCCTTGAAATTGTAGATCTCCCCGTTGAAGTCTACGATCAATTCCCCGAAATGCATGGGCTGATGACCCAGCGGCGAAAGATCCAAAATAGACAACCTCCGCTGGCCAAAACCAATGGAGACGCCCGGAGCATCATACACCTCATAGCCGGCATCATCCGGCCCACGGTGCGTCATCGCATCCGTCATGCGCCTCAGCACATCAGGACCCGAATCTTTCCGAAAATCAATAAAACCCGCAATGCCACACATCGCAATTAATTAAAAGTGATTGAACGGTTGAATTGCCATAAAATGCCTTTCCAGAACGACCGCAGATGGTCTCTCTGCCCTTTGAGCATAAACACCAGCGTATTCTTGGGAACGGTAATGAAAGTAAAATAGGCAAAAAAGACAAGCAACCCCACCTTGGGCGCATTCCGGCGCATATAATAAATGCGGTTCTTCGTATTGTAAAAAGTCTTGAAAGGACTGGCCTTCCCCGTCGTCATCGACTCCTTATGATAGATCAGCGACTTCGGCTGATAATACACCTTGTACCCCTTCCGTTTGATCTGCTCGCACCAGTCGAATTCCTCGTAATAAATAAAGAAATCCTCGGGCAATCCACCCACCTCGTCGATGATCTTCCGGGGCACCATCATGCCGCCGCCGTGGGCATAATTGGTCACCTTGACCTCATTGTACTGGCCCTCATCCTTCTCCCGGCAACCGACCATCCCATTCCGGCCGGTAAAAATGTTCACCGTATTGTAACCGGCATATTCGATCGTCCCCTTATGAAAGAAATAATGGAATTTCGGACTGACAATACCCGCATCCGGATATTTATCGAAGATCTCCAACAACCCCTCCAGCAACCCGGGCGTAAATTCCGTATCGTTATTCACGATAAAAAGATAATCCCCCGTTGCAGCCCGGATACCAACATTATTACCGCCCGTAAAGCCAAGATTCTTGGGATTACGGATCAGTTTGATGGCGGGATATACGGCGGTAAATGCTGCTGTGGGATCTTCCCTGGACCCGTTGTCGACGACGATAACCTCCAGGTTTTTATAAGTATTTTGCTCGTTGAGGGAGCGCAGGAAATCAATGGTTACCTCAGTGGTGTTCCACGTGAGCGTAACAATAGAGATTAAAGGGTTATCCTTCAACATGTTAGGTTTCTTTTTGAGATAAATGCGGGTGAGTTCACGGCGCAGTCAAACGTGAAGATAAGCTATACATTTTCCTTTTGCAATAACGCAGAAGGCGTATTGGCTATTATCCAGAAATCAGTGACGAAACTGCAATTGGCGGCGTAATCGATGTCGATGTTGATCCGCTCTTCCACCGACATATCTTTGTTTCCTCTTTTTTTGATCTGCCACAGACCGGTGATCCCCGCCGGAGCCATAAAACGGGCGGCATAATCATCCGTTGTCAGCGTGGCAGCCTCATACAAAGGCAAAGGCCGGTTCCCTACCAGGGACATATCCCCCAGAAAGACATTCAAAAGCTGGGGCAATTCGTCAAGCGAAGTATTTCTTAAAAACTTCCCTACACGGGTGATCCGGGGATCGTTACTGATCTTGAAGAACACGGGCCCCTCGGTCGCCGTCGTATACTGATTCAGATGTTGGAGCGAGGCGATCTTCTGATCGGAGTCCTTGAACATCGTCCGGAACTTGTAAAAATTAAAGATCCTGTAACCCCTGCCGGCCCGCTTGGAGATATAAAAAATAGGGCCGCCGGACTCCAATTTAACTGCTACCGCGATCAGCAGAAAAAGCGGTGACAAGATCAAAAGTCCCACGGAAGAGATCAGGATGTCGAACGCCCGTTTGCTGGGTGGAGCCGCCGCCCGGCGGGAACGGAAATTTTCCTCGGCAAGACGCGCCGCGGCGACCGCCGCCTTGGCCTTGACCTTACGCAGAAATTGAAACTTCTGCTTCAGATCCCTGTCCTCGCATTGCTCCATGAACAGGATCTCATCCACACGAACACTCTTTCTACATAAGGATAATTCCTTTTCGAGAAGGTTACTGCCTTCCAGAACAAAAGGGATGGAATTCAAAACGGGGTGCTGGTGCAGAAAATTGACGAACTTCCGGATCGAATCCAGGCCAAAACCGGCCTCGCAAATGATGATCTCGGGAATTTCGTTGGGCTCCTTGTCGATGCGACGCAGCAATTCATTCTTGGCATGCTCCAGCTTATCGGCAGCATAGGCCTTGGTGAAGATGCGGATCAACCTGGCGATATACGAGGTGTTCTTCCCAATATAGCACAACCCGCTATATTGAAATTCGCCAGTCAGGGGCATAGAGTAAGTCCTGAAGGTCAAAGGAGCGCCGATCCTTTTACCCTTCCCTAGAGTTTGGGGCTGAAATAGTAAGTCCATACAACAGCTTGCTTTACGGTTTCATAAATACGGTGGTTCAGATACACACTAATTTCACATGCGCGGCAATCGATATAAACGTTCAGGTTTAGGTCTTCTTTTTTTATTAATCGATCAATCGACTAAACTGGTAACAAGATCATTGATCGATTCCATCAACTCAACGGGATTAAACGGTTTCAGAAAATAACGCACTACCCCATACTCCGCGCATCTGTTCTCCGTCTCCCGCTGATCCAATCCAGAAAGGACTACCACAGGGATATCCCCATGCAGACCACTGGAGGAAAGCTGCTTCACGAACTCCCAATTTTCCATATCCGGTAATTGGGGATCTGCTATGATCAGGTCGGGTTGAGTTCTATTTGAAAGATAATACATGGCCGAATAGCCATCAGGGACAGTGATCACCTGAAAATCTTTTCCCAATACAGTCTGCAACAAAAATCTAATCGCTTTGCTATCGTCTACGGCCAAAATGTGCTTTTTCATTACCAAAAATCATTTAAGGGTGTTAAGTTGACACTTAATTTTTCCAGGATTGTGAAAGGGATAATGAATAGCTAAACACTAGGTATTGGCGTAATAACTTCTTTTTCGGAAGCTGGCTTTACCAAATAGCGACGTGGATTAAAGTGGCGTATACAATAGGAAAAAAAAGAGGAATTTCAAGGATTAGTGGGTCAATTCAGAGAAACATGTAAGAGTTAAATTGCCGACTATTCAGAGGATTTGAACATGGCAGGCATTAATAGCATCATAAAAGTACAGTATTTTTTCTATTATTCAAATAAATCCAGGACTATTTTTAGAACTCAGGCGCAAATTGGGAACTTTTCCCTAAACTTCAAATACCCGATAGAGGGTATTTTTAGAATTTTCGCAAAGTCACGTACTAACACCCCCGCTGGCCCGTACTTATACCCCTTGAAACCACCGGCCCGATCTATAAAACCAATGGATTGAACTCCGAAGTAGCAAGCCTGCCCGGTGGCAAACCATTCAGCCAGTTCTTTAGCTCATACTCCTGCGCCGGATGCACCGGCCTCGCTACCCTCGCTCCATCGGCCATATACGTGATCGTCATCATCTCTCTACGTTTATCGCTCAGGTTCGCCGACGTATGATGGATCGTATTCCCATAATGCCAGCTCGCATCTCCTGCACGCATACCCGCCGCCCGGCTCAGCGGGAACTGATGCTCCCGGATATATTTCCGGTACAACCCATCCGGCTCGGAAGATAGTTTGGGGTCCGTGATCGTCCCATGCTTATGCGAACCACTGGCGAATACGAACATCCCCATCTCGATACTCTGATCCACAAGCGCGATCGCAACCGTAACCGTATCCGCCGTATCCAACGGCCAGTAATACTGATCCTGGTGCCAGTACGTCGCCCGTCCCCCCGCCTCCTTGAAAAGCGCATGATCATGGTAGATACGTACATTGGCAACGCCTAACAGATCCGCGGCCACCTTGGCCAGCCGCTTCGAAAGCACCAGCTGCCGAACCCCTTCGTCGACCCTCCACAGATTCACCAGCTGCCCAAACGATCGGCCATAAATCCCTCTCTCCGGCGCCTTCCGCTTTTCCCTGCTCTGGCGCTTCGCTACCTCAACCACTTGCTGACGATATACAACGACCTCCGATGTTGTTAGCAAACCCCGTACCAGCAGGTGCCCATTGTCCCTGAACTCATCCCGCTGCGCAGTAGAGATACCTAGGAAGTTATCCAGTGGCGCTAGTGTTTTTACGCTGGTGCTTTGCATTGTTTCCGAAAGATAGATCATTTGTAGAAATTTCACGCGTCCGCCACTCAGGTCTTCCCCTTACAACAAGGTTAATCCCCCCTCCTTCGCTGTGATCCATCCGCATTTTCTATTACCTTTCTCCTACAACAAATCCGAGTCCTATGGGAAAAATCTTTACTTTTCTCCTGACATCCATATGTCTTTTCCTATCATCGCCGCTCCTGGCGCAACAACCCGAGGCTTTCAAATTCACAGGCTCCAACTTTATCGTTGGCCAGGACCCCATCGACGCCAGCGGCGAATTCACCGTCGAATTCTGGGCCTACGTCCCCTTTAGCAGCTACGACGGCAACAGCCACCAGCTCATCGCGGAAGGCAACCCCGGCACGACGTTCTATGTCGGTTACGACGGCAACGGGAACATCGATGTCGGCGATCTCTGGGGCAACACGGGCATCTCCATGCCCTTCGGCACCTGGACCCATTTTGCCGTGACCTTCGATGACAACTCTTTCGTGACCTCCCTGTATATCAATGGCGTCCTGGCCACCACCACCACCGCCTTCGCCTTCGAGGACGGCAACCCGCTGGCCATCGGCACCAGCGCCGACGGCACCGCCCAGCTCTTCACCGGGGAGATCCAAAACGTCGCCGTCTACAACCTCCCCCGGACCGCCGCCCAGATCAAAGCGGATATGTTCAGCACCAATCTCAGCGACGCCTCGCTAACGCTATTCTATAGCATGAACGACCCGGCAGGGACCACCGTCACCAATACCTCCCTCGCCGGCAACAGCCAAAACGGCCTCATCAACGGCGACGACGGCAGCAATTCCTATAT
>Ga0210396_10003171_pt1 | contig 16506 bp, 11 predicted proteins | sample IncBWH17OmetaG_FD_155466 | JGI IMG/M metagenome (GOLD analysis project Ga0210396, IMG submission 155466) | Forest soil microbial communities from Barre Woods Harvard Forest LTER site, Petersham, Massachusetts, United States - Inc-BW-H-17-O ... | reverse complement strand
CACAGTCACCAATCCGGGACAGGGGACGTTTCCACGTGGAATTGCTCCGCTGCTTGCCACACCGGCCGATACGCAACTGGACTGGAACTATGTCCAACCCAACCCCAAACGCAATTACATCTATCAGTGGAACTTTAGCGTTCAGAGGCAGGTCTTGCCGAATGCTTCCGTAACTCTTTCCTATTCAGGTTCCCGCGGAATCCACAATCCGTTCCAGAGCGACGACCTCAATACGGTCATGCCAACGCTGACTACCGCAGGCTATCTGTTTCCTAACCCGGTCGGCAGCGGGGTGATAAACCCCAACGCCACCTCAATCGTGACCGGTCAGCTGATAAACGCGAACGTTGGCCAAATGCAAACGACTATTTGGCAAAGCAAATCCTGGTACAACGCTCTGCAGGCGAGGTTTGACAAGCGAATCAGCCATGGCATCCAACTCCAGGTCGCCTTTACCTGGAGTAAAACCATGGACACGTCGTCCGGCAGCACCGCAGGCGACAACTTCTCGGGGGACTCGTCTGCCGTCCTCCCCGCGTGGGACTTGAGATTAGACAGAGGGTTGGCGGACTTTGACGTTGGCCGCAACCTTGTGGTGAACGGCCTCTGGCACATCCCAACGCCGGCATCCTTTTCCAGTCCCGCAGGGTGGCTCGTCCGGGGGTGGCAGCTGGGAGGGGTTTTTACGCTGAGCGACGGCGTTCCTATCTTTCCTTTGATGGGCACGGACGGCGACCCGCTGGGCCAGCTCAACAGCGCGCCGCTTGATTTTCCGAGCCGCGTGCCAGGTTGCGCGCTCACCAGACCAGGAAACCCCAACAACTATCTTAATGTGAATCCTCTGACCGGGCTCCCGAATTGTCTCATCGTACCAGTGGCGCCGAGCGCTGCGTTCTACGCGGCAAACTGCGACCCCACCTTCGGTACTTACCCCCAGTGTTTCAATCTCCTGGGAAACCTGGGACGCAACACGATCATTGGGCCTGGGTTAGTCAACTTTGACTTCTCCATGCTGAAGGACATCCCTATTCGAAAATTCTCGGAGAACTTTCACATGCAGTTTCGGGCCGAGTTCTTCAACATCTTCAACCGTGCTAACTTTGCGCCTCCCGCTGGCAGCAACCTTGAGGCGATCTCCTCGACAGGAGGGCCGGTCCCGGGCTTCGGCCAGATCACTTCCACGCAAACTCCCGGGAGGGAAATCCAATTCGGACTGAAAATAGTTTGGTAAGTAAGGACCACTGCCTTCGTCACTGGAGTTGAACCGCCGCGCGGTCTTCATTTAGGACCCCGCCAGTCAGGTTCGGGCATTCATCTCATCGAGAGTTGCTGATAACGGTCAGGGCCCATATCGGGTGAATTTATTCTCGCGTTAGTGAGCATCCGAATCTGGGTTTCAAACACGGGTTGCGCTGTAAATCGAATTGGCAGGCAAAGTGAAAGCCCGCTCAGAATGGGATGAGGAGGACTTGATGAAGCGTATAAGGTGGGCAGTCCTGGCGGCGATGACGGCAGTGTTCGGCATCTCGCTTGGGGTCTGGGATTCATCGTGGAACGAGGTCCGAGCCCAGTCCGGGCAGCAGGCCGTCGACGCACCGAAGTTCGAAGTGGATCCGTATTGGCCCAAGCCGCTGCCGGATCGGTGGCTGATTCCAAGTGTTGGCGGCGTGTGCGTCGATGCGCAAGATCACCTTTTCACCGTGAATCGGGACAACCTGACTCCCTTGGAACAGAAAACCGCGACATTGTCGCCGCCAGTTACCGAGTTCGACCCGGAGGGAAAGTTGGTAAATTCCTGGGGAAATAGGGACTCGCTACCCACGAGGCTGCACGCTTGCTTCGTGGACTACCAGGGAAACGTTTGGATTGGTGGTAACGAGGATGGAATCTTTCAGAAATACTCTCACGACGGCAGCAAAATGTTGCTTCAGATTGGAACCAAGGGACAGTTTGACACGTCGGATGGCACCATGACAGGCGCACCGATGAATTCAAGTCATACCCTGCTGAACTGTCCGGCAAGCATTGCGGTCGATCCCACGAACGGCGACGTGTACATCGCTGACGGTTACGGGAACCGACGTGTGGTGGTCTTTGACAGCAGCGGACACTTCCTCCGCCAGTGGGGCCGTCAGGGCACGGTGGCCGAGGTCGATGCGGGGGTGGGCGGCGTTTTCCTGAAGGTCGTGCACTGCGTGGTTATCGGAAAAGATGGTCTTGTCTATGTGTGTGACCGGCTGGGCGGTCGCATTGAGGTCTTCGACAAAATGGGCAACTTCCAGAGAAACATTCTTGTCGAAAGTAAAACGGGACGCCTTACAGGGATCGGATCAGCATTTTGGCTGGGTTTTTCACCGGATTCAGCCCAGAAGTTCATCTACGTCGGGGACGGTTCCGACGCCGAAATCCGGATCCTCGACCGAGCAACCGGAAACGTGGTTTCAAGCTTCGGCCGGCCGGGCAACACCGTTGGCGCCTTCGGGGTCATACATACTCTGGCGGTAACCTCGAAAGGCGATCTTATCGTAGGTGATAGCGGGAGTGGGCGCAGGATTCAAATGTGGAGACTAGTTAGATAGCGATCCGGGTTTTGTGCATCATCCACAAAACAGATCATGGGACGGATGGACGGGAAGGCAATGGCGTTCTGACAGCGCGAGCACTCAAGGAGGTCGTCGTGGTTGTGGCAGAGAACGTGGTACGGAGTCTCGTCGCTTTTGGGATGTTCGCCGTGAGCGGTTCTTTCTCCCTTCCGGCCTTGGCCCAGGCGAGTGGAGCGACGCTCTCCGGATCCGTAACGACGCTAGGTCAGAAATATGCTCCGCCATTCCCGCGAGACGGAGCGAAAAAAATCAAAGAAACAGAAGGTTTTGTGATTTGGGAGGTGACCTGGGAAAAGGGGAAATCCACCGGTTTACACGAACTCGATCTGGATCAAGTCTCCGTGATTCTGACCGAAGGAGCAGTAAGGGCAAGCAGGCCTGACGGCACGTGGAGCATTGAACAAAAAAGGTTCGGCTCGGTCCGCCTCGAATCGAAGGGGACGGTCATTTCCGAAGAAGGAGTCAGCGACGAACCTAGCCGTGCGATCGTTTTCCAGCTAAAGGACTCCGTGCCCCCCAAGCGGCCCATGACCGAGGGCGTACCCGGCCAGTTCCCACGGCTAGGAGCGGTCAAGCTCTTTGAAACCGAGCGCATAACCGTTTGGGATTACACCTGGAAGGTCGGCGTACTAGGGACCCGCCATTTGCACTATAACCAATCGGCTGCGGTGTTTCTCGAAGGCGGCGTGATCCGTTCGATTTCAGAGGGCGAGCCGCCCCGGTCCTTCTCGAGGCAGGCAGGGGATGTCATTAGCTTGCCTCCCCTAAATGCTGCGCATCAAGAAGAAGCGATGGAAGGATCGCCTCGCGCCATTTTCATTGAATTCAAATAGGAGCTATCCACTAGGAGGCTGACGAATGGGAAGAGTATTTTGGCTTCCTGGTGGATGACCATAGATCCAGCGGGAATACATTAGAATCATTACGTTCGATTTACCGCACTTTCAGGTTATCGGTGGTTGGCTTCTTTGCGCAGCAAGGCGTAAAGGAACGGCTTGCCGGTAGGTTTTAAGCTGCCGCCGTGAGGCTCGACCGTGACAAACATAGCATCAATTTCTGCCAATTTCTCGGGATCGTCGAATCGCAGGGCCCAACGATGATTCGATTCGTTGTCTACATAAAGGATACCCAAATTTAATGGGTCTCCATGGTCCGGTTCTATCTTGCCCCACACTTGGAAGGCACTGGTGTCCTTGAGATTCGGCTGGCGATCAAGGTCGAAGGCATAAAAAATAAGAGATTTCCCCTGCGTGTAGAAAATTCGGCCGAAGGGCTTCTTGGTGCGGCTGCTGCTGTCAACATCGAAGACATCCGCAATGTAGAGCTTTCGCGCACCCATCAGTTCGCGGACATCCCGGTCGGAGGCGAGATATTGCTCATCGTCTCTAAGCCTGCGTTCTTGGGCTTGGATAGTCGCCTCAAATTCCGCGATCTTAGATTCAAGCGAGGAGCTCCGCAGAAGCGCTTTGTCGCGTTCGGAGCGGAGGTTCGCGAGCTCCGCTTGGATGTTTTGGTAGGCCAGTTCAGTATCTCGCAGTTGAGTGAGCAGCGCGTCTCGCTGTGGTGAAAGCGTGTGCAACTGCTGATTCGTCGCTTCGTTTGCTGCCGCGAGTTCACTCGCACGTTCGTTCAACGCAGGCAAAGCTGATCGCAGTTTGTTGAGTTCACGCTCTTTTTGTGAATCACTTCCCTGTAACTCGAAGAGCTGCTTTGTTTGCGTGGCGAGCAACTCGTTCAATTCGTCCACTTCCTTCTTCTTCTCCGCCGCCAGGCTCCGCAGACGATCTTCGACGAAAGTCTGCGGCGGCTTCGCTTCAGCTTGTGTTCGCCTGCCAACGCGGTAGGCAACAAGCCCGACCGCTGCAACAAGGCATGCTGCCAGTACGGCGCGTGCCAGAAGGTTCGCTGGTATTCCGCGAAGAAGATTAGGCTGCCCAAAGACTTTTAACCGGTTAGCCGGTTCAGAAGCTAGTTGCTGTTCCCGGGCCTGGATGCGGGCGCAGAGCTTGCTCCAAGTCGAGGTATCGGCCCAGTTTCTCCGCTCTTCCTGATCACTGTAACGAGCGGCAAGCAGGGGCATTCCTTCACTAGCCAGGATCTGATACTGACTGCAAACTTCGCTACACGCCTGACAGACCTGCAAGTGACCCCTTAGTTCGGCCCATTCGCTGGAAGTAAGCACACCAGAATTCGCCAAGGCTCCAAGCTCCTTGAATCTCTCGTGATCGTTCAGTCCCTCGTTTTTAGTCAACATGGTTCACCTGCCTAAGTTTCTGGACAAATGCATTTTTTCGTAACCGCTCCAGGCCGCGGTACAGGTAGTGGCGGACATTTCCCAAGGATTGATGCAGCTCCTCGGCGATCTCCCGTAATTCGAACCCTTCAAAGTAAAACAATTCAAGCGTCCGCCGCTGCTCTTCTGCGAGGTCATCGAAAGCTTTTTCTAATTGCACGCGGTCCAGCTTTGACCCGATTTCGCGGTCCAGATCGGTTTTTCCCAATAGCGTATCGTCCACAGAGCCGATATCTGCGCCAAGATAGAAGCCTCTTCGAGTCAGGTGTAATTTTCTGTCGAGTGCACGATGGTACGCAACACGAGCAATCCAGGCTTTCGCAGTGCCTTTCGATTGGTCAAAAAGAGTGGATTTCTCGTGCAGATAGAAGAACGCATCCTGCACGACGTCTTCCGCCTCACCTCGATCGTGCACGATGCGCAGCGCGATACTGAAGACGAGGCAAGCGTATCGGTCGAAGAGAATATGCAGCGCTTCCGAATCACTTTCCTGTAGACGAGCCATCATCTCCTCATCGGTCGGACAAGGAAGTACTGCGGTCTCTCGCTCGCTAATGGAGCCTGCCGGACTGCCACTCCAAAAAACGGGAAAGGCCAGCGCACGTCGTTGCGGTGGAGTGCTCACTTTTCTTCCCAATCTTTCGGTTGGACTACAGAACAGTCACCGAATGAATCATCGCATCCCGGACAACCAGAGAATGAACCGCCAATGCTTTCACAAGAATGCAAGACCATTAGCAGAACCAAGAGAAATTTTCAATGCAAAAGTGCGGTTAAATCTCTAAGAAATTTCTCCCTGGGTTGGTACACCAACGCATTTGGAAACGCATATAGGTAAAACGGGCCTATCCAGGCGCAGACCATCCCGTTCCTATCGTGGATGTGCGGCTTTGCCCATCGGCGAAGAACGTCCGGTACGAAAAACAGAGGGGTGAAGATGACACTCCGCTCTACTGGGGCGAGCCGATGCGGAATTGTTCGGCCGACGCTCGGACGCTTGCGGCGGTTCGTGAGCGGCGGATGGATCGGTCGATCTCGTGAAGGTTTCGCGGCCGCACTTGCAAAACAGTTTTCGCTCTAAGTAGCAAGGTATCTGAGGAAAGCCATGTTTGACGCGGGGCCAAGCGCTGATCAACAGCGGCAGACATCCGTCCCTCTGGAAAGGAGGGGGTACGCCGTTGCCGCCGGAATTCTCGGCTGGACGTTAGATGCCTTTGATTTTTTTGTCGTCGTTTTTCTGGTAGATACGCTGGCGACGCGCTTCGTGGTCGGGAAGAGCGCCATTATTCTGACGATCGGGGCCGCCATGGCTATGCGGCCTGTAGGAGCCCTGCTGTTTGGAATGCTCGCCGACCGTTACGGTCGCCGCAAGCCCCTCATGGCCGTGGTGGCCTATTTCTCCCTGATCGAATTACTGAGCGGCCTCGCCTTGAACTATCCGATGTTCCTGGTCCTGCGCGCACTCTATGGAATCGGCATGGGAGGATTCTGGGGCGTTGGGGCCTCGATGACTCTGGAGAGCGCTCCCACCCGATGGCGGGGTGTGCTCTCGGGTCTGCTGCAAGGGGGATATCCCCTCGGCTATTTGCTCGCAGCAGTGGCGGCACGGGTGATCCTGCCGGAATGGGGTTGGCGGTCCATGTTTTGGATCGGCATGCTGCCAGCGATGATCACCTTGTACGTCGCATACAAGTCCCCCGAGTCGGAGGCCTGGAGGAAGAGCCGGGCGTCCAGTCTAGGCGAGATTTTCCAAGTTGTTTGGAAGCACCGCAAGAGCTTTGCATCCCTGGTAGTCACACTCACGTTAATGATTTTTCTTTCGCATGGCACTCAGGATCTCTATCCGGATTTTCTGAAAAGCGCGCACGGCATTGCTCCTAACGCGGTGGCATACCTGGCGATGATTTACAACGTTGGCGCTATTTTGGGTGCGGTTTCCGTCGGTCACATCTCCGAACGCCTTGGCAGGCGTGGAAGCATCATTACGGCTTTGACCCTTTGCATTCTCATGATCCCGGCTTGGGCGTTCGGTCATTCGTTTGTGATGTTGGGCGTGGGTGCGTTCTTCATGCAAGTCGGTGTTCAAGGCGCTTGGGGAGTTATACCCATCCACCTCAATGAGCTTTCCCCGGACTCGGTGCGAAGCCTGTTCCCAGGCCTGGTATACCAACTCGGAGTTTTCTTCGGCTCGCCGTCCAATTCGATCGAATACGCTCTGCGAGATCGCTTTGGATACGGATGGGCCCTGACGATTTTTGAAGGCACGACGATCGTTGCGCTCATGATTGTTTTCGCTCTAGGCCCTGAGAGGAAGGGAAGAAGTTTTCTGCGGGAACCATAGAGCAGATCGGAAGCGGCAGCACCGATGGCAAGGACAGCACTTCCGGTTCTCGCGTGCGGCGCACCGTTGCGTGCCAGACCACGAACTTGGGCGGCTTGCCGCGCAACGTGGAACCAGATTTTGGTCGAATACGGACCGAAGGCTGAATCATGAAGGTCTGGAAAACGATGAATCGCGTGCCGGGCGGGCTGATGGTGTGCCCCCTATTCCTCGGTATGGTGATCAATACATTTTTCCCTCGCCTGCTGAAGATCGGCGGCTTTACCGAAGCGCTGAGCGGGGTCGGTTACCCGACAGTTCTGGGCATGTATCTGTTTACGGTGGGGACGAAGATGACCATGAGAGCGGCCCCGACAATGTTGAAACGTGGGTTCGGGATTTTGGTCACCAAGGTTAGCGTTGCGACCCTGTTCGCACTCACGGTTGCCAAGCTCTTCCACGGCAACGTTTTGGGCCTCAGTACACTGGCAGTGATGGTGGCAATGTGCGACACCAATGGGGGAATGTTCCTGGCGCTCACCAGTACCATGGGTAATAAGGAGGACGTGGGAACCTATATTCCGCAAAGTATCGAGACTGGACCGTTCCTCACTATGCTCATCTTTGTCGGTACAGGACTCGCCAATATTCCCTGGCTGACCATGGTCTCCGTGATCGCTCCCATCATCGCGGGGGCGATTCTGGGTAATATTGACAACGATATCCGCGATTTCTTCGGCTCGCACGAGTCCATCATTGTTCCCTTCATGGCCTTTACGCTTGGGCAGAATATCAATCTTCGTTCGGTCCTCACAGCGGGGTTCCCAGGTGTCGTTCTGGGGGTATTCGTTTTTGTTGTGACCGGCTTCTGCTGCATCGTTGCGGACAGGCTATTGGGTGGATCGGGTATCGCCGGAGCGGCTGCCTCGAGTACAGCGGGCAATTCTGCCGCTGTCCCCAAAGCCGTTGCCATGGCGGATCCCAGCTATGCCGGCGTTGCGCCGGCCGCGACCGTCCAAGTTGCCGCTTCCGTGATTGTCACTGCGATTTTGACCCCGATATTAACCGCGTGGGTGTTTCGCAAGGTGTGCAAGGAGCGTACCGCAAAGGCCGCTCAGGCAGCCGCAACCAGTTCGGATTGAATACTGGGAACTGGCATTGTGGCCGCTCGAGCGCGGCGCGGGACAGTGGCGATCGTTTAATGAAACGAGGGTTCGCACACGAGCCTCTGTGCGGGGCGCAGTAGCACAGGTTTTGTTGCAGGTTTCAAGAACATCGGAGGGCGAGAAATGGAGAAAATCGGTTTTGTCGGATTAGGAATCATGGGGAAGCCCATGAGTAAGAATCTGCTGAAAGCGGGACATAGGCTTGTCGTCTACGATACTCATCCCGAGCACGTAGAGGAGTTGAAGCAGGCCGGGGCGGAAGCCGGCAGGTCGCCAAGTGATGTCGCTTCGAGGACAGATATTGTTATTACCATGCTTCCCAATTCTCCGAATGTGAGGCAAGCCGTGCTCGGGGAAAAGGGCATCATCGAAGGCGCCAAGCCAGGCGCGCTGGTCGTTGACATGAGCTCCATAGCTCCGCTGGTTGCCCGCCAGGTGGGAGAAGAACTGGCTAAAAAGCAGATCCGCATGCTGGATGCACCGGTGAGCGGCGGCGAACCGAAGGCGATTGATGGCACCCTCTCGATCATGGTCGGAGGGGCAAAAGCCGACTTTGACGAGATGATCCCAATCTTCAAAGCAATGGGATCTTCGGCGGTCCTTACCGGCGCGATTGGAGCCGGGAATATTACCAAGCTTGCGAACCAGATCATCGTGGCCGTAAACATTGCTGCGGTGTCGGAAGCCCTGGTACTCGCAACCAAAGCAGGCGTGGATCCCAATCTCGTCTACCATGCCATTCGAGGCGGTTTGGCCGGCAGCGCGGTCCTGGAGACCAAGGCAGTGCTGATGATGGATCGAAAATTTAATCCCGGATTCCGCATCAACCTGCACACCAAAGATCTTGCCAACGTGCTCGAAACCAGCCACGAAGTGGGAGTGCCACTGCCGCTGACCGCCGCCGTCATGGAAATCATGCAGGCGCTCAAGGTTGATGGCATGGGCAAGAGCGACCATAGTTCGATTGTCCGGTTTTACGAGAAGCTGGCCCAGATCGAAGTCAAACGGCAATCTCAAATAACCGCAAGCGGACCGCGAACTTAGGCGGATTGAAACAGATTCATGCGGATGGCACAAAATTCAGGCAGCCCGTTAGCAGAAATCCCGTGCGAGTGACAAGTAGCGAATCCACAAGAAGTGCCTAGGTTTTCTTGCTGCTTGCCGCTGGAAGAAGAGGGTCACACATGAAGAAAGCAAGAGTCTACATCACCAGGATGATTCCCCAAGAGAACATCGACGAGCTGCGGAAACACTTCGATGTTGAGGTCAATCCTGAGGACCGGGCTCTAACCAAAGCTGAACTAAGGGAGAAAGCCAAGGGCCGGGATGCCATCGTTTCGCTCCTCACCGATACTATCGATGGCGAATTGCTGGACGCCGCCGGGCCGCAGTGCAAGATCGTCGCGAACTATGCGGTCGGCATCAACAATTTCGATGTAGCTGCGGCAACAAAACGAGGAGTGATCCTCACCAATACTCCGGGTGTATTGGACGACGCCACCGCGACCCATACGTTCGCACTGTTGCTGGCCACCGCCCGGCGGCTGGCAGAGGCGGATAAGTTCGTCCGCGATGGAAAATGGAAGGGCTGGGCGCCGATGTTCTTCATAGGCATGGACGTCGACAGAAGAACGCTCGGAATCGCGGGCATGGGAAGGATCGGTTCGAATGTCGCCCGCAAAGCGAAGGGCTTCGACATGAAGATCATCTATGCCGATGTCCGCCGCAACCCGCAAGCGGAGAAAGAAGTCGGGGCTACTTACGTGGACAAGGATACGCTCTTGAGAGAGTCCGACTTCCTGACTCTTCACGTCCCGCTGATGACCGAGACACGCCACTACATTGGCGAAAGAGACCTCAAGTTGATGAAGAAAACGGCGGTACTCATCAACGCCTGCCGGGGACCGGTAGTGGATGAGAACGCGCTGCTGAAAGCGCTGCAAGAGAAACAAATCTGGGCAGCTGGCCTCGATGTATTCGAGAACGAGCCTGAGATCGTACCCGGCCTGACGAAGTTGGATAACGTTGTCGTGGTACCCCATATTGCTTCCGCCACGACCGAGACTCGGATCAACATGGGCAAGATTGCGGTCAACAACGTGATCAAAGTCTTGAATGGCCAGCCGCCGGACACCTGTGTCAATCTGGAGGTCTTGAAGAAATAATTCAGCAACAAGCTACGGACGAGGTCCGCTCACTACGCCCATCGGGGTTCACCTCGTGAACGGGTCTGAGTAAATCCGGCCGCATGCCTCTACCTCGCCGCACGACGGCTGAGTTCATTCCTAACGCGTGTGAAGACAAGTGACCTTTGATCGGTGTTTGGCCTCTCCTGGGCAAAAACCGGTACCCTCCACAGGGATGACGAAGCGAGCGCTACTCTCATTACGGCCAGATGCACAGACCTTGGGCCGACACCGCCTTAGGGTTTGGCCGGCGCCAGGCGAGTAGATTCGTGGGCGACCATTTGCCACCGTCCGTCGCGGTTCACATAAACCTCAAGGAACTTGGTTGCGACCTCCACGTCCTTTCCATCATTCACTGCGGAAATGTCGCTTCGACCGGTGAGCACGGCCGTATGTCCGTATAACATCACGTGAAGATCCGTGTTTTTCAAGGCTTTGTAAACCCGCTTTCCGGATTTTAGGTCGGCGATAAACTCCACCTTACTTTGAGTTTGACTTGACGCGTGAGTGTAAGTGCACTCGTCGGCCATAAGGCGCTCGAGCGTGGAGAAGTCGCGCTGGATCTGCGCCTCCTCTCGTTGTTCCAAGGTCTTCAGTATCCGCTGCTCGACTTTCTCTTTATCCGAGGCTTGCGCGGCAATCTGTGAAAAACTCAATAACGCCATGACGGTACTCAAGAAGACAGCCATGCTTCGCTTCATAGTGAACCTCCGTTTGGCACAACCTTGAGATCTGCGACCTGCCGATTCCCGTGCAACCACAACTGAGTGCTCCTTATTGCTGACTAAAGGCATTCGCTCACCCAACTAGACAGCACGTCTCCTTGCGGCGGAGTGCTTACGCTTACGTCTCAACTCTGCTGTGAAAGCTTGGAGCAATCAGCACACCAACTGTCGCATCGGAACAATTACAGAGCGAAATCTACAATGTGCTTGCCAAGAAATAACAGAACCGAGAAGCGTGTTCAAGACAGAAAATGCGGATTGAAAGCTATGTCTGCAAAAAAATTTATCATGTTTGTTGGTACACCAGGAGGCTGGCAAACGTACTTAGGCAAGAGACCTCATGCAAACGGTCGTTTCTTTACAGTAGAGAAAAAGAAGAAAGTCAACTTTGACATTTGCGATCCGAATTCCTGGAGGTTAGGCTGCTGACCCCTGCGAAAGGCGACCCACCGCTTCGGCTGACCCGCACCGCCCCCTTGGCGAATGCGGTTGCTGTGTTCGCAAATCGGCGAGGGAGTACTCTCTCCAGGATCTATTCCTGCCTGCTTTGGGTTGTCTTTGCTCTAAGTACTCCCGCGTTCGCTCAAGATCGCATGCCGGAGATCCCGACCGACCAGTTGACTGAGGTCCAGAAGAAAGCGGTAAACGAGTTCGTCGCGGGACGCGGATACGCCCCCGTTGGTCCCTTCGTGCCGCTTTTGAGAAGCCCCGAATTAATGCTCCGTGTCAAAGCCATGGGAGATTATCTGCAGGGGCACGGTCTTGGACCGAAATCCGTGCTGCCGCCGAAGCTCAGGGAGCTCGTAATACTGATCACCGCGCGGCAGTGGACGGCACAATTCGAGTGGGTCTCGCACTACCCGCACGCGATCGAGGCCGGGCTCAGTCCGGAGATCATTCAGGCGCTGGCCGAAGGCCGGCGGCCTGCGAGAATGTCCGATGACGAGGAGATCGTCTACGATTTCTGTGATGAGCTGCATCGCAATAAGAGTGTCAGCGACACAACCTACTCCAGGGCGCTCGCCAAATTTCATGAACAGGGCATCATCGATATGGTGAGCGTCAACGGATACTATACGTTCCTTTCCATGGTTGTGAATGTAGCCCGCAGGCCTCCACCGAAGGGCACCACATCCGCTCTCCCTGTCTTGCCACGGTGAACGAAACATTTGGGCGGACCCTTGGAAGCGCACTTCCGTTTTGGAAATGGGTCAAATGACGGCAATCCCAAGCGGCACTTCATTCTCGTGACTCGATGGAATTCGTACTAATGGCTAATTCTTTTTCCGTGGGGGGTTATGAAACCGCAATCGCTAATTAGATTCGTGCTGCTCGCTTTCGGCCTCGCCGGCTTCTGCGCAGGGGCTGAGGGTCAGAAGACAGTGGTGATTCACGCCGGACAACTGTTCGACGGAAAGTCTGATCGGCTTCTAAGCAACCAATTGATCGTCATTCAAGGGGATCGTATCGTCGAGGTGGGGCCGGCGGGGAGCGTCAAGCTTCCTGCCGGCGCGGAGGAAATCGATCTGGGAAAGGCCACGGTATTGCCGGGACTGATTGATGGCCACGCGCACCTTTTTAAGAGCAATAAGCTCGGAGGCGGATCTGCCTTCACCGTGCAGATGCTTCTAACGGATTCCTGGCAATACCGCACGATCCTCGCCGTAGTAAATGCAAGGAAAAACCTTGATGCGGGTTTTACCACCATGCGCGACTGCGGGACCGTGGGCGCCATGTACAGCGATACAGACCTTCGCCGCGCAATCAACGAAGGCTTGGTTCCGGGCCCGCGGTTGGTAGTGGCGACGATACCACTTATCGGAACGACTTGGCTTCCTCCCTCCCGCGGCCCCCAGCGCAGCTTCTCGCCGGAGGTGGCAATACCCATGGGGGCGCGCGCTGTGGACTCACCCTGGGAGGGGCGCAAGGCCGTGCGGGATAACTTCAAGTACGGCGCTGATTTCATCAAGGTCTTTCCTGGCGGCTCCCCCGCGCACTTTGAGCCCGACGGCAGCCTGTGGGTTCCGGCGACAATGACCGTGGAAGAGGACAAGGCAATTGTGGATGAAGCGCACCGGCAAGGAATCAAAGCTGCCTGCCACGCTTTTGGCGGTGTGCCCTTGCGGGATTCGATTGAAGCGGGCTGCGATTCGATTGAAATGGCCGACGACGTCGACCCAGAATCGATCAGCAAGATGTCAGAAAAGGGCATCTTCCTGGTGATGGCACTTTCCCAGGTTAAAAACTCGGAGCCGTCCGAGCTTCAAGCCACCCAGGGTAAATACAGCCGGGCAGCGATGCAGAAAGTGAGCCTTCAGAGAGCCCTCAGGGCTGGTGTCAAGGTGGCTTTTGGGCCCAACGCGGGCGATAGCGGGCCGGAACATGGAACACAGGCCAAGGACGTCGAATACATGGTCGAGTACGGCATGAAACCTGTACAAGTTTTGCATGCTATAACCAACGTAGCCGCAGAACTGCTGGGCTGGCAGGATCGGGTGGGCGCGATAGAGAAAGGCAAGTATGCCGATATGGTCGCGGTCACCGGAAACCCCTTAGCCGACATCAGCGAACTCGAGCGAGTTAAATTTGTAATGAAGGGCGGGGAAATCGTCCGGAACGACGTCAAGTGAGGCGCGAGCAGCTTTTTGCGATTCCGACCAGTTCCGCGCTTGAGGAATTCTTCATCGAAACGACAGAACGATCATGATAGGCAGTCTCCTTCATCCTATGCAACAAGGGTGCTACCTGCGTAGTTAAATACTCAGTAGCGTAAGAATCCAAACGTTCAGGGTGGCCGGATACAAGAGCAGAAGAAAACAGGTCGGCCTCTTCCTCATTGCCATTCGCTCACATCCTCGCTGAATGGTACAAACTTCTTGGCCATGCCGTACTACGTAAGGGAAGTTCGTCGGAGGAGAAACCTATGCGCAGAGCAGGCACGCTCTCGGCCATGCTCGTCCTTTCCTTTGTAGGCGCTCTTCAGGCCCAATCCCCAAATGCATCGGTGACCGGTCGCGTCACCGACACCAGCAAGGCGGCCGTAGAAGATGCCAAGGTAACGCTCATCAACAAGGGAACAAACATCCGTTATGAGGGCAAGACGAACGAGACTGGAAGTTACTATGTCACCGACCTGCCGATCGGAACGTACAGCATGGAAGTCGAAAAAACTGGGTTCAGGACCGTAATCAAACCAGACGTCGTTCTCCATGTGCAGGATGTCTTGGAAATCAATTTCGATATGGCCTTGGGATCCGTATCAGAAAGCATAACCGTGGAAGCTGGGGCTCCCTCCATACAGTTGACGACGTCGAGCATCAGCGCGGTGGTTAACTCGACCACCATTCGCGAGTTGCCTCTCAACGGGCGCGACTGGGCATCTCTTGCGACACTGCAACCCGGCGTCGCCTCCGTTCGGACTCAGGAAACGGTAGGCACAAATGGCAGCCAAATACGAGGGCTTGGCCTGCAGATGACCATTGACGGAAACCGGCCTACGCAGAACAGCTACCGGTTGAACGGCGTCTTTATCAACGACTACTCGAACGCGGGGCCGGGAAACGTACTCGGCCAGAACTTGGGTGTGGACGCGATTCAGGAATTCTCGGTTTTAACCAGTAACTACTCGGCGGAGTACGGCTTTACCTCGGGTGGAGTCATTAATGCGATCACCAAGTCAGGCACGAACGAGTTTCATGGAAGCGCCTATGAGTTCCTCCGCAACAGCGCGCTGGACGCAGCAAATTTCTTTGAGAATTTCGCTAATCTCAAGAAAGCAGAGTTCCGACGCAATCAGTTCGGAGGCTCGGCCGGAGGGCCGATTAAGAAAGGCAAAATTTTCATTTTTGGCGACTACGAAGGGCTCCGTCAGACAAAGGGCATCCCCGTCATCTCCCAGACTCCCTCCGCGGACGCGCGGAAGGGGATCCTTCACAACCAAGACGGGACGACCACGACCGTAACGGTGGATCCTGCGATTCAGAAATTCCTTACCTTCTATCCCCTCCCCAATGCCGGTCTGATCGCCCCAGGCAACACCGGCAACTATGCATTTTCAAGCGCTCAAGCGGTCGTCGATAACTATTACACAACCAGAGGGGACGTTAAGATTTCGGATAAGGACAACCTGAGTGCGAGTTGGTATCACGACCGCTCGAGTTTCAGCAAGCCGGATCCTCTGAATAACGTATTGCTCGGGTATATCGTCTCCGGGGAAGCCGCCTCCATAGAAGAGAGCCATGCCTTCAGCGCCAGCGTGCTAAATATCGTTCGGGGTGGGTTTAACCGTTCGACTGGCGATGGCGAACTAACCCTGAGTGCGATTAACCCGGCAGCGGCCGATACGTCCTTGGGGATATTCCCGGGGGCCTACGCGCCGAGAATCGCCGGAAACATAGCGTCGCCGGGGGTGCCTGGTCTCACCGACTTCGACGGAGGACTGAACGGCCAGTCGGTGCAGAACTATCTGGGGCAAAATTTTCAACTATACGACGACATCATACAAAACAGAGGGAATCACAGCTTGAAGTTTGGCGCCATGTTCATCCGATTACAAGAAGACGTTTTTGCGCCGGGTCAGGGGGATGGCAAGGCGACCTTCAAGTCGCTGGCGAACTTTCTGGAGAATATTCCTCGTAAGGTTGAAGGGCCTGCGAACCCCGCCTCCATTACGCCGCACCGTAACCGTGACTCGATTTTCGGCGTGTATATCCAGGACGATTGGAAGCCGCGCCCCGGCCTGACCTTGAATTTGGGTTTGCGCTACGAAATGTCAACGATTCCGACCGAAACCAAGGGCCAGATTGCGAACATGCCGACTATTTTCGCTAACCCCGGTGTTTGTACGGTTACCAGCTGCCCTGCTTTCAACAAATTCTACTTTGCGTCCAACCCGACGCTCAAGAACTTTGAGCCGCGAGTCGGTTTTGCCTGGGATCCGTTCCGCAACGGCAAGACCGCAGTTCGCGGAGGCTTCGGGATCTTTGACGTCCTGCCCCTCCCCTATGAACTGACGATCAATAACGCGCAGACCTCGCCATTCAGCACTAACGCCACAGTCACCAATCCGGGACAGGGGACGTTTCCCGGTGGAATTGCTCCGCTGCTTGCCACACCGGCCGATACGCAACTGGACTGGAACTATGTCCAACCCAACCCCAAACGCAATTACATCTATCAGTGGAACTTTAGCGTTCAGAGGCAGGTCTTGCCGA
>Ga0210396_10003170_pt1 | contig 16507 bp, 16 predicted proteins | sample IncBWH17OmetaG_FD_155466 | JGI IMG/M metagenome (GOLD analysis project Ga0210396, IMG submission 155466) | Forest soil microbial communities from Barre Woods Harvard Forest LTER site, Petersham, Massachusetts, United States - Inc-BW-H-17-O ... | reverse complement strand
CGGTATAGGGACCCGGCTGGTCGGTGACCTCACCCTGGATGACCAGCTGCGCGGGGGCGGTATTGAGCGGTAAGGTCACCGTTTTTTGACAGGCGTAAAACGATCCGATGGCGGCAAATGCTATGGTCGTCTTTATGATGATCTTTTTCATGGTTTAGAATTTAAAGTTGTAGGAAATACTGGGCACCCAGCGGAACAAGGCGTATTGCACGGCCTGCGTCTTGTTAGGATCTCCGGGATCCTGCTGGAAACTGATGCTATACGGGTTCTCCCGCCCATAGACATTGTAACAGGAGAAGATCCAGTAGCTGTCGGTCTTTTTTGTCTTTTTGCCCTGGAGGGTGGCGCTGAAGTCGAGCCTGTTATAAGGCGGCATCCGATAGCCGTTGCGGTTCGTATAGAGGAAGGCGATCTGCCCTTCCACCGCGTATTTGCCGCTGGGCCACGTGATGGCATTGCCGGTATAATAGACGAAGTCGGAGGACAGGGTCCATTTTTTATTCAGCTTATAGATGCCCACCACGGAGAGATCATGCGTCCGGTCCTGAATGGCCGGATACCAGGTGTCGTTATTGACACCCGGGAACTGCCGCTCCGTGCGGCTCAACGTATAGCTGATCCAGCCGGTGAGCCGCCCCACTTTTTTCCGGGCATATAGCTCCAGGCCATAGGCCCGCCCGTGGCCGTAGATCAACTGCGATTCTACATTGGTGTTGGCGATCAGCTGGGCGCCGTTCCGGTAGTCGATCTGGTTTTGCATATACCGGTAATAGATCTCCGCCGAAAGCTCGTAAGCATTTTCCTTGAGATTGCGGTAGTAACCCAGGGAGACCTGGTCGCCGATCTCGGGTTTTACGTTATTGGTGTTCGGGACCCATACATCGGTGGGATTCGAAGAGGTGGAGTTGGAAAGCAGATGCAGGTTCTGGGTGGTACGGGCATACGAGGCCTTGATCGAACTGTTGTCCGTGAGCTTGTAGCTGGCGGAGAACCGGGGTTCCAGGTTGAAGTAATTGATCACCGTTCTCCCCGACGCGTAAGTCGTCGAGTCGATGGTCTGGCCGCTCGAATCGTAGGTATAAAAGGTTCCCGGCCCCAATACCGTGAACAAGCTGGCGCGGAGACCATAGCTCATATTGAAGTTGTCGGAGAGCGTGACATCGTGGTTGATGTACAGCGCGCTTTCCAGTGCATGCCGGTCCTGGATATGCAGGCTATTAAAATTGGAGCTTTCGCTGGCCGTGATGACGCCGGGTGAGATCGTATGATCGATGACGTCGACCCCGAAATTCAGCTTGTTGCCGGAGCTGATATAATATTCAAGGTCTTCCTTGAAATGCAGGTCTTCGATATAGGAATTGATGCCGATGTCGTTATTGCCGGAGTTTATGCCGATGGTATATTTGTATTTGCTATACATCAGCGAAGTATTGGAGAAGAGCTTGCTGTTGAGGATATGGTTCCAACGCAGCGTGCCCGTGGAGTTGCCATAGGTGAGGTCGAAACTATTGCTGATCCCCAGATGGTCCTGCCCAAAATATCCCGAGAGATAAAGATGGTCTTTCTCCCCTAATTTGTAATTGGCTTTGACATTGAGATCATAAAAATAGAGACTGTTCCGATTCGTATTGGTGTCCTTGGAGAGCTTTAGGAAAAGATCGGCGTAGGTCCGCCGGGCGCTGATGATAAACGAGCCGTCGTCTTTCTTGATCGGCCCTTCTACCGTGAGCCGGGAGTCGATCAGGCCGATGCCGCCGCTGGCGCTATAGTCTTTGGAGTTGCCGTCGTTCATCTTGACGTCGAGGACCGAGGACAGGCGCCCGCCATATTCGGCGGGGATGGCGCCCTTGTACAGGGTCACGTCTTTGATGGCGTCGGAGTTGAAAACGGAGAAGAAGCCCAGCAGATGCGAAGGATCATACACCGTCGCACCATCCAGCAGGATCAGGTTCTGGTCGATCGCGCCGCCGCGCACGTAAAAACCGCTATTGCCGTCCCCGGCGCTTTGAACGCCCGGCAGGAGCTGGATCGTTTTGAGGATGTCTTTCTCGCCGAAAATTACCGGGATGTCCCTTATTTCCGTGACGGAGAGTTTCTGGACACCCATAAGCGGTTTGGAGACATTGTTGTTGTTGCGGTTGCCCGTAACGACTACCTCCTGGAGTTGTGCGCCGGCACTGCTCAGCTGGATATTCAGGGTGATATCCTTGCCCAGGTCGACGGCGACGGTATCGCTTTTATACCCCGTAAAGCTGACGACAAGCGTGTAATGACCCGCAGCGGCGTTGACAGAATAAAAGCCATAGGAATTGCTTAAGACGGCGGAGCGCGGTTGTTCTGCTAAAAGCACACTGGCTCCGATAAGTGTTTCCCCTGAAGCAGCATCCCGGATCGTCCCGCTGACGGTCGGCCGGCCCTGGGCATGCAGCAAAAAGGGGAGAAGCAGTAAGGTGGTGGATAATATGCGTTGCATGCCGCAAGATTAGCCTGTTGCCTTGTTAAGGAAATGTTAGTGGAGATAACTGCCGGAAATGAGGCTACCAAACCTGCATTTTCGGGGGCGCAATTTTTTGAGCGCATGCGTGATGGCGGACGCGCCGGCGGCTGCCCTGGGGTTTTTACCATTTGGTAAATCCCGGCCGGTTACCCCGGCCGAACTTTGTCCTATAAAAGTCAACTATATGTTACAAAGTAAAAGAGTAATTATCCTGGGTGGGACATCGGGTCTGGGTCTGGCTACAGCCAAAGCCGCGGCCGCGGATGGCGCGCGGGTCGTGATCGTCTCCGGCAATCAGGCCCGTATAGATGAAGTGTTGAAACAGCTTCCTGCGGGGTCGGAAGGCCATGCCGTCGATCTGAGTAAAGAAGCGCTTATTAAAGCATTTTTTGCCCGGATAGGGAAATTCGATCACCTGGTATATACTGCCGGTGAGGGGCTTAGTCTGACGCCTATCGACCAGCTCGATCTGGAGCAGGCCCGGCAATTCTTCACTATCCGGTTCTGGGGGGCGATGGCTGCGGTGAAATATGGTCATACGCAGCTGAATCCGGGTGGCACGATCTCATTGACCAGCGGTACGGCGGGTCTTCGTCCGCAAAAAGGCTGGGCCCTCGCCGCCACCATCTGTACGGCGATGGAAGGCTTTACCCGCGCCATGGCCGTGGAACTGGCGCCGATCCGGGTAAATCTTGTGATCCCGGGTGTGATCCGCACCAATTTATGGGGTGGTATACCGGAAGCGGACCGGAAGGCCTTCTTCGAGGCCGAGGCGCAGCGATTGCCCGCCGGCAGGGTAGGAGAGGCGGAAGATATCGCCAGTACCTTTCTGTATTTTATGAATATGCCGCATATCACCGGCCAGGCAGTGGTAGTCGATGGTGGGTCGGTTCTGGTGTGAGTAACCGCTGGAGCTGCCGCAGATGCCGCTGCGTGTGGAAGACATAGAACCAGATCCATTCGAGCCGTGTGAGATGACCGATGACCGGCATTTCGAAGTCCACGCAAAGTGCGTTCAGGTCGAGCAGCCGGACAGCTTCTCTCAGTTTGGTCCAGGCTGTCTTTAGCCGGTCGATCATCGTTCGTTTGTCATAGTCGACGGCCGCCGGCACGATGAAGTCGGGCGATTGCAATTTGATGGTGAAATCCAGAAAGATCGAGGCGATGGCCTCGACTTTTTCGTCCGCGGGCCGCCCGGCTGCTTCCGTTCGGCCGGCGATAACCTCGACGGCTCCTGCCGATAGCAGCAGGTGCTCTGCAACCTGACCCGCCGTCCAGCCGCCTAACGGCGGCCTACGGTTGAAATTGTCGGGCGTAAAAGCCTCCAGTGTTTCCATCAAGGCAGCATAGGCCTGCCGGGCTTGCGTGATCAGTTCGTCTTTGTTGCGCTCCATAGTGAAGTTTTTACATGGTAAAGGTCGGCTTATTCTCTGGTTTCGCCGGGGGGTGTTCCCGACAATTCGCAGGCAGATTGCGTCAGCCGCCTCGCGCAGCCGGGGCCGCATCATCCCGCCGGCCCATGTGCGCCGCACTGGCGTCAATAGCTCAGCGTTATGCCCGCGCCAAACCCCATATCACTATCGTAATGGGTCGAAAACCCGAAATATTTCGTGACGATATACCGGAGGCCGGCCATATACTCCTTGTCCGTATTGACCATAAAAGTAAATCTTAACCTGCTGGTCACGGCGATATCTTCCCTGCCGAGCTGTAACCGCATATTTCCTTTAGTGTCGATGCGCCAGTCCGCGAGGAGCAATAACGGCAAGGTGTACTGGATGCCGGCGCAGAGTACATTGCGGTGATCCTTGGTGTCGGACTGGCCGAAGAGATTCTTCTCGTTGTCGTGAATGCTGCGATAGCGGAAGTCCCAACCCACATACGGCAGAAGGTACTGCATTTGACCCAGGTAGCGCCCGAGGTGGCTCTCGCTTTCGTACCCCCGGCGCGAGTCCGTGCCCAGGCGCCATTCCGTTTGAAAACGGTAACGGGTGTTGGCCAGCATGGCCTCGCCGTCGCTACCATTGCTTTCCAGGCCAACCTTCGCCATGGGGCGGATCTCCCTGTCGTCGCTATAGACCTTTTGGAGGGCCGCCCTGGGGTCGGGGAGGCCGGGATTGGGGGGCGACCCCTCGTAATGAAAGATGCGGCCCATGCCGCTCATCATATGATACAGGATATGGCAATGAAAGAACCAGTCCCCGCTTTCCGTGGCTGCGAACTCCAGGGTGTCGGTCTCCATGGGCAGGATGTCGACGACCTCCTTGAGCGGGGCATAGTCACCCTGGCCGTTGAGTAGCCGGAAGAAATGACCGTGAAGATGCATCGGGTGCCGCATCATCGTGCCGTTATAGAGGATGATGCGGATATTTTCGCCGTGACGGATCAGGATCTCGTCGGTTTCGGAGACGGTTTTGTTGTTGATGGACCAGACGTACCGGTTCATGTTGCCGGTGAGGTTGAAATGCAGCACACGGGTGGGTGCGTCGGGCAGGGTCGTCGTTGTTGGTGAACGTAGCATGCCGTAGTTGAGGGTAACGCCGCTGCCGCCCATGTCCATGCCGCTGCCGGCCGCTTCCGGATACATTATGCTGTTCATGTCCATGGTCTGGTTCGTCATGTGCATGTTCATGGGCTTCATCTCGCCGTTGCCCTTCATCATCTCGTTCATCATGCCCATGCCTTCGAAATAGTGCAAGGGGGGGAGGGTGGGGAGTGTTTTTGGGGCGCCGGCGCCGAGCCAGAGGCTGGTAGAACCACTGCGGTCTTCGGCGGTGGCGCGGAACTGGTAGCTGCCGCTGTCGGGGATGGTGACGACGAGGTCATAGGTCTCGGAAGGGCCGATGATCAGCCGGTCCACGTCCACGGGTACGACGTCTTTGCCATCGCTGGCAATGACGCTGATCTTACCGCCTGCATATTGCAGCCAGAAATAGCTGGAAGACGCGCCGTTGATGATGCGCAGCCGGACCTTTGTGCCTGGGGGGTAAGCGGGGCGTTCCGCTTCGCGCATGCCGTTGACGGTAAAAAGATCATAGGCGACGTCGCTCACGTCCATGGGGAGCATGCGTTTCCATTCGTTGGTCAGCTTGGTATGAAAGCGGTGGGCCCCGATCGCCGCGGCATAGTCTTGGGTGCTGCCCTTGCGGATGGCGTACCAATCGGTTGCGTAGTGCAGGCTGCGGTTGACCTCATACGGTTTCTCATTGGTCCAGTCGCTGAAGAGGACGACCTCCTGGGGCAGGGCGTCTTCCGGGCCTGCTGCCGACTGTCGCCCGCTGGCCGTATCCGCCGGCTGCCCACTGGCCGCGCGCATCCCGGCGCCTGGCGAACCTGCATCTGCCGGCTGCTTGTGGATGATCAACGCGCCGTAGAGGCCGATCTGTTCCTGCAGCATGGTATGACTATGATACCAATAGGTTCCGTGTTGGATCAGCGGGAATTTGGCGACATAGGTCTCCATGGGTTTTATCGGTGGGGCGGTGAGGTAGGAGACCCCGTCGTATTGGTTCGGTACGATAAGACCATGCCAGTGTACGCTGGTCGCCATCATCATCTCGTTATGGATATGGATCTCGGCGGTGTCGCCTTCGGTGAATTCGAGCACCGGGCCGGGCAGCTGTCTGTTGACGGCGATGGCATGCCGGCGTTTGCCGGTGTAGTCGACCAGCGTATCGCTGATGTAGAGATGATAGATGATCGTATGGCCGACGACGGTGCGGAGCGGTTCATGCGGCGGCATGACCATCCCATGCATTCCTGCGGCGTGGGTGCCCGGTGCGACCCCGATGGCCCTCTCCTGTGCGCGCGCGCACATCGACACGCCGGCGCCAAGCGTCAGCAGCCCCCAAAAAAGTAATTTCATTACGGGTTGCTTAAGGTTTCAGCGTGGCGGCTATCTTTCCGCAATCGGGCATGGTCTTGCCGTAAAAGGGATTTCGAATAGCGGTGTCGTTGCTTAGCCAGTAGGCTTTTTTCATGGGACAATAGTCCTCGTACACGGGTTGCAGCGAGAGATGCGCCTGTTTGGCCAGGGTGACCATATTGGCCGAAAGGCTTGTAAAATGCTCCCGCTGGTGATTGATATCCGTAGATTCCGAGATATGCCGGGCATCATAGGCCAGCTTGTCCTGCAACTTCATAAAAGCCATATGGTCTTTGGCGGGGATGGCCGACATGTCGATTTTGGTTACGCTCTGGAGCAGGTTACTCGATGCGGCGGCGGCGGCTTTGGCATCGCTATTGACAAGCGCGTCTTTTACATTATAATAGCCGGTGAGGACGGTATTCAACGCGGGTTGCTGCGCCTGGACATAGACATAGGTCATCGCAAAAAGAACGACCAGAAACAAATACTTGTTCATGTTTGATGGATTGAAAAAATGGAAAAATAAGCGAACATCCGGAAGGATTCAACCCGGCTCAAATAAGAAAACACTGATAAAGCGATAGGAGGTTCGGTGGGGAATGTTTATAGGACCACTGCTGCGGAAGCTTTCTTTTTTCGGTTTGGACCAGCGCGATGTTTGCTGATGACTCGCTCCGTTGCAAGAGGGCCGTCAATGGCATTGCGGCGGGATGGGTGGGATCCGCCGGCTGTTTTTCCAGCAGATGGAATTTGACTGCCTGCATACCCTGGCAGCCATGGTCGTTGGCCTGACCGGGCGCTTTCTTTTGGCAGGCGTGGTGACAGCAGGAAGGGGGCGCAGCTGGTACAGCCGCCGTGCAAGCGCAGTGGCAAAAGACGGAAAAGCTGATGCTGAATGTCAGCAGCAGCGATAACGCCTTCCATTGTATGGAGCTTAGGCCCGGCATATACTGCAAAAGTAGTAAGCTTTTTTGACAATTATCTCCCCTAATATTTCCTTCCTGGTCCTGCCATTCTTACTATTACTTTTGCTTTTGAATAAACAGCCTGTTTGAATATGGCAAAAACAAGATCCGATAATAAAAAAGGCAAACACCGTAACCCGCAAGCCAATCAATATGACAAGATCCTTCGGGAAAATATAGAAGCAGCATTACCTGGCCTGATCAGAAACCTGCTGGGCATTCATGCCGTATATACGGAAGAATTGCCGGATGATATACAGCACACCAAAGAGCGCAAACCGGATGTGCTGAAAAAAGTGACCGACGAAAACGGCGAAACCTTTGTGCTGCATATCGAATTCCAGGTAAAGGACGAACCGGAAATGGTATTCCGAATGGCGGAATATTACATTATGCTGTTGCGGAGATATGAGCTTCCTGTGCTGCAATATGTGATTTACATCGGCGCCGGTACCCCCACTATGACGGATCATATCCGCTCGACGCCAATGAATTTTAAATACCGATTGATAGCCCGTTCAGCTGTCGATTATCATCTATTACTTCGCTCGAATAACCCGGAGGAAAAAATGCTGGCCATTTTAGCTGACTTTGGCGGTAGTGACCCTAAATGGATAATAGAAAATATTGCAAACCAGGTTTTTACCGCTTCAAAAGGGAACTTTTCCAAGCTCAGGCATATACGACAATTGCGGATATTGGCACAATTGCGTAACTTAGCATCGGATAATTTAGAAATTATGGATAGCATTGCAAATTACCTATCTGAAGAAAATGACATTCTCTACAGGCGTGGAGAAAAGAAAGGTATCGAAAAAGGCATCGAAAAAGGAAAGGAAGCTTTTGTGAAATACCTTTTGCTCAATACTAACTTTACAATAGCCAAAATTGCCAGCTTGAGCGACGTTACAGAAGCCTTCGTAAAAAAGGTGAAAAAGACCTTAAAGTAACCGCTTACTCCGACTTTAAAGATATGTCAGGCCCTTTTTGGGGCCTTTGTTTTTGCTTAAAATGGTTATTTTTCTTTGGGAGCGAATTCTTTCCGCAGTGCGTAAACAATTCCAAAGTTGTTCTGTGGATCAGCCTTGTTGCAGGATGCCGTCCAACACATATTTTAGCTGGTCGGCGCGTGTGACCCCGCTTTGCCGCCATTTGATCTGGCCGTCGCGAAATACGATCAGGGTGGGTACGCTCTGGATACCATAGGCCGAAGCTACCGCAGGATTGCGGTCGATGTCCAGCTTCAGGATCGTGACGCTTTCCCCCATTTTGTCTTTTACTTCTTTGAGGATCGGGGGCATCATTTTGCAGGGACCACACCATTCGGCGGAAAAATCGACGAGTACCGGCTTATTGCCCTTGATCAGCTCTCCAAAGGATTGTTTTTCTGTTGTTGCCATATGCTCAGGATTTGAAGTAGAATTAGCTACAATTGACTGAGACAAATGTTGCACCAAACGGGCATATAGGACACAATGTCCCGCCACCACGGCTTAATCTGTCATGGCGTCACCGGGACCCGGTCGAAATATTCTTTTTGCAACTCGAGCGTCCTGGTATCGGCTTTGATGGCTTTTAGTGCGTCTTCCAGCTGCCCGATATAGTGTTCATTGATGAGCTGTCCTTCGGCTTTGGTGGCCTTGGAGCCATCCCCGGCGTAATGATTCGGGTAGGAGGCATACCACCAGATGGCCGTATAGACATTGGGAATATGCAAGCGGTGCCGGTTGGCGCCGGATTCGTTGGATGCGCTGTCCATCTCCACCAGGTCGGGCCGGAGATAGAGCAATGACGAGGTCTCGCGTTCTCCGGCATGCTGGTCGCCGGCGGGGTCGGATTTATGCAACGCGCCGAGCTGCCGCTGATAGGCGGAATCGCTATTCGGCTCGAAGAAGTAGACGGCATAGCCCCGCCGTTTCTCCAGCCGCGTTTGGATAAAATAGCGGATGAGTTCCGGGTTGCCGCCATGTCCATTGATGATCACGATCTTGTCGAAACCGTTGCGGGCGATCTCGTCGCAGGTGGCCTCCAGGAGGTCCCAGACGACCCTCTCCGGAAGGGCGAAACTGCCGGGTACATGACGGGCCTCGTTGATCTGTCCATAGAAATAGTCGGGGAAAACGACGGCATATTCTTTTTTCGTGGCACGGGCCGCCCATTCCCGCACCTGGATCAGGTCGCTGCCGATAGGTATATGGGGCCCATGTTTTTCCAGGATGCCGATGGGCAGGATACAGGTATGGGAAGATGCCGCGAGGGCCTTGGGCCAGTCGCTGGCGGTGAGTTCATCCCAACGGCTGTGCAGGGGCTGCTGGGCGTGCAGGGAAACACCCTGGCAGAGCGTCAGGGTCAGCATGAAGAGGACTGTGCGGGCAGGTGACGATTTCATATAGCGTAGTGTTAGATGGCGTAATCGGTTGGGCGGCGCGCGCGGCCAGTGACGCGTTAGTCTTTCGCGGATTTAATGGCGATCGCGATCACCTGGAAACAATTCCGGGCGGGTTTTTTTTCGCCGGGAACGATGATGCGGAACGGTCCGACGCCGGCCGCCAGGGGCTTGCCTTCCATCTCGTCCGCCAGGATCACCACCCGATCCGTAAAGCTCGAATCCAGCTCGGCCAGCGAGAACACCACCTGGTAATTGTCGGCGCCCGTCACGAGGACATATTTGGCCATGTTCTCACCCCTCAGCTGTCTGCCCGTCGTGACCCCGGCCGCTTTGAAGATTTCCGCCAGCGCCACCCCGGAAAAGCTATGTTCTACTCCCTGCTTGTCCCTGGCTACGGCGGTGATACGCGGCATCGACGCGAGATCGGCGGCGGAAAGGGTCAACGGTTTGAGCACCTCCCCGGTGACCTTGACGGTGGCGGCGCCCGTAGAGCCGGTTGTCGCCGTTTGCGCCGGGGACGTAGTCGTCAGGATACAGGCGGCGAGAGCAAAAAGAAGCAGCTTCATATTAGTTGATTTTAGGATCCGAAAAACGCGGATCGGTAATAAAGGTAGAATCTGTTAGCGTGTTCAGAAAAGCGAGAAGCGCCTTTTTCTCAACATCGGTGAGATGCAGGAGGACGGGTCTGCCGGCGGAGTCCCGCAGGGTGGGGCTGAGCGTGGGGCCGCCGGCGATATGTTCACTATAATGATCCAGCACCTCCGGCAAGGTGGCAAACCGGCCATCGTGCATATAAGGTCCGGTAAGCGCGATATTCCTTAGGGTCACCACCCGGAAACGGCCGCGGTCATAGGCCATCCCGGTGACGGCCTGCCGCCCCGGATCGGCAAAGACGCTGTCCAGCCCGTTGTTATGATAGGTTTCCGTGAGCGTGCGCGGGCCGCCGTGGCAATTCGCGCAACCCAGGCTGCGGACGGCAGCCGTCGGGTCCGTCGACGGTGCGGCCCCCGGACTACTACCGCCAAAAAAGAGCTGGTACCCCTGCTGCTCCAGGGGTGTAAACCGATATTCGCCCTGGAGATACCGGTCATACGGCGCATCGGCCGAGATCAGGGTCCGCTCGAACTGCGCAAGGGCCCGCACGATGCGCTCCGGCGTGATCTGCGCGGAACCGAAGGCGGCTGAAAACGCCCCCGCGTAGGACCCCGACCCGCGCTGCTTGTCCGACTCGCGCAATTTGCCCGCCGAGCTATCCAGCGACTGCCCCATCTCGTGGGGATCGGTCAATGGCGTCACCGCCTGCGTTTCCAGCCCGGCTGCCCGGCCATCCCAAAAGAAATTCCGTACCCACAACGCATTGGCCAGCGACATCGCATTGCGTTTGGTCGGCGTGCCGTCGAAGCCGATGCTGAAACGCCGCCCGTCCGTAAACGCCCGGGCCTGCAGATGACAACTGGCACAGGAAATGGTGCTGTTGGCCGAGAGGCGCTTCTCATAGAAAAGCCGCCGGCCTAAGGCCGCTCCTTCGACAGTCAACGGATTATCCCCGGGAATATAGATCCGGTTGCCATAATAGCTGGGGTAGGAGAGCGGGTAGGGCGTCGGAGTGGGATGGCCGATGAACGCCTGGGCGCCCAGCACGAGCGCGAGACACGCTGTAAACCCATGGATGGCTGAGCGCTGCATGTGTTATTTTTGAAGGCGTAGCGTTTCTGCGTGCAGGAATTGTTCGAATCGTTCGTGCAGGTCGCGGTAACAGGAGATGAGTGCTTTGGCTTCGGGAGAAATGGTGGAACCGCCACCCTTTTGTCCGCCGGTAGCCGTGAGTACCAGGGGGCGGAGGGCCGAGGTGTTGAGGTTATTGATGATACTCCATGCTTTTTTATAAGACATCTCCATTTTTTTGGCGGCCTGGTTGATGGAACCTGTTTCTTCAATATATTCCAGCAGTTGGACCGGACCGGGTCCAAAGAACCGTTCGCCGCCGATCTCGATCCAGAGTTTGCCGTTGAGGCCGACGGTTGAAAGGGGGAGGAAAGTCCTGATCGGTAGGGATGCCGGGCGGTGGTCCGGTGGTGGATGGGAATCCGCTGGTGCTCTTTGGGGCGTCTTGCGCATGGCTTAAGGAGTTAAGACAAGGGACTGCCGGGCGTTGCCGAGTAAGGCGACAAGCCGGTCCAGCTTCCGGGTCTGGTCGGCGGCTAGCTCACGGTGATGGGCATCCGTATAAAGCTGGCTTTTGACGAGCGGGACGGTATAGGGGATCACCCAGGCGCGAAGCGCCTTCGCTACGGCATCCATGGCGTTGATGCCTTGCATGGCCTGGCCGCCGTCTGCCCAGCAAACCAACCCCACTACCTTATCGGTGAGATAGGGTTTTTCGTTTTTGGACGTGAGCTCGAGCCAGTCGAGACAGTTCTTCATCGCCCCCGTCATGCCACCGTGATACAACGGTGTGAGCCAGATCTGCAGGTCGGCCTGTAGAAAGGCCTCGCACATTTCCTCCACCGCCGCCACGGGATGGGGCTGACGCAGTTCAAAAAAGGGGATATGCGCATCGGACACGTTTATCTCAGTGACAGAGTAGCCTTTATCGTTGAGTAGCTGGTGCAGATACGCGGAGATCTTACGCCCGGTAGTCTCCGGCCTGGTGTCGCTGCAACCGTTGAATAGTAGCACGTTCATATCCAAAATTACGGAAATGTGGCGACTCGGGCGGAACCTGCCGGGTCGGGGCGCGGGGGAGGGCTTTTTAGTGCTCGGACAGCGCGACCTGGGGCCTGGCCCCCTTCTTCCGCCGCGTCAGGAGCAGCAGGGGCAGACTAACCAGGAAACAGCCGCCCAGCAGCAGGTAGGCATCCCCAAAGCTCAACGCACTGGACTGCCGCATGACGGCATTCTCCACCAACCCGAGGGCCTGATGCTGCGCATCGGCTAAAACCGCCCCTTTGTTGACGAAATACCGGGTATAGTTGTCCAGCCGCGCCATAAAGGCCGGGTCGCCATAGGAGACATGCGCTACCAGGTCGGTGCGGTGAACGGCATTGCGCCGGGTGAGATAAGTATTGACCATGGCGATCCCAAACGAGCCGCCCAGCTGGCGCATCATGTTGTTCAACGCCGTTCCCTGGGGTATATCCCTGGGTTCCAGCGAAGAGATGGCGAGGGTGGACAAGGGCACAGTGACGATAGCCAGCCCCACGCCGCGCCAAACGAGCGGGATCGACATGTCCGCCGAGCCCGCATCCAGATCCAGCCGTGACATCTGCCAGGTAAACAGCAGGAACAGCAACATCCCGGTAGTGATCATAACCACCGGCGAAACGCCGCGTTGCAACAGCCGGGCCGAGATCAACAATCCCCCGATAGCCAGGATGGCGCCGGGAAGCAGCAATAACCCCGTGGAGGTTGGCGTGAATCCCAGGAGCCGCTGCGCATATACCGGCGTCAGATAGACCGACGAAAAGATGCCGATCCCGGATACAAAGGTCAGGGTGGCCGCAATGCTCAAATTCTTACTTCGCAACACCCGCAGATTCACCACGGGGTTTTTAACCCGCAATTCCCACCAGATAAAAAGACTCAGTCCCAGGGCGGCGATCGCGGATAGGACGACGATATAGTTGGCGGAGAACCAATCGTCCGTTTCCCCCCGCTCCAATACGGTCTGCAGCGAGCCCACCCCTGCCGCGAGAAGGAGGATGCCGGTCCAGTCGATCCTGCCGACCGCCGGTTTTAACGCCGGCTCGCCCAGCAACCGGGAACAGATAACGACCACGGCGAGACCAATGGGGACGTTGATATAAAAGATCCAGGGCCAGGAATAATGCTCGGTGATAAACCCACCCAGAGTGGGCCCGATGGTGGGGCCTACGAAGACGCCCACGCCAAAAAGCGCGCTGGCGATATTTTGTTTTTCTTTAGGGAACAGCTCATAGACGATGGCCGCCGATACCGAAAGCAGCGCGCCGCCGCCCATGCCCTGCAAAAAACGGAAGGCCACCAACGTCCAGATATTGGTAGCCTGTCCGCAGAGAAAAGAACAGACCGTGAACAGGATCACCGACCCGATATAGTAATTGCGCCGGCCCAGTTTCCCCGCGAGGAAACTGGTGATAGGGATCACGATGACATTGGCTATCGCATACGCCGTGATCACCCACGACGTGTCTTCCAATGTCGCTCCCAGGTTTCCGCTCATGTATGACAACGCCACATTGACGATCGACGTATCGATCAATTCCATCACAGCCGCGGCGATCACTGTGATCATCAGTACTGTCCTTTGCATAATATGCCGTTAATCCGGTTATTCCTGGCTGTTCAAGGCTGCCAATGCCTGTTCCGGTGAAGACAAAAAGAGCTTATAGAGATCATTGGTCCCGGCCACACGGATCTCGAAATGGTTTTCTTTAAGACCGTTGAGTAATTCTTCGGCGACGACTACGGGTTTGATACCCTTGTGACCACCGATCTCGGTGGAGAATTCCGTGTCCACCAATGGTGGCATCAGCTCGAAGACGTTGACATTCGTAGACTTCAGCAGGTGACGCAGGGACTGGGTATAACTATGCAGGGCCGCCTTGGAGGCAGAGTAGGTGGCAAGCCGTGCTCCCGGTGCAAAGGCCACGATGGAAGAGACGTTGACGATGGCGGATTCTTGCTGACGCCGGAGCAGCGGCAGCAATTTTTCGTTGAGCCGGATGATGGAGAGATAGTTGGTCAGCATTTCCTGGCCTGCTTTATCGAATCCATCCACGCCATCGCCCGCCAGATCATAGAAAAACGCTTTCCCGGCATTGTTGATCACCACATTGAGATCGGGATGTTCGCGATCCAGACGTTCGACGAGACGGTCCACATCTGCCGCATCCGACACGTCGCTGACGATGGCCGTTGTATTTTTCAATCGGGAAGCGGCTTGTTGCAGACGCTGCCCGTTACGGCCCGTGATGATGACTTTGTTGTTTTCGCTGAATACCCTGGCTATTTCATACCCGATGCCGGCACTTCCGCCGGTAATGAGGATGGTGTTGTTAAACGTTTTCATGATCTTTTGGTTTATTGAATATACCGATCGGTATATTTTTGAGTAAAAAAATTTATAGATTTTTGATCAGTTCGTCCACCGAGGCGATGACGGCTTTGGCGGCGGCTGATTTGCCTGTCGCTCTGGCGACCACGATCATCCCTTCCAGCATCGCGATGATCGTCAGCGCAGTTTGTTCGGCATTCACCGTGGGTTTGAATTCGCCGGCTGTTTTGCCGGCATCGATGAGGCTGATGATCCTCTCCTTCCAATTGACCATGGCCTGCCCGGCCCTGGCCCGTAAGGCCGGATGTGTGTCGTCGGCGTCTACCGTGGTATTCAGCACCGGGCAGCCGCCCACGGGCAGGGAATATTTTGGGGCATTGCTGTAGACGTCTACATACACCAGGAGTTTGCCCCTGTAGCTGGGATATTTGTCCATCTCTTTGCGGATCTGTTCCCGTACTATTTCGTAATTATGGTCGAAGCATGCCAGCGCCACTTCGTCTTTGTCAGCGAAGTTGCCATAGATGCTCCCTTTGGTCAGCCCGGTAGCTTCCGTCATATCCGACAGCGAAGTACCGGCATACCCCTTTTTGTTGAAGACGGGCGCCGCCTTCTCGATGATGAACTGCCGTGTACGTTCCGCCTTATTCATACGCTTCTGTTTTTTGACGACTCAAAATTATACCAATCGGTATAATCTTCCAAATTTAATTTGCCGGGGCCGGCCGCCCCGGAAAGCCGGCGGTCACCGCCGGCCGGCCGCCCATCTTTAAATTTCGTCATTGTTCCTATGATCCACGTTCTTCCCGGGGGGTGGTGTCGCCATAGCTTTGTATCAACAAAACAAATTATCATGAGCACGCTAAATCAAAAAGTAGTACTGGTCACCGGCGCCTCGGGGGGCATCGGTGCCGAGATCTCCCGCGGGTTCGCCAAAGCCGGAGCCAAAGTCATAGTCCACTATGCGGGTCGTAAAGAACCCGCCGACCAGGTCGTGAGCGACATTCAAAAAGCCGGCGGCGAAGCGGTCGCCATACAGGCGGATATCCGCAGCTCCGCGGAAGTAAAAAGCCTCTTCGACCGGTCGATCGCGCAATACGGCCGTATCGACGTCGTCGTCAACAACGCCGGGATCATGGTCACGAAGATGATCAAGGATTTTACCGACGAGGATTTTACGGGCCAGATGAACATCAACCTCACGGGCGCTTTCTTTGTCCTTCGTGAAGCCATCACGCGTGTCGCCGACAACGGATCGATCATCGACATTTCCACGAGTGTCAATCGCATCCCCATCCCGACCTATGGCCCTTATGGCGCTACCAAGTCCGCTATCGAACACCTCACGAAGGTGGCTTCCAAAGAGGTCGGCAGGGGCATCCGTGTGAACGCCGTTTCACCGGGTCCCGTGAATACCGAATTGTACCGGAAGGACAAATCTCCCGAGATGATCGCGCGTCAGGCCGCGATGAACCCCTTCAACCGTATCGGCGAACCCGGCGATATTGCGCCCGTAGTCGTTTTCCTCGCTACCGACGAAGCACATTGGATCAGCGGTCAGGTGATCCCCGTGAATGGCGCCATGCTTTCCTAATTCATCATTTTAAAACATATCGTTATGAACTCCCTGAAAGGTAAGGTCGCCCTTATCACGGGCTCCGCACGCGGTCTCGGTAAAGCTATCGCCGAACGTTATGCCGCCCTGGGCGCAGACATTGTCCTCAACTATTCGCGCGATAAGGTCGCCGCGGAT
>Ga0210396_10003168_pt1 | contig 16512 bp, 12 predicted proteins | sample IncBWH17OmetaG_FD_155466 | JGI IMG/M metagenome (GOLD analysis project Ga0210396, IMG submission 155466) | Forest soil microbial communities from Barre Woods Harvard Forest LTER site, Petersham, Massachusetts, United States - Inc-BW-H-17-O ... | reverse complement strand
CTGATCCAGCGATTGAATTGGTCAAGCAGCACCGCGGTAATGACAACGACACCGGTTACAATCTGACTATAACTTTGCGGGATACCGATAATAACAATGCCCGTGGCGATCATCTGCAGAATAACCGCTCCTAACACGGCGCCGAGCGCGCTACCCTTACCTCCGAATAGTGAGGCGCCGCCTACGACTGCGCCCGCAATCACCGTCAGCTCATAGCCTTGGCCATCGCCAGATGACGCTGCTCCGTAATATCCCAGCGCCAGCACCGCCGAGATACCGGCAGTGACTCCGCCGATGATGTAGACGAGCAGCTTCACTCGAGCGACTCGAATCCCGCTATATCGGCTGGCTACCTCGTTTCCTCCGATGGCATAAACTTGCCGGCCGACGACCATCTTGGACAGGAAAATTCCGCCCACGATACAAACCAAAATCATCACAATCAGGGGTACCAAGCTGAGGTCGCCAATAACTCCCTGCCGCACAAAATCACGAAAACCTTCGGGAAACCCACCGATAGATTGTCCGTTGGTCAGAACGAAGGCAATACCGCGATAGATCGCCATGGTACCCAGGGTAATGATGAATGGGTGAAGATTGAACGCGACGATCATAACGCCATTCAGCGCCCCGCAGATAAGGGACACGGCGATAGTAACCAATACGCCCCCGACTGCTGCCCAAGGACCAGCATCGGCGAACTGGTTCATGAACATTGCGCCACAAACCGCCGCTAACGCATAGATCGACCCGATGGAGAGATCGATTCCGGCCGTAATAATCACCGCGGTTACACCAACGGCCATTATGGCAAAGAAACTGGTGTCCTTTGCGATTTGCGTGAGTGTCTCTGCATTAAAAAAATTGTTTACCTTTACGAAGGCGGGCACTTCCTGGCCCGACGCGTCTTTCTCCATGGCACGAGTCATTTGACCGTCGGGCCCTTGGATCATCTTCGGGCGTTGAACCTCGCCGCCAAAAACCGACAGCAGGATTCCTAAGACCACGATTACAATTAGCAAACCGCCTTCCGGGAACTTAGAGAAGTTAAGCCTGAGGGGAGATGACATTAATGCAATCCTATCAATTGGGGGAACAAATCTGTCAAGTCAGCCGCATGACAGCCGCATCACAAGACAATGCGGGGGGGGCAATCTTGGCCAAGAGAGAAGGCTAGTCCACTACCTTTACAGGAGTGCCGATCTTAACTTTGGTATATAACGCCTGTGCGACCTCGGCTGGCAGCCGGATACAACCGTGCGAAGCGGCATAGCCTGGTAGTATTCCTACATGCATCCCGACACCTTCCCAGGTTAACCGCATAAACCATTTCATCGGCGCGCCTTCAAAGTGGCTGCCGCTGGGCGCCGCATCGATCAGTGCGCTCACCCCGCCGCGCACAATCCGCCCGCTCGGGTCAACAAAGTTGCCGTACACGCTCGAGCGATGGTCGGGATCCTTTTGGAGGACGGTAAAATTGCCGCTCGGGGTCCTGCGGGCAGCTTTGCCGGAAGAGATCGGGCTATCAATGGCGACATCATTCCCGACCGTCGCGTACAGCCGCTGGCGCGAGAGGGAGACGAGAATGTTGATATTCTCGGGGTTCATCCGGTCATACACTTCGCGATTGAAGACGGCCGGCTGTTGCTTACTCAGCAACTGGCCGGGAGCGGTAACCTGAGCCTTTTGTTGCTGCTTAAACCAAAGAAAATCCGCGTGCGCTGGCACCCAACCAAGTACTAGAAGGGCTGAACAAAGACAAAAACGGCAAGTGCTCCGGCCGCGAAATAAGTTTTTCATCTGGTGGTACTGGCTATCGATAAAGGATTTGCCCCTCGTTACGCAAGCCTGCATCGCTCGCAAATGCTTACGCCTTCGCGAGCGATGCAGGCTATGGCAGGCAAATGATCCGTCCCCGCTATGCCGCGGGGACGGATCATTTGCCTACGAGTTCGCGGTAAATTTACAACTGAATTCACGTCATCCGATTCTTCCCTGACAAGAACGGCTTTAATACCTCGGTTTGAAAAACGGGTCGATTCAATAATCCCTCTTTTGGTTAAATAGCAGAATAGTCCGGCCTAGCAGGAATATTCTGCTGCAATAGCATGCGCCCTGGCAAATGCATACGCATTTTCCAGGGCGCACGCTCATCTCGCTGTCCATCCCAGATCGAGCATCTGTGCGCTCCCAGTGATAATCGCCCCGGGCTCCGAAGCCAGGTAAACTACGAAATCAGCGATTTCGGAGGGCTCGATCAAGCGTTTTATAGCCGCCGGTTCTAGCATGATCTTTTGCACGACGTCCTCCGCTGTCAGTCCATGGGCCTGGGCTTGATCCGCAATCTGCTTCTCGACCAGCGGCGTCCGCACATAGGCAGGACAAAGGGCATTGACTGTGACTCCGAACGGCGCCGCCTCTAAGGCAACCGTACGCGTCAAGCCCAGTAGACCGTGCTTGGCGCTGATGTAGGCGGACTTAAAGGGGCTGGCGACAACCGCGTGGATACTAGCCACGTTGATAATTCGCCCCCAGCCGTTCTGTTTCATACCCGGCAAAACCGCCCGAATGAGCTGAAAGGGCGCTATCAGCATCACTTGAATCATGGTGGTAAAAGTTTCTTCGGGGAACTCCTCAACTTTCGCGATGTGTTGGAATCCGGCATTATTGATCAGGATATCGATTCTTCCCCCGCCCTTTTTGAGGGCGGCCGCGGCAAGCTGGCGAACCGCGGATGGGTCGCCAAGGTCCCCGGCGAAGAACTCTGCGCCTATCTTACCGGCCAAATCCGAGGCGGCCGGATTGATATCATGAAGAAGCACTCGAGCCTGCAGGCGTGAAAAGGTCTCAGCAATGGCTCGACCAATTCCACTTCCGGCGCCGGTGACAAGGACGGTTTTCGCACTGAAATCCATTTTCTGATTTTTGGCGGTCTGAGCCGGGAGGCAAGCGGAAAGGCAGGAGAACGTGGTGGCGTAGCACCCGCTAGGGGTAGTGATTTGCACTGGGCGCTGGTCACGGATGGGACTTATAGGACTTATGTGAGCTGACCCATAGGACCTATACGTCCCATCTACCACCAGCGCCCAGCGCACACCCTTACCTCTAGCCGGCTCTACGCCCACGGATTCCCATTGCTCCCGGCGTTGACGCCGTCGTTTCTCTTGGCGACGATGGCTCATGCTTCACCTGATTGATGCGCTTCACTTAAATACCCCAAACGTGATTTGCGTCGCGGTACTCGAGACGGGAGACGGCACCTTGATTATGATCGATTGCGGGCCGGAAACCGTCTTTGAAAACGTGGTCCGCGAACTGAATCAGCGCGGATTAGGCGCAAAGAATGTGAAACACCTATTAGCAACTCACATTCATCTCGATCATAACGGCGGCGCTTGGCGATGGCAGCGGGAGTTCGGAACAACCGTCCACGTTCATCCAATCGGGGCGCCTCATATGATCGATCCGGGTAAATTGGTGGCAAGCGCGACTCGGATCTATGGGGAGCGCATGGGTTATCTTTGGGGTGATATTCAGGGACTCCCAGCGAGCTCCGTTGCAGTCACAGCTGACAATCAAGAGATCAATGTTTCAGATTTAAAACTTAGCGTCTTGGAAACACCCGGGCACGCGCAACACCATAACGCCTATTGGCTCGAAGCCGATAAGATCCTATTTGCCGGAGACGTCGCCGGCGTCCTCATCGGGAAAGGACCGATAATTCCTCCTTGTCCTCCGCCGGATGTAAACATTAACAAATGGAAAGAATCATTGAACCGGATTCGTGCACTTAGCCCGGTGCAGCTACTTCTGACCCACTTCGGCTTGCTAACGAACCCAAAGGTCCACCTGGCAGAATTAGAGACTCGGCTTATGGATTGGGCGATTTGGATGAAGGAGCGGATGTTGGAAGGCAAATCTGACGAGGAGATCGTGCCCGAGTTCCAACGTTTTACTGAGGGTCAGTTGTTAGCGGCGGGGGCTTCTCCCTCAGACCTTCTGGCTTACGAACAGGCGGACCCAGCTGGCATGAGCGTTACCGGGTTGACCAGGTATTGGCGAAAACATCATCCGGACTTGGTAACGCAGGCTTAGACGAGCGAAAACCTTGCGAACGACTGGAAACGGCACCGGACGCGAACTGTCCCGGCCTGGCGGGTGGCGGAATTTCGATGTGATCGCAAATGACAGATCTGTAATTGAACAGGGCAGTGAGGGAATTTGTGGTTGACCGACCGCTTGAGCGCTGGTAACAGAATGGGCGTAATCATAACATGAATCGAGTAATGTTATTTATTGCCTGCGGACTGATGGGAGGGTCGGTCGTGGCTGATCCCTGCGACGACTACGCCCGCGCTGTCGACAAATACATCGAGGCAATCCGGCAAGCCAGCCAGAAGCTCGACCAAGCCGCCGACGCGCATCAGTTCGCCGATGCGGTGACCGTTTTCACTTCGGCCACCGAAGAGTTAACTGCCACGCTGCGAGACCTCGGCCCACAAGTGACTACCTTTTATCAAAGCCATGGTACCGCTTCCCTACCCACGTGCGACCGGGCCCAAGAGAAACTGGTTGCTTTTGCACCCGAGTTAAATGCCATCGGCACAAAATTTGCGAGCAAGCAAAGAAATACATTTCGGATCCGGAGGTACAACAAGCTTTCGATCGTTTACGAAAGTTGCGATTCAATGGGTCGGACCTCCGTAAGTGCAAAAATCGCGACGCTTCACGGTGTGCTGGGTCGTTCCAGCCCACGCATGGGTTAGCAGCCGCTTACCAGGCTTAGGCAACACTGGCCAGCTCTTCGGCCTGGACATTAAATTGCAAGTCGTAAAGCCGGCGATACAGCGTTGAGGTCTCCAGCAATTGCCGATGGGTTCCCATCTCACGGATCTCGCCGCGATCCATCACGACGATTTGATCAGCCTTTAACACGGTGGAAAGTCGATGGGCGATGGCGATCACGGTTCGGCCTTCGCTTAGCCGCTCCAACGCCGCTTGAATTTCGCGTTCGGCCTCAGAATCCAGCGCAGACATTGCCTCGTCGAGCAAGAGAACAGGAGCGTTCTTCAGCAAGGCGCGAGCGATTGAGACCCGCTGCTGCTGGCCGCCGGACAGAAGACAACCTTTATCCCCAATGACCGTGTGATAGCCATTGGGTTGTTGCATGATGAAATTATGAGCAAAGGCACTCTTCGCCGCGGTAATCACTTCTTCCTCGGTCGCATTGAACCGGCCATAACGAATATTATTTAAGATGCTATCGTGGAAGAGGAACGTATCCTGTGACACGATTCCGATCTGGTTGCGCAATGATTCTTGGGCGATCGTTCGAGTATCTCTGCCATCTAGCAGGATGGCGCCGGAATCCGGTTCATAGAAGCGAAGCAATAGCGACAGGATTGTGCTTTTCCCTGCGCCACTGGCGCCAACTAAGGCAAAATATTTCCCCGGCTCAATGTGAAGATTGAGGTTGCAGAGCGCCAAGGGCAACTCGGGACGGTAACGGAAAGTGACGTTCTCGAAGCGGATATCTCCTTTGCTCTCAGAAATCGATATTGAGCCCGGCCGATCTTCGATTGCGGGTTTCATCCGCAGGATTTCAAACACGTTCGTCGTGGCCACGAAACATTGCTGCATCACCAGATGAATACGGCTCAGTTTTTTGGCCGGATCGTACAGGAAGTACATGGCCATCAATAAAGCGATCAGCCTGGCAGCGCTGAGGTGAAAGTACCATACGTAGAACAGCGCGAGTCCAACGCCAAGGGCGCCGACCGCTTCAACGAGCGGACTGACGATCTCAATTGCTTTGCGCACTTTGGTGGCATTGCGAAAATTCTCCTCGCTCAATTGATTGAACTGCTTCGATTCCCGGTCCTCACGGGCAAACGCTTTGATCACGCGAATCCCGGAAAACGTTTCCTGGAGCGCCGTCATCATGATCCCGACTTTTTGCTCCTCAAGCTTCCCCTGTTTCTTGACCCGCTTCCCGAACAACAGAATCGGAACTAGACAGGCCGGGAATAATACCAAGCTGCCGATCGTAAATTTCCAATCGAGATAGAGCAGCGTACCTGCGGCGGTGACAATGGTGATCGGTTGCTTAATTAGATCACTGCTAACGCCGGTGAGTGCTGCTTGTGCCTTTTGCGTGTCGTTGATAACCCGGGACATCAGGTTACCCGCACGCTCTCTATTAAAAAACTCGAGCGATTGAGAAAGGATGTGCTGGTACAGTTTGCAGCGGAGGTCGGTCAGCACGCGCAGCGAAACCCAGGCCATCAGGTAGCTGTTCAGGAAATCGAATGCGCTGCGCAGGATAAAGATGAACGGGATGACCGAACAATAAAGGATAGCGACATTCACGTCGGCGCCGGTGGTCGTATCCGTTCCAGACAAAATCGCTGCCCTATCATGCCCCTGTGGAAACACGTACTTATTCACCTGGTTCATCACCAAGGGGAACAGACCGGTGGCCGATCCGAACAATGCCCCAAAGACTAGGGCCAGGATAAACTGAGTCCGGTACGGCTTGAGAAACGGATAAAGCTCCCGGTACGGACCTATCCCGTTGCGGATGAATTCGCGAAGCGAAAATTTCGGTTTACTCATTCAATCAAAAATTCACCACAGAGACACAGAGGACACGGAGACTGATTTTATACAACAAGATCACGAAGGCACCGAAGACTCGATGTTCACGGCGAGATCGCAAAGGCCACAAAGAGGGGTATTTTTGGCTCCCATCTTAGCGGCCTTCGTGGCCTCGCTGTGAAGATGTCTGTCTTCTCTCCGTGTCCTCTGTGTCTTTGTGGTGAAATTCATTCAGCGGGCCGCAGCGCCCTCTCCCAGCACGCTTTCAATAGCATTGATCACTGTGCCGGTCGATAGCGCAGTCATGGGTTCGCCATTCTCGCGCGGATTGCGAGGCTCGTAATCCGGCCCATATCCGGCTCTCACGACCCGGCTCCGTGCATGAGTGGGATGCCAATGATACGGATTGGTTGGTCCGAAAAGAACGACTTGTGGGCGCTCAAAAGCCGAGGCGACATGGGCGGCCGCGGTGTCCACCCCGATAAAAAAGGCAGCTTCACGAATCAACGCCGCTGTCAGCAGAAAATCGAGGCGGCCGGCTACATTCGCCACTGAAGATTTGGGACCGAGAAAGTTTTTTATTGCCTCGATATGCTTGGACTCTTCGGCATCTGCGCCGCCGGTGATAACAGCGGGAAGCTGTAAGCGATCCTGAAGATAGCGAACGACCTCGGCCCAACGTTCCGGCAACCAGTACTTTTCCCGTCGAGCGGTTCCTGGATGCACCACAAAAAAAGGTCCGGGGACGCCCAGCTTTGACTTCACTTTTTGAGCGGAGCTAACGGTTGCTGCCGGCAAAGACAGTTCCAACCCGGGCTTCGGCGTCTCTTTTCCCGAGCCAACCAGGCTCAAATAAAGATCGATCGTGTGGCAGTTGCGCACGGAAACATCGACCAACTCTGTGTACACCCAAGAACGCAAACGGTGCCGGGTGACCGAGCGGGAAATCACGCGATGTGACGCTTTCGATAAGAACGAGATCAGCGCCGACCGATCGGTCCCGGTACAATCAATACAAAGATCGAAGTCTCTCCGAAGCAGTTGAAACCAGACCGGAAACGAACGTTTCCGGTCATAGACTAAAACCTCATCGATGTGTTGAAGAGCGGGCACCAAATCCCGGCTGTATTGATCGATCAAAAGTGTGACTTGCGATCCCGGATGTTCTTTTCGCAAGGCCGCCAGCGCCGGCGTGGTGAGGATCAAATCACCTAGCCGTTTGAGCTGTACGATAAGGATCGATTTCATCCGGATTTCACCACAGAGACACAGAGAACACGGAGAAAAAACGAAAACAAACCACGAATGGACACGAATGGACGCGAAAATAAGAGGGCACATCCAACCGCAGAGGAACGCAGATTGATTTTCTTGAACCCTCTGCCTGATTTTGGTGCGCCTTATCTGCCTGCATCTGTGTCTTGGCTTTTATTCGTCTTCATTCGTGTCCATTCGCGGTTGGTTTTCTCTCCGTGTCCTCTGCGTCTCTGTGGTGAAATCATCTCGCAGCTGCAACCTCGTCGGATTTCAGTTTCAGAGCGGTCCGGTAGGCACCTTGGAGCCGCTCTCGGAAATGGTCCCAGGTAAAATGCTGAACCACGCGTTCGCGACCTCGTTGCCCTAGTTCTTCGCTCAACTTTTGGTTTTCATAGAGGCCGGTGATTGCCGTCATCAACGCCTCCACATTGTTGGGTGGCACGAGCAATCCGTTCTCTCCATGTACCACCACGTCTCCAGACTCACGAGTGGTAATCTGGGGGAGCCCGCACGCAGAAGCCTCGTAAGTTGATTTGGCGCTCCCCTCACATTCGGATGGGAAAATGTGAAGCGAGCAAGCCTGATACACTTTTACAATGTCTTTGGTGAAACCGAGGAGTTTTACGCTCTCAGGCAGGTCCTTCAAAAAAGGTTGGATCTCGGCGTGCGGATGTCCGGCCAACCACAGCTCTGCAGAGGGGAGTTTTAGCCGGCGCCAGGCCTCAATCAACCAGTGAACCCCTTTTCGCTTGATTAGCGCACCCACGAACACTGCCCGGAAAATTGAAGGCTTAGGACCCGGGACAAAACGGTTAACGTCCACTCCACGCGAAATCGGGTACAGCTTCTCTTTTGGTGTACCCAAAACCGTGAATGTTTCGGCGGCTTTGGCGGAAAGCACAAGCAGTAGATCGGCTGTCTCGTACTCCACGAGGCTTTCCTGGCGGCTGATCAATAACCGATTGAGCCACCGCTGAGGCACCGGAGCGTTTTCCATAGCCAGCTCCTGCTCTGTCTTCGGCGGTAGCGTCTTGCCCTTTTGCCGATGCCAAGTGGGAACTTCCAACAGGGTCGGAATCCCGAGCGATTTTGCGGCCTGCAACGACTTTAAAGCTTCACCGGACCAACCATGGAAAAGGTCGAACCGCCCGGTGCGAAGATATTTGGCCGCAACGCTGTCGACCGCTCGTTTCTTGGCCGCATAATAATAACGGCTTTGGAGGTTCGAAAGCAGGCGCACCGGGTGCCAGCTCAGATTCTTCACTAAATGGCGTTGCCTGAGCCAGGCATCGGCATCAGAGAGGTGGTCGCCGACCGACGGTGTTCGCAAACCGTACGCGATGGCGAGTCCCAGTTGGTCTTGTAGGCCGCGCAATGTTTCCAGCGCGACCGCATCGAGGCCAACGCCTCCGATGCGAGCAGATGTCGCATAGAGAACACTCTTCGCTAGATAAGCCTGGTCCATCAATCGGGGCGAAAGGTCAACCCTGGGGTGGACGGCGTCAACGGCGGGGGTGGGATGGGTGGGCGTTGGTGGGGCGAGGCTCCAAATCGCAACCAGCCGCCGGCATAATCTGAATTAGGAGTACGCCCGCCTAACGATTGAACCGAGCAGGGCCGAGCCGGACAGGGGGCGCCGCAAACGGACGAGACCATTTTTTCCTCCAAGGCTGGGATGGTTTCTACCCCTATCGAACAAGCAGCCCAATCCAAGCTTGAGGAACAAGAGCACACCTAGCGAGTTTGCCGCATCCAATCCCCGGCTCGGCCATGCTGCTTCATGTATTGGACGAGGTGAGCACCCGAGAGGAATAATGCGGGCGGCTTGCCGGATTCTGGAGCCTCGCCCCACCAAACGCTGTCGAGGACTAATTGGTTAGGTCGGTCGGTTAATAGTTACGATAATTTACATAATTTAAATAATTACTATTTGTGGGCCGAAGCTAACCTACCATAGCCCTGCGGCGCTATTACCGAGTCCGTCGTTTCGCCGCGTCGCCCTGTCGCTTAGTTGTGTCGCTTCCTCCTGCGTTTCTCTTTATTCGCCTGAAAATATGCTGTAGAGTTCCTTCCAGCAGACATAAATGAAGATCGGACTAGTACGTAGGGGTTTCTCCCGCACCGGCGGCGCCGAGAGCTACCTGAAGCGGTTGGGGCGTGCATTATCAGATGCCGGGCATCAATTGACTCTCTTTGCGACTGAAGAATGGCCGGCTGCCGAATGGCCTTACGGTCAGCTGGTCCGCTTCAAAGAAAATTCTCCCGTGGGTTTTGCTAACGCAGTGGCAGCAGCTCGCCACTCGGTCGAAATCTTGTTCAGCCTTGAACGGATTCTCGAATGCGATTGCTATCGCGCCGGAGACGGCGTGCATCGGGTATGGCTCGAGAAACGAGAAGCATTTGAGCCCAAGTGGCGTAAATCGCTCCGTTTCATGAATGGGAAACACAACGAATTGGTGGAACTGGAACAAGGCCTTCTCGGGGAAAAGAAAGCTAATCGCGTAATCACGAATTCGGAGATGATTAAGCGTCAGATCATCTCAGAATTTAATTATCCAGAAACTCATATCTCCGTCATCTACAACGGAATCGCTGACACCCATTTTAAAAAGAAGCCCGGGTCCCGTTGGGATCATCGCTATGACTGGGGTCTAACCGACCTGGATGTTGGAATCCTCTTTGCCGGCTCAGGCTGGGAACGCAAAGGGCTGCGTTTCGCTATCGACGCGGTTCTGAAGCTGAACAACCGGCACATTAAGCTCTTGGTCGCTGGAGAAGGCAAAAAACCACCGTTCACTCCAAAATCGATCCGGTTTTTGGGTGCGGTCGAGGATATGCATTCGTTGTCGGTTGCAGCCGACATTTTCGTGTTGCCGACATTATATGATCCATTTTCGAATGCCTGTTTGGAAGCACTCGCTGCTGGTGTACCGGTGATCACAACAGTTAACAACGGTTTCTCGGAGATCATTGAACCAGGCGTACATGGAGAAATTTTGAAGGACCCGGAAGACGTCCCGGCTTTGGTGGACGCCATTACTCGATGGACCACGCTTTCCCAAAAACCTGAGATTCGCACTGCTTGTGCTGAGAGAGGCCACGAATACACAATCGAACGGAACGTGGCCGACACCCTGAAGGTGCTGGAACAGCTTTACCAAGAGAAATACGCACCGCAGCGTGCAGTGCCTGAGACGGCGCCGAAATAATAAGTAAGCAGTAATCAGTAGGTCAGTAATCAGTTTCTGATGGTCTCTAAAGGAAAGGTGCTAACTACTGATGACTGCTTCACTGATTACTGCTTACTTTCGTTGTCGGCCCTGAAACTTCGTTGCTGTCACTAAGCCGCGACCCGTTCGTCGGTGCTGGGATCGAACAGATGGATTGCGTCAGGCGGGATGGAGAGTTGTAACCGTTCCCCGGGTTGACGGCCCCATTGTTCGTTGACCTGGGCGATGATCTTGGTGTCAGCGCCAACACTCACCTGAAGAATCGTTGTCGAGCCTTGTGGTTCCACAACATCGACGACACCCGGGATAGGATTTTCGGCTTGTCCGTTTGCGACCAACCGGAGGTGTTCCGGTCGCACACCTAAAATCACTTCCCGCAGCTGTTTCGAGCGGACCGCGTCTGCTAGTTGCGCAGGCAGAGCGACGTTGAAATTTTCGCCGGCCGAGAGCGTACCTTTTTCGGTCACTCGTACCCGAATAAAATTCATCGAGGGGCTCCCGATAAAGCCTGCCACAAAAAGATTATTCGGATTTTGGTACAGCTCTTTGGGCGTTCCGACTTGTTGCACCTTGCCTTTAGACATCACCACAATGCGGTCGCCCATGCTTAGAGCTTCGACTTGGTCATGGGTAACGTAGAAAGTTGTGACTCCGAGGCGGCGTTGGAGCTTAATTATCTCCGCGCGCATCTCTACCCGCAGCTTCGCATCAATGTTCGATAGAGGTTCGTCCATCAGAAAGACTTGAGGTTCTCTGACGATCGCCCTTCCCAGCGCGACGCGTTGCCGTTCACCACCAGAAAGCTCTTTCGGTTTGCGGTCCAACAAGCGTTCGATGCCGAGGATACTAGCCGCCTCGCGCACCCGGCTCTCGATCTTCTCTCGAGGAAGTTTCCGGAGTTTGAGCCCAAAAGACATATTCCCGAAAACATTCATATGCGGGAAGAGCGCATAGTTCTGAAACACCATGGCGACATCGCGCTCGCGCGGGATCATCCCGACCACATTTTTCCCGCTGATCTTGATTTCACCGTCGGTTACCGTTTCCAGACCCGCGATCATCCGCATGGTCGTGGTTTTTCCACAACCCGAAGGCCCGACAAGCACCACGAATTCACCCTCGGTCGTAGTGAGGTTAAAGCTTTCAACGGCTAAAACGTCACCGTATTTCTTTACTACGTTGGTTAGTTCGACAATGGCCATTTTTTAAGGAGCTAGGAGCTAGGAGCTAGAATCTAGGAGCTAGGGGACATCTGGCAGCAATCGGCAGTCGCTTCAGCTGAACAGACTTCGATCAATTTTCACCGCAATTTCGTGGTGTATCTTCCAAATATTCATATCGAAAATGGGTCCCATTCTAGATCCTAGCTTCTAGCTCCTAGCTCCTCAGCCTTTAACAGCTCCAAACGATAACCCTCGCGCCAGGTAGCGTTGGACGAACAACGACATAATTACCGGCGGAGCGATCGCCAGAATGCTATTTACAGCCGCCAAATTAAAATCCACTCCGCGAGTGCTCCGCGAAGCCAAGATAAAGGCAGGCATGGTGGCGGCGTGCTGTGAAGTGACGGCGGACGCAAATAAGGCTTCGTTCCAACAAAACGCGAAGACGATAAACGCCGTTACAATGAGGCCATCCAGCGACAGCGGCAGAGCGATCATCCAAAAGATTTGCCAAAGGGAAGCGCCTTCGATTCTGGCTGCTTCTTCGACCTCTTTACTAACGTCGCGGAAAATATCCCTCATGATGACCACGCAAAAGGCCAGATTAAATGTGGAATAAAGCAGGATCAGGCCGATCCAGGTGTCGATCAGGCCCGCCCATGCCAAAAAGATATAGAACGGGGTTAAGACGACTACTGGAGGTAAAACGCGCTGCGACAAAAACCAGAGCGTGATGTCCCGGCTTTTCATCTTGAACTCAAAGCGGGCCAAACTGTACGCCGCCGGGGTTCCTAACAGCAGTACGAGCAAAGTGGTGCCCAACCCGACCAGGGCACTACTGAATAGACAGTTCAACGCTTGTGGATCTCCCAGAACCACACTCCAGGTGTCCAAGGTCGGTGTGAACTGCAGAAATGGAATTAGAGCGCCGGACTTGAATATGTCGGCTGGGGTCTTGAACGAGTTGTCAATCGCCCAGAGAAAAGGAATCACTACCCAGATGCTCGCCAAACAGGCGATCACCATGATCACGGCCTTCGATCCTTTCTTGGAGTTAGTCCAAAGTAAGTTTTCCATGGTGGGGTCTTTTTGGTAGGGATGAGCTCCTGCGCATCTGTTTCTTATCAGGATGACCGCATCCCGAGTTACCCGGATGAGCGGGAGCTCATCCCTTCCGGACTATCACTCGATCCGTTTGCGCATCTGTTTAAAGAAATAGGTAATCACAATCGAAACCAAGATAAGGTAAAGAATGCCCATAGCTGATCCACGACCGAAATCGGTGAATTGGATCGTGGTGAGATCGGCCATGATACTAAAAAGCTGTGTGCTCGTACCGGGGCCGCCGCTGGTGAGTGCGTAGGGTAGACCGAAGGCCTTCATCCCTTCAATTACCCGGGACAAAATAGCGATCGTTAGTACCGGCCAAGCCAGGGGCACCGCCACGTGCCAAAACACTTCCCAATGACTCTTGGCCTCCAGTAAAGCCGCGTCGTACATGTCGGTGGGAATGGCTGCAAGTGTGGCCAGAGACATGAGAAAGACGAACGGGGTCCAGATCCAGACATCCAAAATCATGGCGGCGGCTAGTCCACCGGCGGCGGTCGACAGCCACGGAATGTGAATTCCAAGCGCAGAAAGCCACCCACTAATTAAGCCACCCTGATCGGTAAACAAAGTGACCCCCAGATAGCCGATGGCCACTTCCATGGTGAACAGCGGCGCGGTAAGAAGCGCCCTAAAAAAGTTTTTTCCGGGCAGTCCAATGGTAATGATCCAGGCCAGTAAAAATCCCGCGCAGACCTCGATTGGCACAGTAATCCCTACAAAAAGAACTGTGATCAGGATCGCATACCAGAAGCCCCAGTCTGTCAGCAGGCGCGCATAATTGTCGAACCCGACAAAGCCGGTAATACCCTCTCCGAGCACGTAATTGGCGAAGCTATAAACCACCGCCATTATGATCGGGAAGAAAGTCAATGCGATGACCCAGATCACCGCAGGCGCCAGCAAGGCATGCTTAAACACGCGTTCGCTCCTGTTTTGAGCAGAAGGAGTCCGGCCGCGCTGGATTGCTGCGCTGCTTGATTGAGGAATGGACTTTGAAGACATGCCAATTTTCCCTGGTCGCCTTTCAATAGACGCGCGATCGTCTATTGAAAGGCCATAGCCTGCGAATCGGGTTCGCGGCAGGCGCCGCGAACCGATTTGCAGGCTGCTTAGGCGAACGAAGCTTGGTAAAGCTTCTTTTGTTTATCTCGCCCGTAACGCTCGGTGATCCGTTCCCAAGCCTGAGCGGTGTCATCCAGCGCCGCTTTCGGTTGGGTTTGGCCCGCAAGCACCGCAGAGATACGAACATCGAGTTCGTGCCAATATTCGGCGGTTCCCGGGATACGTAAGTAGGACTCCTGTACCGGCAGCGAAAGGTTTTGATAGTAGGCGTCCAGATACCGCTTCGCGTCATCCGCGTCCCAACCCTGTTCCACCCATTCCTCGACCTTACCGGTTCCGACCGGCGGGAAATATTCGAACTTCATGCCCGGTTGGACTCCGGTGAACCCGTGGGTGCAATTGTAGAGCGCATTTGGCTTGTTGGACATGAATGCCAGGAAATCGTAGGTGGCTTCTTTCTTCTTGGAAAAGCGGGAGATTACGCAGTGCCAGCTCCCCCCGTTTACGTTTCCACAATTGTTCAGATCGAATTTATCCCACTGTCCTTTGACCGGATCGTAAGCCTCAGATGTTCCCGGAATAATGGCAGCGCCTACCTTGCCCTTCAGGTTCGACTGCTTTGGATCCTGAGCAAATGTTGGCAAATCGCCCCAGGTTGGCTCCATAACCGCCTGACCAGAGAGGAACAGATTCCAGCCCTGACCAAGCGTCCAGCTGATTGCCTCTTTGGGTCCACAAGGGAGGAACTTGACGTAGTCTTCCAGAGCCCGGACATGCCCTTCTGAGTTGATCAGAGGTTTCATCGTGTCGGGGTTAAACCAGAAGTACTTGTTATTTGGGGAGCAAACGTAGGGAGCAGCCAGGGTCAAGAAGTGGAAAAATCCTTGCTCATTGACCTTAGCGTGTAGCGAGATTCCCCAACCCTCCTTTCCGTCACCGTTCCAATCCCAACCAGTGTAGAAAGTGGCCACATCGTGCATCTCCTTCATCGTCTTGGGCGGATTGGGAAAGTCATAGCCCATCTTGTCCTTAAACTTCTGCTGATTCTCAGGCTTATCGAAGATGTCCTTTCGATAGTAGAGAATCTGGCAATCGCCGTCGAACAGGACACCGTAGACTTTGTCCCCCCAGGTATAGAGAGTTCTCATCGCCGGGATCCAATCGTCCGGATTCCAATAGGGATACTTGGGATCCTTTAGGAACGGATCAAGTGGGACGATATACGGTTCTTTCGGAACAAAGAAATCGCCGTAGAACCAGGCGCCTGTCATGTAGGTATCGTACCGATGCGTTGTCTGCAGGTCCGAAAAGATCTGCTGATGCAAGGTGTCGATAGGGACTTCCGCGACGTTTACTTTGCCGCCGGTTTCTTCTTCCCATTTCGGCACCCAGTATTTCAGGCCGTCTCCGACGGTCGCCTTTAATACCAGCACATTGATGGTGGTGCCTTTGTAGGGTTTCTTTTTTAGATATTCGATCCGCTCCTTCGTGATCGGCGATTCATTGGGCGCCTCGGGCGCCGAGTCTACCATGTTCTCGCCGGCTGCGTAGGCTTGCGGCAAAATGCGGCTTAGCAAAGCCGCAGAAATGCCAAGCCTGGCCGCCTGATGAATAAACCGACGGCGAGAGATCCTGCCTGCTAGAAATGCGGCAGTCAGTTCTTTGAAATGCTCTTGGGAGCGATCCTGTGACATAGACTAGTGGCTGTTATTTACAGTTTGTTTTCCCAAGAGATCTCGGCTCGGGTGGGGCTTGCACAGCTTGATAAAATCCGGGATCGCCGCGGACACCGGGAACGCTGCGAACGGGCGGAACATTTTATCACGCTGCCAAAACGAAATTCTGGGGATTTCCAAACGGGGGGGTTTGCGCTACGAAAATAGGGAATCCGTGCGGTGACGTCAAGGCATTGCACAATTGTTCAGCGCGAGAACGCTAGCGGCGCTGCGGAAAAAGCGCAGACCAGGGACATATGGGATCGGTCTACAGCGCGACAGGCTCTATGAGGCACATGGAATCTATGGGGGGACAAGTTTCCGGTCGTTCAATTCAATTAGGTTGAACGCACGGCGGATCCAAGGATGCCAGGACAC